>Ga0193716_1000717_pt1 | contig 19964 bp, 27 predicted proteins | sample U2c1metaG_FD_145901 | JGI IMG/M metagenome (GOLD analysis project Ga0193716, IMG submission 145901) | Soil microbial communities from a riparian zone of the East river system, Colorado, United States - U2c1 | ecosystem: Environmental > Terrestrial > Soil > Riparian zone | place: USA: East River...
CTGCTCGTCGGAGTTCCCTCGTACTCATCGCTGTCCTCTTCAACCGGACCTCCTCTGGAGGCCGCAGTGTAGGGGACATTTCTAATGGGGGCTGGAGGGGACACTATCAAAGAGGTTCAACACGCAACGACACGCAACGTGTCCCGCCAGGTCGGCTGGCATCGTGCGAAGACAGCAGAACTCAAGTTATAATTTGTCCCGCTGGCAGGGGATGAGACGTGAGCGACGAAAAGCGAGACCGTGAACTCGGTGTGACGCGCGACATCACTCGCCGCGATTTTCTAAACGGCGTTGCAGTTGCCGCGGGCACTGCCGCCCTCGGCGCAGCGCTCGACCCGGAAACCCTGCTTGCCGCCGCCGCGCTCGACGAACTCGTACCGGAAAAATCCCCGGACTACTACCCGCCCGCCAAAATGGGCATGCGCGGCAATCACGACGGCAGCTTTACTTTCGCGCACCTGATGCGCGACGGCGAAAATTGGACCGAACTTGGTAAAAACTCCGAAACCGACAGCCTCTATGACCTGGTCATTGTCGGCGGCGGTATCAGTGGACTCGCGGCCGCCTATTTCTATCGTAAACACGCTGGACAGGGCGCCCGCATCCTGATCCTCGACAATCACGACGACTTCGGCGGCCACGCCAAGCGCAATGAGTTCCAGGCCGGCGGGCGCCTGGTCTTGAGCAATGGCGGCACGCAATCCATTGAAAGCCCCGGCGCCTACAGCGACGTGGCCAAAGCGCTCATAAAAGAAATCGGTATCAACACCCAGACCTTCTTCCAGGCTTACGACCGGACGCTCTACGCAAAACTGGGCACCGCGGCCTTTTTCGACAAAGAGACTTTCGGCGAAGATCGCCTCCTCACCGGAATGAACAGCACGCCGTGGCCCGAATTTCTCGCAAAAGCTCCGCTCACAGACGCCGTGCGTGCCGACATTGCCCGCGTTTACACCGAGCAAAAAGACTATCTTGCCGGGAAATCACTGGAAGAAAAATCGGCGCTGCTCGGAAAAATCAGTTACGCGGAATACCTGACGAAATATTGCCATCTCACTCCGGCAGCTCTTCCGTTTTTCCAGACCTTTACTCATGATCTTTTCTGTGTCGGAATCGAAGCCGTTCCCGCCCTGGCCTGCTACAGCGAAGGCGACGATTACGGGTCTTTCACCTACGCCGGTTTTCAAGGCCTTGGTCTCCCGGTAAAAGAAGCGGAAGAACCCTACATTTTCCATTTTCCCGATGGCAACGCCAGCGTTGCCCGGCTCCTGGTCCGCTCGCTCATTCCGGGAGCCGTTCCCGGCTCGACCATGGAAGATGTCGTCACCGCAAGAGCCAACTACGCGAAGCTCGATGTCGAGGGTGCGCCTGTCCGCATTCGCCTCAACAGCACGGCTGTCCACGTCCAGCATTCCCCGACCGGCAAAGACAAGCAAGTTCAGGTCTCCTACATGCGCGGCGGACGGCTGCACACCGTAATGGGGAAGGGCTGCGTCCTCGCCTGCTACAACACCATGATTCCCTACATCTGCCCGGAACTTCCCGCCGCCCAGAAAGAGGCGCTCTCCTACCTGGTCAAGGCCCCGCTCGTTTACACCCACGTAGCGCTGCGCAACTGGACACCTTTTGCCAAGTTAGGCGTGCATCAAATCGTCGCTCCCGGGGCCTACCACACGCTGACTGCGCTCGATTTTCCGGTCAGCCTCGGCCAATACAAATTTCCCAGCCGTCCTGACCAACCCGCTGTGTTGTTCATGCTGCGCACGCCCTGCAAACCGGGCCTGCCCATGCGCGAGCAAAACCGCGCCGGCCGCGGGGAACTGTTCACTACCTCGTTCGCCCAGTTCGAACTGCGGATCCGCGATCAACTCACCCGCATGCTGGGCGCCACCGGTTTCGACCCGGCCAAAGATATCCAGGGCATCACCGTAAACCGCTGGGCTCACGGCTATGCCTACACGCCCAACCCACTTTTTGAACCCGATTGGACCGAAGAAGCGAAACCCTGGGTCGTCGGCCGCAAGCCTTTTGGCAGAATCGCCATTGCCAACTCGGATGCCGGCGCCAGCGCCTACACCGACATGGCCATCGACCAGGCGTACCGCGCCGTAACTGAACTTTTAGAGACGTAAACGCGATCGTTTGTCGGCCCCAGCCATCCCGCTGCCGTACTGTAACTCCCGGGCCCGCACGAGCGTCTCATTACGAGGGCACTCCCTTTCTTGTCCATTTGTGATATTGTCTACACGTAGACTCCCGAAGTAGGATTGCCTGAGTTATCTGATGGGCGCGCTTTGCGGCCCTCCCTCCGCTGATTCAGCCAATTTTAGGCCAAGGTCCTCTGGTGTCCGGAAAGCGGCAGATCGCCGAAGTCCTGCACGGAATGCTTCGAAGAGTATGGGAGAAGCACCATGAAGAGTTTGTTCGTAGGCAATCTGAATTTCCAGACCTCGGAAGGCGATCTACGGGCCGCATTCGAACCGTTCGGGCAAGTCAGTCGCGTGCATATGGCGATGGACCGCGAAACAGGCCGTGCACGCGGTTTTGCATTTATCGAAATGCCCAATGATGAGGAAGCGGCTAAGGCCATCGCAGGACTCGATGGCCAGGAACTCGGCGGGCGCAACTTGAAAGTGAACGAAGCGCGTCCCAAGGGCGAAGGTGGCCCACCGCGCGGTGGACAACGCAGTTTTGGTGGTCCAGGTGGAGGCGGCAATCGCGGCCCCGGCGGCAGCGGCGGACGCGGTCCGGGTGGCGGCGGTGGCCGTGGACCTGGTGGTGGTGGGGGTGGCCGCGGCAAAGGCGGTGGCGGTGGACGTGACCGCTTTTCCAACGAAGATTATCGAGATTCAGCACGCCAACCGCGCGAACCGCGCTGGTAATTGTGCAGTAGTTCGTGCAGAAGTTCTCGCAATGCACGCGCGTTGGCTGGACGACCGGCCCGATTCTGGCCGCACTCTGCTGTGAGGAGAAACTATGGCAACGACATTCCAGAAGCGCCAAAAAGAAATGAAGCGCATCGAGCGCCGCAAGATCAAAGAAGAAAAGCGCGCTCAACGCAAAACCGAAAAGGATGAAGACCCCAAATCCACCAGCGTTGACCCGGCGCTGGACCCGACCATTGACTGGGCCCATACCAACGACATGGAACCCCTGGAATAGTTCTTCCTTTTTAACATCCTAAACCGTTCTTCAACTGAAAAATTGCGCAGACTCTTTGAATTCGCAGGGGCGTAACGCATCGCTGCGCCCCAGTTTGCCGAAGCGCAGTACGCTAGGCCGTCTTCTCGCGCTATGTTTCCTTGGAATCAAGCAAGGGTGCGCGCCAGCTGCTTGAAAATCGGCAGCGTACGCGGCGTAGTCAGCGGAAGTCCGGGGCACGCATGCGCGGACGCTTAAGAGCCGCAAGCACGCCCGCGCCGATCATCCCCCGCAATGGCAGCCGAATGATGTTTCTGGATTTAGTGCGAAAAAAAAATTGGTTCGGGGACGTGGACTCGAACCACGATACTGAGCTTCAAAGGCTCATGTCCTACCGATTAGACGATCCCCGAACAGGCAAATAAATTGTAGCAGACACCCGCACACCTTCCCAACCTTTGCGGCCAAAATGTTTTCCATCTAGCGCCCTTTCCTCGCGCACATTTCCGCAATCCTCCTATTTCTGTTAAATTACTAAGGTTGCGTCCAGCACCGGAGAGGTGTCTGAGCGGTTTAAAGAGCACGCTTGGAAAGCGTGTGTAGGTTAACCCCTACCGTGGGTTCGAATCCCACCCTCTCCGCCATAGTTCTTTTTTCCTGTAAAAGTGAGCATATTGACGCCTTGCTACCAGCGTGCTACCGTTTAATAGGATTTGTTTGAGCCTTATCGCGGAGGCGCAATGGCCGCAGTTTACGCCCGGTTCAAAGACCCCAAAGGACGCTGGGGATACAGCAAAATTGGCAAAGGCCGTCCACCAAAAGACGCTTCGTTCCACGTTCGATTTACAGATGCCACTGGCAAGCGCCGTTGGTCGCAGCCGTTCCCATCCGTTGAGGCCGCGAACGCCAATTCAGAAGGCGTGAAGGTTGCCTCCATCGCAGCCTCCAAAGGTCTCACAGTCAACGAATACAGCGATGTGCTGAATGCTGGGAAGACCACGATCAAAGATGCCGTCGCCCAGTTCTTGAAGCTGAACAAGCGCAAGCGTCCAAAGACCGTCCAACAATACTCGAACGCTCTTAATCACCTCTTGGCTCACCTGCCAAACGGCATGCGCTTTGTTGGCGACCTTGCGACGGCGGACGCGCTCGACGCCTACTTGGAAATCTTAGAAGCTGACGGCTTCGCGAAGAAGACCGTACACACCCGGATGGGCGTGATCTTTTCGTTGTTGAAGGACCACGTCAGAGAAACTGGCGTCGAATACGCGTCCAAGCTGGTCTCCGTAGCACGACCGGTTAAGCAGAAACCTCGCGCATACTCCGATGGCGACATCAAGAAATTGTTCGAAAAGATGACGGAGGAGGAGTGGGAGCGGTATGCATTCTTTCTGTCGACCGGATGCCGGGAGCAGGAAGTCATGTACGCGACTTGGGACGACGTCGACTTCACCCACAAGACCTACAAAGTTGAAGGTAAAGATGACGTGAACTTCGTGCCGAAGAATCATGAAGTACGCGTCACACCGATGACCACGGAAGTTTGCGAGATGTTGAGGGAGCGGAGGAAGAAGGCGAAGGGCCGCTGGATATTTTCAGCAGAAGGTGGGAAACCAGAGGGCCATTTTCTACGGAAGTTCAAAGCGATTGCGAAACGGGCGGGGCTGAACTGCGGCGCATGCAAGACCAAGATTATGGACGGCAAATTCCACCTTCGGAAGGTGGTGGACGTTACCTGCGAGACCCGGCCAGTATGCGAGAAGCACTACCTGCACCGTCTGAGGAAGACCGCCGCTACCCGCTGGCTACACAATGGCATCAATATCAGGAAGATTCAAAGCTGGCTGGGCCACAGTTCGTTGGAAGTCACCCAGCTTTACCTCGACGATGTCTCGCCCAGTGGTGACGACGAACAGAGCAAGATCGACAAGGCTGGGCGGCTGAGGCAGCGTCGTTAATGATGGTGGACACCGAGGAAGTTCAGGACGGAGAAGGTCAACTCGGCGGCGACCAGCACGCAGACTGCAATCTCAAGGGTGATCGTCCAAGTTTCCTTGCGCTCGGTACGGTCGTATTGCTCGGTTAGCCAAACGAGGATGTCAGGTCCAAATCCCGCCTGCTGCCCCCTTTGGACGGAACCAAAGAGATGGTCGCGACCTACGGTCTCGAAGGTCATTTGTCCAGTGCTTTACGTTCCCATCGTAATACTCAGCGTGCCATCAATAATGTAGTACGAGCGGCCAGAGTCGTAGTCGTCTTATTCCGTTTGACTTAGAAATGGCGATTAGTCGGGCCGCGAGGCAGCTTCTGTTTACGAAGCTGGTTATTTAACTAATGTGAGTTACTAGTTGGGATACGTACCATTGTTTAGTGAAGCTAAGTGAGTCAACGTATACGCTCCAAGACAATGCTGCCAAATCACATTTGTTCCAGATTAGCGACAAGTCTTGAGGAGCGCACATGCCTGTAGATATCCGAAGAGCATTAAAGAGACTTCTTCCTATCCTTCTGAAGGCCAAAGAAGACAATTTGAACGAAGCTGACACAGTTCAAAGGGTCATCATGGTGTTTCAAGAAGCTCTCGGTTACGACGCGCTAACAGAGATTACGCGTGAATTGATGATAAAGACCAAGTACGTAGATCTAGCTCTCAAGCTCGATGGCGTGGTGAGGCTTCTCGTAGAGGTGAAAGCAGCTGGAAATGAACTACGAGATCGACATATCGAACAAGCAAAATCCTACGCAGCGGAAGCGAATATTCGCTGGGTCGTACTGACAAACTGCGTCAATTGGAGCCTTTACCACTTGTCATTTGAAGAAGGCATCGAGACGGAGCGCGTCTTTACCTGTGATCTGTCCATCGAGGACATAGATAAAGCCGCCGAATCAATCGCCCTCCTACATGAGCAAAGTATTCGAAAAGGTGAACACGAAGACTTTTGGAAAAGACACGCTGCCCTAGATGCGAGTTCACTAGGAAAAGCACTATACACCGAGAGCGTCCTTCGCCTGATACGAAGAGAGATTCGCAAGCGTGAAGGGATATTGGTTGATGAAGAAGATTTGGCGAAGGCGATACACGGTATGCTGTGCGAGGATGCACGAGAGAAAATGGGTCCAGTAAAAATTCGGCGAAAACGACAGCGCTTACCAAAAAAGATTGAAGCACTCGCCAAAGCTACAGCACCAACGGATGCCGCAGCGGTAGGTTCAGCGGAACCTATTCCGGAACCAACTTCCGAGCTACCTCTCGAAGAGGTCTTGGTTAAGAGCTAAAATCGTCTCGAGGACAGAATTGAGTTTTTTGGTCACAAATCACAAACGCAGCCAGCGCATTCATGTCGACTTGATTTTCACCGCTGGTACTTAATTTAGACTTGATGGAAGGGGTCGGGTTCCCGTTGACCACATGCCGAGCCGTCAGGATTCGGTCCCGCCCCACCAGGGCGCTTCATGTGTGGATGCTGCTACTTGATGAACTTCCGGTTCGGCTGGATTCTGCGCCGCCTCGGGCGAATATAAAGGAATCCCGCGACAACAGCTATGAAAGCAGGAATAACAATCCACATCGAGAGTCCAGAATGAAAGAACACCCAAACGAAAGCAAAGATTGTACCCAAACCACGAATCAGTACGACCACGATAAGGAAAAGAGCCAACAATCCGACTGCGGCCCAACAAATAATTTCGGAAGCTCTTTTTGTTTTCTCGCTTGCCATAGCTTTAAGCCGCCAGTTCCATTCCAGCTAGTGTCTCACTTAACGACGCCAAGTTAACTCTCCCTTTCGACACGTTCAATGATCTTCTTCGCGTCCGATACTGCGTCGGATAAAGCAGACATGTACGCGGGAGAATTTCTAGGCGCAGCGGCCAGGCGACGGGCGGCCAGTATTGCCGCCGCGATTACGATCAAGGCTTTCTTGCGGTGTTCGTCCATAGAAATAAGCGGCAGCAGAATAAATCCCACTGCCGCTTTCCCATTTCCTCTACCGAAAGTAGGGTAGGCGAACAAAAGGCGAATGTCAATACCTGCTTCGGTGGCGACTCTTCGCGATAGCGTGCTGCCAGAAATACCAATCCCTTGCTCACGGCGCAAAATTTGTATAGGCACCCTCTTTGTTGGTGCAAGCGGATGCGGTGCCATCTCGTCGGAAATAAAAACAGAAAGCAGTCTTGTACGTTGCGTCCGCTCCACCGTGCGCCTTATTGGAAAGATCAGAGTAAAAAATCCTCCCGTACACAGCTACGTCTATACCTCCGTTGGCCCACTTGTCCAATTCTTTTGCTCCAAATGTATTGGTTGCGTTTCGAAGGGATAAGGGACACATTCATCGGGGAGAATCAGGATGCTAAGAAATCTCTTATCGTCCTGCGGCGCTCCCAAGAAATTACTTTTATAGGGCCAAAGGCTATCCCTGAACTTTTCAATGACCCCCTCACCCTTTTCAATGTGTACTCGCGCCCTTACTATTCCGGGAATCTTGCCATAGTTGAAGAATTTAAGAGTGGGTTGTATTGGCTTACCAGCTTCCACCTGAATTTTATCTGGCATCTTTACGACAATAAAGGGCCGCTGTTGGGTGTTGTAGAAGGAAACTACTTGTTCTTTCATTTGTTGCAGCTGTAGAAAATAAACTACGGCAACGACGACTCCAACCACCGCGAGGATGACTTCACCAATACGTCGCCAATTTTCAAATTTCCTCCACCAAGGCGACCGGAATAACCAACCACATAGCCTTAGAAAGTTTCCTCTGACACTCCGTTGACGGTATGGCGCGAGAAGGCGATATACACACGAAAACAAACCAATCACCGAAATCGCAAAGATTGTCAATCCTAGCGGCTTATTCTTGACGACGACATTGCTGCTGGCAAGTCCCAATCCGAAGAGAGCGCCTAGTAAGGAGACCACCACCAAAACTTCCGCAAGAAGTATTTTTACTCGTGGCGCGGTTATCATGTGGGGGACTATACCACTGGATTACTGAGAATCGAACCTCTTCATACACGAACGAAAATTCGAACCGTGTTCGACCTCTTTCGGACCTACAAAAACATGGCATTGCTCGTGAGAAATTACTTCCCTGAGTTGTGCCTCGGAGTGGATGCGGTTCACATCGATGTTGATGGTTGTCACGTCGTCGAAGTAGGTCGTTGCCAAGACTATGTCGGTTTCTGTATCTCTGCTCGATAAATCTGTGATCGCCATCGGGACAGTCGGCAATTCCCCGTTGAAGAATTTCGTGTTCGTCTCCCGGTAAATCTTTGGTACGGATGCGCCCAGAGACTCACGAGAGTACGCGTACCCGGCTCCGCCGAATATCACGGCCAGACAGAAGGCGCAGATGACGCGGTTCTTCACATTTACATGTTGATCGGGAGAAGTGCAGGTGGGAATGGTACGGAAGTTCCAAAAATCCAATTCCTGAAACCAGATAGATATTACAACTTCTCCTTCTTCGATATTGATGATCTCAACATCCTATATTTCTAAAGTATCATACTTAATGAGATAATCTTCCAGCGGTTGATTTTGCTTGGAGACACAATGGACCCAGCCCTGAAACTATTTTGGTTGTTTGTGGTCGCACTATCTGTCGCCAGTCCAGCATTAGCTCAAAAACTTGACGTGAAGATCGTGGACCGTCAGGACAATGTGACAGATTATAGTTATGTCGTTCCGGCCAGATTCACTTCATATTCGAACGCCAATGCGGACTGCAGCGCGTATGGAAACAGCGTGAATTGCACTGGCTCATCTACGACAAATGGGTATGCTACTCCCGCCCATCAAGTTTCTTACAACGTTCGAGGGGCGACATTTTCTCTCCTACTTCCAGACGGTCGAATTGCGGTCGTGAACTGCGAAAGCAAGTTTGCCGAACGCATGGCAGGCCCTAGAGGTAATCATAGAAGCTGCCGCATGCCACTCGTGGAAGACATCAAGGCCGACTTTAAAGGTGACAAGGCAAAACTTGAATGGGTCGTGAGTATTGATGGTAAGAAAACCCAGAGCGAAACGTATAAAGTGCTAGCAGTGTTGACAAAGCCGACTCCACCGCCTACCCAGTGATTTGGTCAATGCGAATCTGCTGTCCGATTACCACTTCGTCTTATACAGAGAATCCTTTGGTCGGGACCATCGAAGGAAAAGAGCGACCACTCCACCGAGAGCGATGGATGCGAAGAGTGCGACGGTGTACCAACCAGCCGAAGCTAGAACAATTATTATCCCGACGGCGATGGTTCCGAACACTCGTGGGATGTCTTTTCGTGGTCTGGTCCAAAACCCTTTCTTCCGCTTCATGCCGACATTATAGCTAGCTGATGTGGATTTGCTGCCCGATCTTCGTAAACCGAAGACGCCGAGCGGTGCGGTCCTAGTAAGGCACCTTCGCGTTGAAATTTCAGCCGGAGACAACCCAACGGAAGGACACTAGAGCGCGGAGGATATCACCGTGCCTAAAAGTCTGATCCTAGCCTTTTTCCTCATGTGCCCGCTCTCGCTGTCAGCGCAGGGTACTCCGGAGTTCCCCACGTCAGACGAGATAAGCACGTTGATGCAGCAAGCGAATCTCGCGATGCAGCAGTATCGGGAAACCATGCTCGATGAGACAGACAAACTCGGCAAGGATGCCGACAACAAAAAGAATGAGAAAAATGCGCTAGACAATTGGCAATTTATTGTGTCGGTACTGAAGACAAGGCCTGACAACTTCAATAGCGGGGTGGGTTTTATGGTAGTCGATGCGCTGAATACCGCATATCAGACGGCTCTCGCATGTGAAGTCAACTCTTTGAATAATTTTCGTACTGCGGTCTTGTTGAAAGCTGAGGATCGTCTAAGTGCGGCGGAGGATATCTCGAAAGCCTGCATGAATGCGGCACAGTCACTGGTCATCGTCAAAGTATCGGCAACAAAATTATACACGAAATATCTACAGGCTCAGAAAGTCTTGTATGAAAAGAGTTACAGCGCAGCCGTCACTTGTGGCGAAGCACTGAAGAGAGTCACGGCGAACAAACCGTAAGGCCGGCTTTTTGTCAATTAATTTATTCGAATCTGCTGTGTCTTCGGGTCACTCGAAACCCCGCAACTAGGCATGCCGAACGGAGGCCCACGTGGCCAACCATCAAATCAAAAAGTTTGCCAAGGAACTTCTGAAGGAACTGTCACGTAAGCGAAATGAGCTTTCCGATAACCCCAGAAAAGAACGCACAAAACTCGTCGCAGAAATACTTCAATCAATGGCTGAAGACGGGAAATTCTACTTGCACCCGTACAAGCACAAAGAAATCAAACGGAAACAATTGCTGTGTGACTTTGTTTGGCTAGCGCGTGAAAGCGATTCCCAAACCCTAAGTCGAGTCATCCTAGCAGCAGAATCGGAATGGTCCCGTAACAAGCCAGCCGTTCTTTACGATTTCAAAAAACTGCTCTTGGTTAAAGCAGATAGAAAACTTCTCTTCTTCCGCAGTGCAAAAACATCTAAGATCACCCATGGGGATAACATACGGGCAGAGATCGTCGAAGCATTGGAAGGATTCAAGCAAAAGACGATGGGCGAAACCTATTTCATCGTAGAGATGAACAATCGGTCTCGGAAATTCAGACTAGATTATTGGATAACAAATTTGAAAGGACAGGTTGCTCTGCAACAACACAAATAGTCACTGAGCCGACATTGTGGTAGCATCCCACTTTTCAAATAAGCTCCGGACCAAGTCCGATGACTAACCGCAAAAACATCTTTATCAAAAAGGGACAGTTTTCAGCTTCTCTTGCTCCATGGATTGCGCTGGCTACTTCCGTCTTAAGCTTGGTAATCGGAGGTGGCTGGTTTCAAGAGTATCAGAAGAGTCGGAATGAGCGAACCGCAGCAAGCGAGCGTCTTGTTGTCGAATATCTTCAACCCATCGCTGTAAAACTGGAAGATAATGAGAACATCTACCGGCAGTTAATGTCAGAATCAGCAGAACCCGGCTGGGGAATTTTGGAGTCGTACCTTATAAAAATTAAGCGCAGTGGAGTTCCCAAAAATGCGTTAATGAAAAACCGCATAGACAAACTTGTTGCAAATAACGAGGCTATATTAACGCTGCTCGTTTCGTACTCAGGTTATGTAAAAACCGAAGACTTTCGCTTTCAGTCTGCCAAATTTCGCGAACACGCAATTTTGTACAGTGACCGCTGGAAGTCTTTGTTGGAAATATTCACCTCGAACGGAGAATTTCCGACTCCGGCGCTCCGATACCCAACTGAATTTAGCAAGGCTGTTCAGAATGAAATTTCAGCGCAACGCCACTGAAGAATCCGTATTCCCTCTCTGCCCGGCCATGAGGCGAAAATCTTAGATGGTCGAACTTCGCGTAGGTTCGTCTCCCGATAAATCTCTGGTACGGATATACGCAGGCTCTCAGAGAGTATGCGTATCCGGCTTCGCCGAAGATCACGACGAGACAGAAGGCACAGATGAGGCGGTTCTTCACGTCTACATTTTGATCGGGAGAATCGCGGGTGGGAATGATACCTAAGAACTATCAACCTAAAGCGCCAGGTGGGCCAAAATGTCGTTGAACGGCACAGCTCCTATCTCCGGAATCTCAACCTTCCCCATCGCGGTTCGCTTGAGGAAGTGCGGAATGGTGCAACCGACTACTTGCCGTCTACGCTTGTCCAATCGAAGAATGTCGCCATTTTCGTTTTCGGTATACAGCACTTCGCTGTTGGGGAGGCGCTCAAATGTGATATATAAGACATCCGCGTCTTTATCGTAAGAAAATGTCACTTCGTGCCTCCCTTCGAGTAAATCTTCCGACCAATGTTTGGCCGTCCATAGGTTTTGATGTCAAGGCGTTGACCTCCTGGCCATTCGCAAATGGCTGGTCACGAAGAACTCGTAAAACAGGTAATCAAAAATCCGGCGGAAGTCCGAGTCAGTACCGTATTCAATACGAGCGTGGCCTTTATCTCTGATCCTGGTGTAGCCTCACATCAAGGATGTGTGTGTCAACCGGGTACGCGGTGGATACTTTTCCGGTGCTGGCTCCTTTCTCAAATTCCGTGTCCATGTATTCGACGAGGACCCTAATGCCCTCACTATGTCCAAAAGATTCTTGGACAAAATTTCTATTTGCCTCTGGCACCCTTGCCTCGGGCGGTATCGACGGCAAACTGTCAGCCCCCGTCGTACGGTCTGTTAGTAGGGCGTATAACAAATGGTTTGAAGCGGAACTCGACTTGCATAATCAGCCTACCACACTTTTTCGTTTTTGTCAAGCCCTCTTTGCGGTACACCAAAATGGGGCCCTTGTCAAGCTATTTTTGGCCATTAACGGTCCCGAAAGAGCCGGGGATGACAGAGTGAAGACGCGGGGCGGGAAAGTACCTCCGTCACAGTACGGGTCTGCACACATCCTCTACATCAGTGTTTTCTTGGGTCATTTTGCCCTCCTAGGGCCGCATCGTTGGACCACCGTGGCTCCCCAGGACGGGTTGCTCGGTTGGCGAAAGGTGATGAACGTCCACCCCTACTCGTGATGCTTAACACAACCATTATCTCATGGATGCCAAGTTTTGATCGCCAATCGATGTCAATGAGCACACCGTAGACAGTCGGTCAACAGAGTGATAGTAAGGACACGCATGCAGGCGAAGGCTCCCGCAGAAAGAAGAGGATTCGTGGACCACGAGAAAGTTGCAGAGCAGGCAAGCAGGGTTCTGCTCGCACCTATGTATTTGATTTACGACCTGACTACAGGTCTTTTGCCGGGGCTACTATTCGTCACGCTCATTTTCATCAAACATTCTCACATCCCATTCGAACTGCTTTCGAACCCAGTGCTAGGGTACAAAGTCAGAATCGGTCTCGGAATGTTCGTCAGCTATATCGTAGGAAGAGTATTCAGAACAATTGTCGAAAGTGTCGGCGCTCACTACCTAAAGAAACAAATTGACGCTCTGAAAGATAAAATGTCAGGTCCAGATGTTTTGGGAAGCTTGTTCATTGGTGCACTGGCGCTCCCAAAGCTCTTCAAAAAGATTCATCCATTGGATATGTTGGTCTTGGTTTTGTCGAACGCAGTTTTTACTTTCACAACAAGCCTTGTTTTGATAACGGCCAGTGTTATTCCCGGAGACGGACCGCTTCGCGCCGTAGAGCTATGTTCCGGGTTTGTAATGCTCTACTCTGGAATTTTAACTGGAAAGCAATTCATGCCGACCTTCATATTTTTGTTAGGTGGAATGATTGACTTACCGGCAATGTTTGGCCCTCTTAGTAAAATATTCGCATCTTTCCAGAATCAGAGTGTTCCGCCACAACCACCTAAACCGCCGCAAACCCCAGAACCACCGCAAGGGAGTGCTACGTAGACGAAATCTTTGTGAAGCGTCCCTGCGCGGCTTTACTACCTCGCAGCGAAAGGAAATCAACACATAAAACATGCCTTCCAATTTGGACCGTTACAAAACCGACTTGGACAAACTCATCGTGCTTGGAGACGACCTTACGAGGGCGATGTATCGCGACTGCAATCCGGCAGATTACGAGCGACAAATGGGTGAACGGTACGGTGTAGACGAAAAGGAAAAACTTAAGAAACACCTCGGTAGCTTGCCTGACTTCAAATCTACATACCAAGCTTGGTATTCCGAATCGAAATCTTTGATTGAATTGATGTTGCCGAACAGGTTGGCGGACTTTGTCAGCTACTACGAGGTTCCCAAAGGCAGAAAGTCTGCCACGTATGACACATACCGAATTGTCGATTATTTGAACACTCTATCGGTCACTCACGGCCATCTAAAAATCGTCGGACCTACTGCAGCACTGCCGCGAATGGCACAGCAAGTTGCTATTTTGAAAGCGGTGAAAGGTCGATTCGAGAGTTCACTATATGACATTAAGCAGCTACTTCAAGGAGATGTCTTCGATTCTGAATTGGATGCGGCCAAGGAATTATCCAAAAAGAAATTTACGAGGGCGGCTGGTGCAATTGCTGGGGTTGTTCTGGAGCGGCATCTTTCTCAAGTGCGCATCAAGCACCAAATTGCGTTCGCGAAGAAGGAACCCACTATTTCAGAATTAAATGATGCCCTGCTTAAACACAATGTGATTGACCAACCGGCGTGGAGGTTTATTCAGCGCCTTATGGATATTCGAAATCTGTGCGATCACAGTAAGGACAGCGATCCTACTCCTGAGCAGGTTGATGAACTAATCGCAGGGACGGATAAAATTATCAAGACTGTAGCTTGAGAATGTGCTTGGTCACGACGGCTGCCAGAATGCGCAGCGGGTGGAGACAACCCGGATATTCATCGTGGTATAAAGTTGAAATGAAACCGAAAACAAAATGGATTCTGTTCGAGTATGTTGGCACAAATCAGATCAATCAGTTATCTAAGCCGATGAGCAAACAGGAAGCAGAGCGTGAGAGGAAGAAGCTGCCTGTGAAGATGCAGAAGCGAGTTGGGCTTGCGCCGGTAAAGTTAGCCTCCGTGCCGGAGCCGTGGTAGAGCTTCATTTTTAGCCGGGAGGAAGTTCTCCGTCTCCGACATCGTTGTAATCGGTGCAACTCTTTGCCTGCACTAGATACTTTTCATTGTAGCCCCGAAAAACACAAATCTTGAACCAATGCTTATCTCCGTATATATCTACAAATTCTCCTCGACCGTACACTGCTACATATAAACTTCCAGCTTTGATGCCTTCCACTTCTTCTTCTTTTAACTTGTCTGCTGCATATGCTGAGAGTGGGCGGATAACGGCTATGGGGTTAATGCCGCCAAGCCCGGATAGCAGTCCGCCAGTAGTATGAACGCCCCGTTTGTAATCTATTTGAACAGATGAAGCGTTGCTTTGCAGCGTGACAACGAAGTCGCTGATATTGTGTTTCGCGGCGGTTTGCCCTACGTTCACGATATTGACATCCGCATGAAGCGTATTTCCCACTACGTACTGATCGAGTGGCATCAGTCCGATAACCGGATTCAATGTTGCTTGATGCTCAATCCTGAAATTTTTATGGCTGTCACTCCACATTAAATACGTGAGGAAGGCGTAGACAATTCCGGCTGCCAGCGCTCCGACTTCTAACCACTGCAGCCACCAAAGCTTCGGGGACTTTACATAGATTGTTTTCTCGCTCATCACTCCTCCGGGCGGGACAGCGGAGCATATCACGTAAGTGACGTAACGGTGTGATAGCATCCCTGTTTCTATGCGACTAAGGCTACTGGAGGTACAGGGAATATGGAGTTTAACGGGTGGATGAAACTCAACCGGGTTGGCGGCGGTGGGCAAAGCGATGTGTATCTGGCACGATCTCCTGAAAGATCATTAATGCGCGAAGAATATTTCGGGGAATTGCAAAAGCTGGCTAACGGAGCAAGGCACAGGGAGTACGCAGAATATATTTTCGAGTCCGCCCGTCCCGACCTTCCACACGAGGTAGGTGCATTGAAAGTGTTCAAGCTTCGTGAAAATAGCGGAAAGCCAATCGATAGGCTCAAAAAAGAAATCGCAATCCTCAAAGAGGGCCGCCCAAATCTTCCAAAACTTCTAGATTCGAATGCCGTCGAATTGTGGATGGTTACGGAGTATTTTCCAGACCATACTCTCGCAGAACATCCTAATAAATTCTTCGGGCGACCACTGGAAGCGCTGACAGCATTTCGAGGTCTCGTTGAGACCATCGCTCGGCTCCATCGGGACAACGTCGTGCATAGAGATATCAAGCGCTCAAATATTTTTGTATCAACGGAAGGGAAGCTGATACCGGGAGACTTCGGTTTGGTCTTTACTGGACACACCGAAGATCGGGTGACTTTGCCTGATGAACGAGTCGGCCCGTGGGAGCATCTTCCATGGTGGGCGAACGATGGAGAGCGGCTGGAAAACCCCACGCCAGCCATTGACGTATTCCTGCTAGGCGGCCTGCTTTGGACGATGATTACAGGGAAGAATTTGCATCACGGTGACAAATTCAAACATACGTCCAGAGACCTAGAGCTTAAATTCAAAGGCGAGCGCTGGATGCGGCTAATAAATTTGGTTCTGAGTCAGTGCTTGGGAGAAGAAGAACACAAGTGTCTAAAAGATGCGGGAGAACTTTTGATGGTAGTTGATGAGGTTCTCGATACGATGAATCATGGCGCACCAATCACCGATGAAAATAACATGATTGTGATACCGTGTCGTTTTTGCAATCGTGGCTTCTATCAGGTATTGGAGAACCACGAGGGAAAGTTACGGAATAACTTGAACGTGTCCAATCAACACGGTGTTCACGTGCAAGTAATTTCCTTCGACATATTGCAGTGCAACGCTTGCCACAATGTTCAGTACTTTGCTCCGAGCCAGCCGTTTGAGGCTATGTCAAAAGATTACAAATCGAGAGTTAATCCGCAACGCGGAGCCACGGCCAGAGCATGGTAGGCCGAGGTACGGGGGTACCTTCGCGGGAATAGGAAATTGAACCTCCCCCTGCCACCCCCCGGACCTCGGGAAAATTGGGTGCCTACTTCTCCTGAGCCTTCAACGTCTCGATGAACTTCGGCAAAATCATTGGGTGGAAAGGGCGAGTCGGAGTCTTATTCATCTCGAAGACAGCCGCCAGTTCGTACACCTTGTCTTCCAGAACTCCATCGTGAGTCCACTCGCCCAGCATTCCGGTCATCTTCATTACGCTGATTATCGAGTTGCGTAGAAAGACTGCCTGCGGGTGGCTGTCGTCTTGGAGGGCGGCTTTATAAGCGGTTGCGCCGATAGCGAAGCCTCTGTTCTTGTCTTCCTCGCTGAGGTCTGGCAGGGACGCCTTCAACTGTTCCACCCGTGCCGCCACCTCGCGTTCTAGTTGTGCAGCCGCTTTCAAAGCGGAGGCGGTAACGGGTTTAATTCTCCCGTTCTCGTACGCCGACTTGATTAACTCCCGAGGGTCGTATTCTTGGTCGTTCATAATTGCGGGAGTTTATCACGAGAGGCTCGGGCGGTGGGGTACGGTGACGAGTGGGGAAGTTGTCAGCCAGGCGACCCCGATAAGCGGAAGACCGGGCTTGGGGCGGTGCGCCCCGGCGTATTTCGCGAGATGGGTCTAGGAGCAAATCGACATATTACTTAGCAGTGCGATTAGCCAGAGCCTATTTCGACCTTCTTTGTTCCAGAGTTTCTGGCATGGCCCAGAAGGGATAAGCGCCCCCGCCCAAGTAGCGGTACGCTCCATCGACCCATACTACGTTGACCGAAAATGACATTGAGTAACTGTGTTCGTGACTCAAGCTTGGCTTATCTGATTTGAACTCCACTTCAAACCGTTCAATTGATATTTCCTTCTTTGGCTCGTATGCATCCGGACGTGGCGGGAATTTTGCCGACGACGGGCGATGTGGTTTGCAGTGCACCTTGAAATGAGTTCCCGACGGCCAAAATTTTGTCATGAACGTGGAAATTAATTTTTCTTTGGCAACCTCCGCCTTGTAGTCATCCACGAGAGCTTGTACCTGTTCAGTTTCGAAATACTCGCCAAACCATAAGGCAGGGTCAGGAATAGTAAGTGAAGAGAACTCTTTGTCAAATGGAGGTGTCTGTCCCTTGTTGAGCGCGTCGAGAAATGGTTGATATTCGCCTTCCAACCCCTTCGCGTCACGGCTGTAGTCTGAAGCAAATGACAATGAGTATGGACCAATAGTAGCGATTCGCGGCGAAACGGGCAGCAACATCAAACTGGTCACAACTAAATATACGAGCCTCATTTAGCTTCCTTCCAGTCATCCTCAAACCATAATTGCCTACTTACACCTCGACCGCATTCTACGCTTCACATAACCTTGGGCACAACGAGTTTGCAACGGAGAAAAGTTAACTGCCCAAATAGGAAATTGGTCCGGGCCGCCAACTCCTTATTTGTCGGGAACCGGACAAGTGCCGGACGGGTGGAGACGACCCGGTACCTTTCCGCGAACAGAAAAGTGAACCTCCCCTCCGGCACTCCCCCGGCCTCGGGAAAAGAGCGCGTATGTAAGTGGCGTGGAGGTGGAGGGATTGACAGGTGGGTCTGAGTGCCCCTCGGAGGTGTCGGGGGTAGGGAAGAGGACGCGTCCAAAATAACGGTGGAAGAGACTTTGCCACGTATACGGACCCGGAAGGAAAACCCCCGGTTGGGGGCTTCCGCCACCCGGCACTGCCGCCGGGTCCTGCAAGTCCTTTGTTATTAGGGAATGCACTTCAGATGCCGAATAACACTTGCGCGAGGAAAATTTTGAAAGGATTTGGCGTCGAGAGCCGATTGGCCCTTGGCATCACGGTGGCTTGCGCGTTGCGAATCGTTACAGGGAAGGGAATTGCAAACGTTGCGCCTGCCGGGTTAGATCGCAGTGTGATGCGCGAGCGAGTCCACCGCAGGCCCGTTAGAAGCCTTGCGACGTGTCTTCGGTCGGCTTCACGGCGTGCGCGACCACCTGCGCGGTCACAGTCGACTTGCTCGCCTTGTGGCGCTGGATGTATTCGGCGCATGCGCGACGAACAACCCACGACACGCTGAGATCAAGTTCCTCTGCGATCTTCTCCAATTCCTTTACGATGTCGCTGTCCATCCGCAGGCCCAGCGCACGGTCGTGTGTTCCCTTCTTCGCCATTCCCACTTCCTCCTAGTGAAACCATAATCTCGCAATAACGAGTAAATGTCAATCGTAATAATCTGTGTGCTAAAAATTGTCTGACATTGTGTAACTTATATAATATTGACTATAGATGGTTTACAACTACCTAGAAGTCACAATGAGGTAGTTCGATATAATGCTTGACAAATGCTCGTAATTGTTATACATTGTAAACATTGAAAGAGAGGCCCCGATGAGTTACTGGACACCGACCGAAACCTTGAAAGTGCTGGAAGAGGCCCGCAAGGTCTCTCGTCGTAACCACCTGATCGTGCTTCTCGCTTATCGTCATGGACTGCGCCGGGAGGAAATAGTGCAGCTGACCTTACAGGATGTGCGGGACGGCCAGATCGACGTTCGCCGCCTGAAAGGCTCTCTCCACACTATCCAGCCGCTGTACTCCGATGTTAACTCGCTGCTCGACGAGAAGCGAGCGCTGGCTGCCTATCTCCGTGAGCGCGGGGACGCCGATGGCTCGCGTTTCCTTTTCATCAGCCGCAACGGTTCCGGGTTGAAGGCGAAGGCGATCTACAACCTATTCGAGGATGCGGCGTTCCGTGCTGGGCTGCCCGCTGGTCGACGAAACCCGCATCAAGCGAAACACGCGCTGGCATCGCACCTTATTCGTAACGGCGCGAGCGTTGCTTATGTACAACAGGCCCTCGGGCACAAAGACCCGAAGGCCACGCTGTCCTACACTCACATCACCCAGAGCGAGGCCGCCGAAGTTGTGACCTCGGTGCTCAGCGCTGTGTTCGCTTCCGCTACTGTCTAACATTGTAAAATATTGTGTAACGCGTCTCGACGGCCTGCCTCCCGGTGGGCCGTTTCTCAACCTCTCCATCATTTTACCAGCCCGCCAGCACCTTTAATCGTACGATACGACGGACCATATCCGGGAAACTGGCCCAGACCGTTACCGGGATCGAGCTTGGACCGCAACCGCACCTGGCTCCCGAGACATCACGCAACTTTGCTATGCGACGACCTTTTTCCGCAAGATGCGGTTCACGTAGCGCTCACGATAGATATCTGTCCATGTCAGGCAACGGGACAGGATTTTTCTGGTTGTGCAACTACACAGGCACTTGAACGAACTATTCAGGAACGCCATCAGGAGGGAGCAGGTCTTGATACCCAGGGACCGCGTCTTCTAGTA
>Ga0193716_1000718_pt1 | contig 19959 bp, 23 predicted proteins | sample U2c1metaG_FD_145901 | JGI IMG/M metagenome (GOLD analysis project Ga0193716, IMG submission 145901) | Soil microbial communities from a riparian zone of the East river system, Colorado, United States - U2c1 | ecosystem: Environmental > Terrestrial > Soil > Riparian zone | place: USA: East River...
CAGCAACATGCCGCCGCCCGATCCCAGCGCCTATGGCGCGATGGTGACGCGGGTTACAAAAGATTTGGGCTGCACCCTGTCGTTCGAACCAGGCCGGCTGATCGCCGCCAATGCCGGCGTGCTGGTCAGCCGCGTGATCTATGTGAAGCGCGGCGAAGCCAAGACCTTCCTGATCATCGACGCGGGCATGAACGATCTGATCCGCCCGGCCATGTATGACGCCCATCACGAGATCGTGGCGGTGGCGGAACCTGGCGTCGGTTCTGCGCGCCCGAAATACGACGTGGTGGGACCGGTGTGCGAGACCAGCGACCTGTTCGCCGCCGACCGGGCGCTGCCGGAACTCAAAAGCGGCGATCTTGTGGCAATCCTGTCGGCGGGGGCCTATGGCAAGGTGATGGCCAGCGATTACAATGCGCGGCCCGCGGCCCCCGAAGTCTTGGTCTCGGGCGAACAATGGGGCATCGTACGCCCCAGAGAGACTTATGCCGATCTTATCGCCAAGGACCGCATCCCCGACTGGTTGGCCGGCTAGCCCGCTGGATCGCCGTGTCAGCATCGCGCGCGCGGTGCTGGCAATCGAGCGCGTGTTGCCGCGACTGTGGCCGGCTTTTGGTTTCTTCGGCTTTTACCTTGCGCTGGCGCTGACGGGGATATTCGCCTTTGTCGCCTGGCCGCTGCAGGCGCTGCTGCTGGCCGCCACCATCACCGCCAGCGCGCTTGCTCTCCATGACGGTTTTGAAGATTTTACCTGGCCGCGCACCCTGGACGCGGCGCGGCGGCTGGAACGCGACAGCGGCCTGGCGCACCGGCCCATCTCCGAGCGCGACGATGTGCTGGTGGGCGATGATCCCTTCGCGCAGGAATTGTGGGCGCTGCACCGGGCGCGGGGCCTGCCGGGGAAATTTCGTCTGGGCCTGCCGCGCACCGGCATCGCGGCCCGCGATCCGCAAGGCCTGCGCTGGTATCTGCTGATCGCCATCGCTGTGGGCCTGGTGCTGGCGCGCAGCGACACCGGCGCGCGGCTGGTCAGCGCCTTTGACAGCGGTGCGGGCGCCGCCGCCAGCATCGATGCCTGGATCGATCCGCCGCCCTATACCGGCCTGCCGCTGACATCCTTGCGCGTGGGCGATACCAGCCTGATCATCGTACCGCAGGGTTCGGTGCTGAATTTGCGCGTCCATGGCGCGCCGCGCACCCCCGGCCTGGCCGCCGGCAACAATGCCGCGCCGCGCTTTGCCGGCGAGGACGGCGAATATTCCAGCAATGTGATCCTCTCTCAGCCTGCGCGGGTGCGAGTGCAGGTGGGCGGCCATGCCATCGGCAAGTGGAACATCCAGGCGGTGCCGGATGCAGCGCCGACCATCGCGCTCACCGCCAAGCCCTCGCCGACCGAGCAGAAGGCCACCAAGTTTTCCTTCAAGGGCAGCGATGATTACGGCATCGCCAATGTCCACGCCGTGCTGGCGCCCAAGGGCGGCCACGGCAAGCCGCTGGTGGTGGAACTGCCGCTTCCCGAATCCTCGGCCAAGGCGATCGACCAGAGCAGCTACGTCGATCTCACCAGCCATCCCTATGCCGGGCTGATGGTGGAAGGCCGGCTGGAAGCGCGCGACGCCATCGGACAGAAAGGCGTCAGCGCGCCGGTCAGCTTCCGCCTGCCGGCGCGCATCTTTACCGATCCCCTGGCGCGGGCGCTGATCGAGCAGCGCCAGAATCTGGCGACCGGCGATGCCGCCGGGCGGCAGGTGGTGGTGCTGGCGCTGGATGGGCTGAGCATTGACCCGGAGCGTTTCTACGAAGGCAAGAACGACATCTATCTCGCCCTGCGCACCGCATCGAACGGCGTGAAGAACGCCCGTGGCGAAGCCGACATTGCGCGGGTGGAAGACCTCTTGTGGAAGACAGCCCTGAAGCTGGAGCGCGGCGGGTTGCTGTCGGCGGCGGAAGAATTGCGCAAGCTGCAGATGATGATCACCGCCGCGCTCGCGTCGGGCGCGCCGCAGGAGGTGATCGACGAACTCCTCAAGCGCTACGACGAAGCGATGAAGCGCTATGTCGATGCCATGGCCGCCAATCCGCCGGCGCCCGGCGAACAGCCGCCGCCCTCGGCCGACACCAAAACCCTGGGCATGAACGATGTGCAGCAGCTGTTGCAGATGATCCAGAAACTGTCCCAGGCTGGCGACCGCCAGAAGGCGGCGCAGTTGCTGGCGGTGCTGCAATCCATGCTGGAAAACATGCGCATGAACCAGAGCGCCAGCGGCAATGGCAGCCAGAGCCCGCAGAACAAGGCGCTGAACGACAAGCTGCAGAAATTCGGCAACCTGATGGGCAAGCAGCGCGCCCTGCTGGACAAGACCTTCCGCCAGAACCAGGGCCAGGCCGATCCCAAGGATGGCGGCCCCCAAGGTCTGCAGAAACAGCAGAACGACCTGGAAAAGGAATTGCAGGACTCGCTCAAGGGCATGGACGGCAAGTCGGCGCAGAAACTGCGCGAGGCCGGCAAGGCGATGGGCGATGCGCAAAGCGCGCTGGGCAAGAAGGACCTGTCCAATGCCGGCAGCTCGCAGAACCAGGCGCTGGACGCGCTGCGCCTGGGCGCGCAGGCCCTGGCCGACGAGGCCCAGGGCAAAGGCACGCAGCCGGGCGGGCGCGAGGATCCGCTGGGACGCGGCGCCTCGCCGCTGGGCAATTCCGGTGTCAAGATTCCCGGCGCCACCGATCTGGCCCGCGCCCGCGCGATCCTGGAAGAGCTGCGCCGCCGCGCCGCCCAGATGAACCGGCCGCAGCAGGAACGCGATTACCTGGATCGGTTGTTGAAGGCATTCTGAGCGTCGGCGAACGCGGTCGCTTAGCAACAGCGTAGCGGCGACCCTCGCCGCGCGACCATCAAAAACTTAGCTCGGCACCTTGCCGATATATGGCAGCCCGCGATGGCGGCCCGCATCGTCCATGCCATAGCCGATGACGAAATCATTGCCGATGGTGAAGCCGACATAATCGGCCTTGGCCAGGGCATCGCTGCGCTGCTTGTCCAGTATCACCGCCACCTGCACGCTGGCGGCGCCGGCCGCTTCGATCAGCGACACCGCTTTGGCCACGGTGCGGCCCGCATCCAGCACGCCATCTATCACCAGCACATGGCGGCCGGCGATCTGTTCCGACGGCCCCGCGATCATGGAAACGGCGCTGGCCACCCGCTTGTCGCCATAGGAACGCAGCCAGATCATTTCCACGTCCATCGCCACGCCTTCCCAGGCCAGCGCCCGCAGCAAATCGGCGGCGAAGACGAAACCGCCCACCAGCACCGGCATGGCGACATCGGGCACCAGCTTGGAGGCGGCGATCATCCGCGCCATCGCCCGCACCCGTTCCTGGATCTGTTCGGCGGAAAAAAGAATGTCGGGTGTCATGACCCGTCTTTGGCAAAGCGCACTTCCAGGTGGCGCGCCGCGGCGGGCGGGCTGGAAAGACGCGTGGTGAAGGGCACCGACTGGCCGGGGGCCAGCACGGTGGCGCCCGGCTTGAAGGTCCAATGATAGATTTCGTGATTGGCGACGTCGCTCAAGGTCACGCGCACCGTCTGCGGCACCGGCAATGCACGACCGCCGCCATTGACGATCACGCCCGACACCGCCAGCACCACCTGGCCGTCCTCGCTTTCACGCCGGTAGTCCACCTGGCGAAAATCGATGCCGCTGGCATTCACCTTGAGCCCAAGGCTGGAATAGACGCCGGCGGACTGGGGCCAGATCACCGCAATGTCCTGGCGATAACGCACCGCCGAGACCGCGATCAGCAGCACCACCGCGATCAGCCCGGCCCAGCCTGCCGCCACCGCGATCTTGGGTCCCAGCGGCATGCGTGGCTGGGGCGGCGCGACGGAGGCCGGCGCAAAGGCGCGGGTCGAACTGGGCGAAACTGCATCGGCCATGGCCGCGTCGCCCGCCGCCGGGACCGGGTCGGGCTCTATCGGGGCTTGCGGAACCGGCTCCGGCGGGGCTTCCACCTCGGCCACTTCGGGGTCCTGGTGCCAGCTATGGCTGCATTTGGCACAGCGCACGGTACGGCCCGCGGCGGGAAACTTCGCCGGGTCGACCGAATAACGCGTGCCGCACGAGGGACAGGTGAGAATCATGCCCGGCCTGTTGAAATATCAGCGGAAAATAGGGGGCGGGGGCCATGACCGCAAGCCGCGTCATGGGTAAGGTCGCCGCATGGTCCGCTTCGAAAATGTCGGCATGCGCTATGGCTCGGGGCCCGAGGTTCTGCGCGATGTCAGTTTCTCGCTGGAGCCGGGCTCCTTCACCTTCCTGACCGGCCTGTCGGGTGCGGGCAAGACTACCCTGTTGAAACTGATCTATGTCGCCGAACCGCCCAGCCGCGGCTTGATCACCCTGTTCGGCGCCGAACTGGCCACTGCCCGGCGCCGCGACCTGCCGGGCCTGCGCCGCCGCATCGGGGTGGTGTTTCAGGATTTCCGGCTGCTGAACCATCTGTCGGCCTTCGACAATGTCGCCCTGCCGCTCCGGCTGGCAGGCAAGAAGGTCAGCGATTTTTCCCATGACGTGCGCGAATTGCTGTCCTGGGTGGGGCTGGGCGACCGGATGCAGGCCCGGCCCGCAACGCTTTCGGGCGGCGAGCAGCAGCGCGTCGCCATCGCCCGCGCCGTGGTGGCGCGCCCCGATCTGCTGATCGCCGACGAGCCCACCGGCAATGTCGATCCGGAAATGGGCGCGCGGCTGATCCGGCTGATCGCCGAACTCAACCGGTTGGGCACCACGGTCCTGATCGCCACCCATGACCGCGCCCTGATCGAGGCGACGCGGGCGCGCGAGATGCGGCTGATCGAAGGCCGGCTGGTCGAGTTGAGGGCCAACGCATGAGTGCCCTCCTATGAGTGATCGTGCGACCTATATTCTGCCGCGCGACAAGGGCGCCGCCCCGCTGGACTTCGTGATCGCGGTGATGGCCTTCCTGGCGGCGCTGGCGCTGGGCGCCTCGCTGGTGGCGACGCGCGCGGCGCATGGCTGGCAAAGCGGACTGTCGGACCGGGTCACAGTCCAGGTGATGCCGCCCGAACAGGGCGATGCGCGCGCCGGCGTGGAAGCGGAAACCAAAGCGGCGCTGGTGGTGCTGAATGCCACCCCGGGAATCGCCCATGCCAGCGTGCTGTCGGACGCGGAGATCAACGCCCTGGTCGAGCCCTGGATCGGCAAGAACGGCACAGTGGCGGGCATTCCCCTGCCCAAGCTGATCGACGCTTCGATCACGCCCGGCGAAGAGCTGGACGTGACCGCGCTGGCGGCGAAACTGAAACAGGCTGCCCCCCATGCCACGGTCGATGATCACCGCCGCTGGATCACGCGGCTGCGCGGCCTTGCCGATGCGGTGCGCTTTTCCGCCTATGGCATATTGCTGCTGATCGCCGGCGCGACGGCGGCCGCGGTATCCTTTGCCACCCGCGCCGGGCTGGACGCCCATCACGAGATGGTGGCGCTATTGCACCAGATGGGCGCATTGCCCGCTTTCATCGCCCGCGCCGTGGAATGGCACTACTTCCTTTCGGCCCTGTTTGCCGCCGCTTTGGGCACTTTGTTCGCGGCCCTGTTCTTTCTGGGAGCAGGCGGGCTGGAGGTATTCGGTGTCGAGGCAGTTCCCTTCCTGCCGCCGCTGTCGCTCAGATGGATCGAGATTCCCTGGCTTTTGGCGGTGCCGGTGGCGACGTCGCTGATCGCCTGGGCGACGGCGCGCATTTCGGTCCTGTCGGTGGTCAAAGCCATCTATTGAGCGCGGCAAACTCTTGCTAGTCTGTAGCGGGGGAATGGAGCGGTGATTTGCGCGTCTTTCTGGCGGTAATTTTTCTGGCGTTGCTGGGCTATGGGCTCAGCTTCCTGCTGTTCGTGGGCAACCTTCCCACCGCGCCCGCCGTGCTGCCCAAGGCCGATGGCATCGTGGCGCTGACGGGCGGCGACGAACGGCTGGACACGGCGGTGGCGCTCTTGGAGCGCGGCGTTGGCAAGCGGCTTCTGGTCAGCGGCGTCAGCCAGGAGACCACCAAGGAGACAGTGGGCAAGATGTCGGAAGGCGGACGGCGTTTCGCCTGCTGCGCCGATATCGGTTATTCCGCCGAGGATACCCATGGCAATGCGCAGGAAGCCGCGCAATGGACGCGCGAAAATCATTTCGACAGCCTGGTGATCGTCACCGGCCGCTATCACATGCCGCGCACCATGCGCGAGTTCTCCGCCGCCCTGCCCGAGGTCACCCTGATCGCCTATCCGGTGGAGCAAAGCCGGATTGACCTCGGCGGCTGGTGGATGCATCCCCACACCATCCAGCTGCTGCACCGCGAGTATGTCAAATATCTCGCCAGCCTGGTGACCACGCGGTTGTCGCACGGATGACCGTTCTGCGCTCGGCGCTGTTTCTGCTGTGGTTCCTGGCTGTCACCACGCTTCTGTCGCTGGTCTTTCTGCCCGTGCTGGTGCTGCCGCGCGGCGCCACCATATGGCTGGCGCGGCTGTGGTCGCGCGCCACCTTCTGGGGCCTGAAGCTGTTCGCCGGCATAGACTGGGAGATCCGCGGCACGCCGCCGCGCGGGCCGGTGCTGGTGGCGTCCAAGCATATGAGCATGTGGGACACGCTGGCGCTGTACCTGGCGCTGGACGCGCCCGCCATCGTGCTGAAGCGCGAGCTGCTGCGCATTCCCTTCTATGGCTGGTTCCTGTGGAAGGCGACCGCTATCGCGATTGACCGCAAGGCCGGCGCGCGCAGCTTGCGCAAGATGGCGACGGCGGCTGAGGCCGTGCTGGCCGAGGGACGCCCGATCCTGATCTTCCCTGAAGGCACCCGCAAAAAGCCGGGCGAGGCGCCTGATTACAAGCCGGGTGTGGCGGGACTTTACGGCATGCTGGATGTGCCTTGCGTACCGGTGGCGCTGAATTCGGGCCTCTACTGGACCGGGTTTCTCAAGCGCCCGGGGACCATCGTGCTGGAATTCCTGGAGCCAATTGCGCCGGGCCTGAAGCGCGGCGCTTTCATGAGCTTGCTCGAACAGCGCATCGAGAGTGCCACGGCGGCGCTTTAACCCTGATATTTCAAACCTTTAGGCGCCTTGTGCGTTAGGCAACCATGCCTATCTAAGATGGTGGCGCACCCCGCGCCGATATGGTTTTTACCGACTGATGAGCACCGTCTCGCAAACCATCTGGGACATGAAATACCGGCTGAAGGCGCCGGACGGCACACCCGTGGACCGTGATGTGGCCGACAGCTGGTCGCGCGTGGCGCTGGCGCTGGCCGAAGCCGAAGCCCCCGACCAGCGCATCGGCCGCGCCCTGGGATTTGCCCGCGCCCTGGCCGGCCACAAATTCCTTCCCGCGGGACGAATCCTGGCAGGCGCCGGCACCGGGCGCAGCGTGACGCTGTTCAACTGTTTCGTCATGGGCACCATCACCGACTCGATGGATGGGATCTTCTCCGCCCTGCGCGAGGCGGCGCTGACGCTGCAGCGGGGCGGCGGCATCGGTTACGACTTCTCGACCTTGCGGCCCAAGGGCGCGCCGGTGGCCGGCGTGGGTGCGGATGCGTCGGGTCCGGTCTCGTTCATGGATGTATGGGATTCCATGTGCCGCACCATCATGAGTGCGGGCTCGCGGCGCGGCGCCATGATGGCGACCTTGCGCGTGGATCACCCCGACATCGAGGACTTCATCACTGCCAAGCGCACGCCGGGGCGGCTGTCCAATTTTAACCTGTCCGTGCTGGTCAGCGACGCCTTCATGGCGGCGGTGAAGGCCGATGCCGACTGGGCGCTGCAGTTCGGCGGCACGGTCCACCGCACTGTCAGGGCCAAGGCGCTTTGGGACACCATCATGCGCTCGACCTATGACCATGCCGAGCCGGGCGTGATTTTCATCGACCGCATCAACAGCCAAAACAATCTGGGTTATTGCGAGACCATTGCCGCCACCAATCCCTGCGGCGAGCAACCGCTGCCGCCCTATGGCGCCTGCCTGCTGGGCTCCATCAACCTGGCCAAGCTGGTGCAGCATCCCTTCACCGACGAGGCCGCGCTGGACAGGACCGAGCTGGAACGGCTGGTCGGCACGGCGGTCCGGATGATGGACAATGCCATCGACGTTTCGCGCTTCCCGCTGGAAATCCAGGCGCAGGAAGCGCGCGCCAAGCGCCGTATCGGCCTTGGGGTCACAGGTCTGGCCGACGCGCTGATCTTCTGCAAGGTGAAGTATGGCTCGCCGCAAAGCCTGGAACTGATCCGCACCTGGCTGGCGGCGATCAGCCATGCCGCCTATCGCGCCAGCGTGGAATTGGCCAAGGAAAAAGGCCCTTTCCCGCTGTACGACATGAACCCCTATCTGTCGCGCCCGCACATCCAGGCGCTGCCGCCGGACATTTACAACGCCATCGCGGCGCATGGCATCCGCAACGCGCTGCTGACCTCGATCGCGCCCACCGGCACCATCTCGCTGTTCGCCGACAATGTCTCCAGCGGCATCGAGCCGGTGTTTGCCTTCAGCTACAATCGCAAGATACTGCAACCAGACGGCAGCCGGCGCGAGGAGCTGGTCAGCGATTACGCCGTGCAGCTGTTCCGCACCATGTTCGGTGACGACACCGCCCTGCCGGATTATTTCGTCACCGCCCAGACCTTGTCGCCCTCCGATCACCTGGCGGTGCAGGCCGCCGCCCAGCCCTTTATCGACAGCGCCATTTCCAAGACCATCAATGTGCCGGCGTCGATTTCGTTCGAGGATTTCAGCCACGTTTATCTCGAGGCCTATGAATCAGGCTGCAAGGGCTGCACCACCTATCGCCCCAACGACGTGACGGGTTCAGTCCTGTCAGTGGAAGAGCCCAAGGATGTCCTTGCGGCAGAGGCGCCGGACGTCAGGGAGCCAGAACTGCCGCTGTCCCCGCCGCCACCGCGCGGCGGCATTGTTTACATGACCCAGCCGCTCGACCGGCCGGACGCACTGCTGGGCCGCACCTACAAGATCAAATGGCTGGACAGCGATCACGCCTTCTACATCACCATCAACGACATCGACAAAGACGGGCGGCGGCGGCCCTTCGAGGTCTTCATCAATTCCAAGAACATGGAAGCCTATGCCTGGGCGCTGGCGCTGACCCGCATGATCTCGGCGGTATTCCGGCGCGGCGGCGATGTCAGTTTCGTGGTGGACGAGTTGAAGGCGATCTTCGATCCGCGCGGCGGCCAGTGGATGAACGGACGCTATGTCCCCTCGTTGCTGGCGGCGATCGGCGAGGTGATCGAGCGCCACATGATCGAAATCGGCTTCCTGGGCCAGCGCATTTCCAGCCTGTCCGGCTTGCCCGACGCCCACAATATCCCGGCCGAGGGCGCCCGCGCTCGTTTCTGCCCGCGCTGCGGCGATGCCAGCTTCGTCAAGCTGGAAGGCTGCGATTCCTGTTTGTCTTGCAGCTATTCCAAGTGTAGTTAGCCCGGGTGTTTAAATATTCCAGCCGCTTCTGGCTCTACGCGCCCATCACGGTCTTCCTGATCATTGCCGCCGCCACCATGATCCATTGGTGGACGGTGACCGGCGCCTTTGAAAAAAGGCTGGCTGCCGCCAAAGGCCGTGAGGCCATTCCGGGCGTGACCCTGGACTGGAGCAAGGTCGCCATCGGTGGCTTTCCCTTCCGGGTGGATGCGGCCTTTGTGAATTTCAGCATCAAGGGCGCGGGGGCACACGGCCCCTTCGCATGGTCAGCCGAAAAATTCGCGCTGCACACCCTGACCTATGGCCGCGCCCAGGACGTCTATGAGGCGGCGGGCCGCCAGCAGGCCAGCTGGACCGCGGCCGATGGTAGCGCCCATGCCGTGTCGTTCCTGCCGGCCAGCATGCGCGGCAGCAGCATCGCCGATGCGCAAGGCCTACGCCGCTTCGATCTCGACATTGTCGGGCTGGGCGCCAAGGACTTCGCCATCGGACGGTTCCAGTTCCACATGCGGCGCGATCCCGACGGCGCCGATCTGGACCTGATGCTGCGGGCCGATGAGGCGGGCGCGCGCAAACAGGTGCAGGTCTATGCCACCTTGAGCCAAGCGGGTTCGCTCACATCGCTGCTGAAGGGTGAGATTTCCTTGCCGCAAGCAGATGCCAACTGGCGGGCGCAGGGCGGCAAGGCGAAACTCTATCAGGTCATCGCGCCCGGCCTCGCCGCCGACGCGCTGCTGTCACCGCTCTACTAGGGAGGTCGAGATGGATGATCGCGCCATGCGAGAGGCGCTGGAGCGCCATTGGGCGGCTTCGGACGCGAATGACTTCAAACTCGAACATGACATCTACCGCGAGGATGCCGTGCTGGATTATCCCCAATCGGGCGAGCGGATCCGCGGCCGTCACAACATTCAGGAAAGCCGCTTCGTCCAGCCGAACCAGAAGCGTTTCACGGTCCAGCGCATTGTCGGCAGCGGTGATCTCTGGATCACCGAATTCGTGCTGACCTATGATGGCAAACCGTCTTATGCGGTGAGCATCATGCAATTCCGGGACGGCCTGGTGTCCAACGAAACGCAATACTTCGCCGATCCCTTTGACCCTGCGCCGTCGCGGGCGCATCTCGTCGAGCGTGTGACCTAGCTCTTGTTGCGGCCGAAATTCGGCGCTGCCGTATCCTGGCCAATATCGACAATGGCGCGGCGGATGGCGCGGGTGCGGGTAAACAGGTCGAACAAGGTCTGGCCGTCGCCATTGCGCACCGCGCGCTGCAACTGGCTCAAATCCTCGTTGAAACGGCCCAGCACTTCCAGCACCGCGTCGCGATTGTTCAGGAACACGTCGCGCCACATGGTGGGATCGCTGGCGGCAATGCGGGTGAAATCACGAAAACCGCTGGCGGAATATTTTATCACTTCGCCTTCGGTGACCTGCTCCAGGTCATGCGCCGTGCCGACGATATTGTAAGCAATCAGATGCGGCAGGTGCGAGGTGATCGCCAGCACCAGGTCGTGATGGGCCGCGTCCATCACATCCACCTGGCTGCCCAGCCCCTGCCAGAAGGCTTTCAGCTTTTCGACCGCCGACGGATCGGTGCCCGGCACCGGCGTCAGGATCGCCCAGCGCCCGTCGAACAGGCTGGCAAAGCCCGCTTCGGGACCGGAGAATTCGGTGCCGGCAATGGGATGGGCCGGAATGAAATGCACGTCCTGCGGCACATGGGGGCCGATATCGCGGATCACCGCGCCCTTGACCGAACCCACATCCGACAGGATGGCGCCTTTGGCCAGATGCTCGGTAATGGCGGTGGCGATGCTTTCATAGGCGCCCACCGGGGCGCAAAGGATCACCAGTTCGGCGTCATCCACACAGTCCCCGACATCGGCCTGCAGCGTGTCGCAGAAGCCCAGCTTCGCGGCACGGTCCAGCACATCGGGACTGGCGTCATGGCCGGCGATCACTTTCGCCAGTCCGCCGCGCCGCGCGGCATGGGCGATGGACGAGCCGATCAGGCCCAGTCCGATGATGGCGATCTTGTTCATCGGCTCCATCCTTATGCCGCAATGAATTTCTGAAGCAGCGACACCGCCAGCTCGTTCTGTTCCTGCGTGCCCACCGTCATGCGCAGGCAATTGGGCAGGCCATAGCTGGCGACGCCGCGCAGGATGATGCCGCCCTTGGACAGAAAGGCGTCGGCCTTGGCGGCGGTCTTTTCGCCCTCCGCCGGGAAATGGATCAGCACGAAATTGGCTACGCTGTCATCCACCCGAAGGCCGGTCTTGCGGATTTCCGCGGTGATCCAGGCCAGCCACTTGTTGTTGTGCTCTACCGCTTTCCAGAAATGCTCGCGGTCGCGGATCGCCGCAGCGCCGGCCAATTGTTGCACCAAAGCGGTGTTGAAGGGCCCGCGAATGCGGTTGATCACATCGCAGATTTCGGCGGAGGCATACATCCAGCCAATGCGCAGGCCCGCCAGGCCGTACAGCTTGGAGAAAGTGCGCGTCATCACCACATTGGGGAACCGGGTCACCAGCCCGATGCCGGATTCATAATCCTTGGCGGTCACGAATTCGCCGTAAGCCGAATCGATCACCAGCAGCACATCTTTCGGCAACCCGGCATGCAGCCGCGCCATCTCGTCCACGTTCAGGTACGAGCCGGTGGGATTGTTGGGATTGGCGATATAGACCATGCGCGTCCTGGCCGTGACCGCCGCCAGCATGGCGTCCACATCCACCTTGATCGCCTGGTTGGTGGTCTTTTCGGGCACCATCACCGGCACCGCGCTGTTGGCATGCGTGGCGATCTTGTAGATCAGGAAGGCGTGCTCGCTGAACACCACCTCGTCGCCCGGCTGCAAATAGGCATTGGCCAGCATGGTAATGAGCGCGCCGGATCCCTCGCCCGAGGTGACGATGCGATCCGAGTTGATCTTGTAGACCTCGGCGATCGCTTCCCGCAGCAGCAGAGCCGAGCCTTCGGGATAAAGCGTCAGGCTCGAACCAGCCGCCGCCAGCGCCTCCATCGCCTTGGGCGAAGGCGGCAACGGGCTTTCGTTGGACGACAGCTTGAACACCTTGGTGACACCAGGCACGCCGGCGCGCCCGCCGACATAGGGGGTGATGTCCAGGACGCCGGGCTTGGGTGTCGGGTTCATGGGGTTAACAGCGGCTCGTAAAGGGGCGTTAGGCGTAAGCCGGACCGCCCAATAAAAAGGCCGGTATTGATAGGGCGGGAGCGCCCCAAAAGCAAAGCAGGGCTGCCATTCGTTGACTTCACGGCAGGTGCGCCTTAGCTACGACTCTTCAAGGATTTAGGATGACCGAGGCCCCCCGTTTCCTGCGCCCGGTGACCGCGCCATCGGCCGACGTCGGCATGGCGGTCACCTTTGATGCTCCGCTGCCGCTGGACTGCGGCCGCGAGCTGACGCCCTTCACGGTCGCCTATATCACCTATGGCAAGCTCAACGCCGCCAAAAGCAATGCCGTCTTGATCTGCCATGCCCTGACGATGGATCAATTCGTGGCGAGCGATAATCCCATTACCGGCAAGCCCGGCTGGTGGACCCCCATGGTGGGGCCCGGCAAACCGATCGATACCGACCGCTTCTTCGTAATCTGCGCCAATGTCATTGGCGGCTGCATGGGCTCGACCGGCCCGGCCGACCCCGATCCGGCGACCGGCAAGCCCTATGGCCTGAATTTTCCCCTGGTCACCGTCCGCGACATGGTGCGGGCGCAGAAAAGGCTGATCGAGCATCTGGGCATCGACAAGCTCCTGGCGGTGGTGGGCGGCTCGATGGGCGGCATGCAGGCGCTGCAATGGGCCGCATCTTATCCCGACAGCGTGCGCGCGGTGGTGCCGATTGCCTGCGCCGCCCGCCATTCGGCGCAGAACATCGCGTTCCACGAAGTCGGCCGCCAGGCAATCATGGCCGATCCCGACTGGCATGGCGGCGAATATCAACTGCACGGCACCAGGCCGTCCAAGGGCCTGGCGGTGGCGCGGATGGCCGCCCACATCACCTATGTCTCGGAGATGGCGCTGCAGCACAAGTTCGGCCGCGCTTTGCAAAACCGCGAAGCGCTGAGCTTCCAGTTCGCGCCGGATTTTCAAATTGAATCCTATCTGCATCACCAGGGCGCCAGCTTCGTGGACCGCTTCGATGCCAACTCCTATCTCTACATCACCCGGGCGATGGATTATTTCGATCTGGCCGAGGAGCATGGCGGCAAGCTGTCCGACGTCTTCCGCCTGAATTCAGCGCGTTTCTGCATCATCGCCTTTTCCAGCGACTGGCTGTTCCCGCCGGTGGAAAACAAGCGCATCGCCCACGCCCTGAACGCGGTGGCCGCCCAGGTGAGCTTTGTCGAGATCAAGAGCGACAAGGGCCACGACGCTTTCCTGCTGGACGAGCCGGAAATGTTCGCCACCGTGCGCGGTTTCCTCAATCACGCTGCCCAGGACTTGTCATTGGGAAGTGGGGCATGACCACCGCGCTGCGCCCTGACCTGGCGGCAATCGCCGCGATGATCCGCCCCGGCGCACGGGTGCTGGACGTCGGCTGCGGCGACGGCGCCCTGCTGGAGCATCTCAAGACCAAGAATGTGGATGGCCGCGGCATCGAGATTTCCCAGGCCAATGTGAATGCCTGCGTCGCCCGCGGCCTGGCCGTGGTGCAGGGCGATGCCGACACCGACCTGGTGGACTACCCGGCGCAGGTGTTTGATGCCGTGATCCTGTCGCAGACCATCCAGGCGACGGAAAAACCGCGCGCGGTGCTGGAACATCTGCTGCGCATCGGACAGCGCGTCGCGATTTCACTGCCCAATTTCGGCTACTGGAAGGTGCGGCTGTCGCTGCTGACAGGCGGCCGCATGCCGCGCACCCACACCCTGGATTATTCCTGGTGGGAGACGCCCAACATCCATCTGTGCACCCTGGCCGACTTCGTCGACCTGACGCGCGAATGCGGCGCCACCATCGTGGAAGCCCATGCCCTGAACGACAACGGCACCACCGCGGCGATGAGGCCGCAAAGCCTCACCCATGGCTATCTGGGCCCCAACCTGTTCGCCCAGGGCGGCGTGTTCCTGCTCAAGAAGTCCTGATGCGGTCCGACCTCGAGGCGTTGCAGGGTTCCTGGGAACAGGTGGCGTTCGAGGAGAATGGCGTCGCCGGCCCGCGGACGATTATAGCGACATGTCCCTCACAACCTTTCACCAGAACCGTTTCGCCGTCTGGTCGGCAAAGGGCGTGATGCTGCTGGAAGGCCGGTTTGAACTCGACGCCTCAACGGATCCCAAGACGGTCAACTGGATCGACGCCATGGGCCCTGATGCGGGCAAGATTTTGCCGGCGATCTACAAGCTGGACGGCGATCATTTTGTTTTCATCGCGGGTGATGAAGGCGCGCCCCGGCCGACGGAATTCCGCACCGGTCCCGGCCAGACCATGCGCAGCTTCGTGCGGCGCTCCTAGAAATCTTCCGCTGCTTTGAGCGCGACCTTCTGGCCTTTGGGCAGCGGCGTCGCAGCGGCGGCATAGAGCGACTTGGCCGCTTCCACCACATGCACCCCGCCGATGCCGGGGAACAGCCTGGCGCCCACCTTCTCCCAGCCCGCGCCATTGCCGGTGACGGCTTTCAGCGGCGGCGCATACAGCGCGCGCTCCCACCGCCCCGGCTCGAACAGCGCGTCTTTCAACAGGCCTTCCAGCTCCATCCGCGAAAAGGGGCGGCCATGGCCGAACGGCTGGATCTGCACCTGGGCCCACAGGCTGGCGCGGTTGGGCGCCACCAGCAAAATCTTTCCTTCCGGCGCCAGCACCCGCCACAGCTGGCGCAACAGAGCGCGCAGGCTTTCCGCCGATTCCAGCCCATGCACGATCAGGATGCGATCGAAGAACACTTCGGGAAACGGCAGCGCGTCTTCTTCGCACAAGAGGGCCGCGTTCTTGTCCGCCGGCCAGGTCATGACGCCCAAGGGGGAGGGCATGGCGGCGATGGCGCGCTCGGCTTCGGGAAATTCGCGCAAATAGGGAGGCGCGAAGCCATAGCCCAGCAGCCTGAGGCCCCGAAGGTCGGGCCAGAACTGGCGCAACCGGCGCGCAATCGCCCGCCGCGCCAACTGGCCCAGCGGGGCGTCATAAAAAGCGGCGAGGTCGCGGCCATCCTGCAGCATGGCGCCAGACTAAAGCGCAATGCGGGTGGTTCAAAGCCGTGGTTTTGATCCGCGTCTTTGATAATCTCCCGCGGATCAAGGAGACGCCATGCCCATCCAGATCGAGATTGTTCCCTGCCTGTCCGACAACTACGCCTATCTGGTGAAATCGGGCGAGAGTTGTGCCGTTGTGGACCCATCGGAACCCGAACCGGTGCGCGCCGCGCTGGCCCGGACGGGGTGGAAACTGACCCATATCCTCAACACCCATCACCATCTGGACCATACCGGCGGCAACCTGGCCCTGAAGCAGGAGACCGGCGCGAAAGTGGTCGGCCCGGGCAAGGACGCGGCGCGCATCCCCGGGATCGACATCGGCGTGGACGAAGCCTCGGGCTGGGAGTTCGACGGCCGCAAGGTTCAGGTGCTGGAAGTGCCGGCGCATACCAGGGGCGCCATCACCTTTGTCATCGACGGCAACGCCTTTACCGGCGACACCTTGTTCGTGATGGGCTGCGGGCGCCTGTTCGAGGGCGATCCCGCCATGATGTGGACCAGCCTGTCCAAGCTGATGACCCTGCCCGGCGACACCAAGGTTTGGTGCGGCCATGAGTATACCCAGAGCAACGGCCGTTTCGCCCTGACGCTTGAGCCGGGCAATGCCGATCTTGAAGCGCGCATGCGCGATGTGGCCGCGGTGCGGGCAAGGGGCGCGACGACGGTGCCATCCACCATGGAATTGGAGAAAAAGACCAACCCCTTCCTGCGGCCGGATAGCAGCGAGATACGCAAGAGCCTGGGCATGGAGACGGCCGGCGACGTCGCCGTGTTCGGCGAAATCCGCGCGCGGAAGGATAACTTCTGACGCTTACTTCTTTTTGGAGTCGTCGCCGTCAAACGGCGAGGTGACGATGTCGCCCGCCGCACCGACGGCCGAAGCGCCGGCGCCCACGACCGCGCCGCCCGCACCCACCACCGCACTGGCGGCGTCATAGGCGATGCAGCCCGACAGCAGGAAGGCCATGCCCGCAAAGACTGCGGCCGTGACCGGAACGCGCGTGAAGGATTCCATGACCTGGGCCCCAATTGACAGGCCATGACCTTAGCCGCCCAATGGTCAAAACATCGCTAACCGTGGCCGGGAAGAAATCAGGATGTCGGAAAAGCTGTTCGTCACCAGGCTTTACAAGGGCCGCATCGCCGTGGCCCGCGACCTGGAAAAGACCTGCCTGGCCATCGCCGCCGAGGACCGGGCCGGCCAGCGCTGGTCCAAAAGCCACGGCTATGGCGGCTATACCTCCTATGCCTCGCTGAACGATCTGACCCGGCGCGCCAGTATCCTGGCCGACCTGGAGCGCGCCATCGCCAAACAGGTGACGGGTTTCGTGCGCGAGCTGCAGTTCGAGCGCGGCGGGCGGCTCAAGCTGGACAGTCTCTGGATCAATGTGATGCAGAAGGGCGCGGTACACACGCCCCACATCCATCCCCACTCGGTGATCAGCGGCACTTATTACGTCACTGCGCCGCCGGGATCGGGCGCCATCCGCTTCGAGGACCCGCGCCTGGGCCTGATGATGGCAGCGCCGCCGAGGAAGCCGAAGGCCAGTGCGGAAAACCGCAGCTTCGTGGACGTGATGCCCAAGCCCGGCATGTTGCTCTTATGGGAAAGCTGGCTGCGCCACGGCGTAGAGCCCAATGCGGCGCGGGGTTCGCGCATTTCGGTGAGCTTTAATTACCGGCTCGACTGACGTCTCACTCCGTTTGGCGCTATAGTTTCAGCACAACAACAATAACAGGGAGGGCGTCATGAACATCTTCATCGGTTCAATTGAAATCCAGATGCTGTGCTGGAGCGTGGTGCTGGGGCTGGTTCAGCTGGTGCTCGCCACCAGCCTGGCGACCAAAGACCAGGGCCTGGCCTACAATATGAGCGCGCGCGATCTGCCGGCGCCGTCGGTCACGCCCCTCAGCGCCCGCATGCTGCGCGCCTTCGGCAATTTCCGCGAGACCTTCGTCTATTTTGCCGTCGCGGTGCTGGTGGTTACGGTGCTGGCGAAGAACAGTTCGACCTCGGCTTTGGGGGCGCAGATCTATTTCTGGGCGCGGCTGATCTATGTGCCCGTCTATGCCGCCGGCATTCCGGTGGTGCGCACCATGATCTGGACCGTGTCCATCGTGGGACTGGTGATGGTGCTGCTGGCGGCGCTGGCATAAAGGCTATAATCAATAAAAGGCCGCCTCCATGGATGAAATTGCAGAAAAACTATTTTCCGTTCAAAGTTCAGGAGCACCCGACTTTGATCGAAATCAGATAGAAGCAGCTTATTCTAAAGATGCATCACGTTTAAAAGCGCTGTCAGATGAAATAGCGTTTATCTTAGAAACGAAGCTAAATGCCGCGAGCTTTAAATTGCACGGCATTGAGCACCGCGTGAAAACACTTAACTCGATTCTGGGGAAATGCGAGCGAAAGAAATGCTCAGACCCGTTTAGCAAATTCAATGACATAGTTGGAGCGAGGGTCATCTGTCTTTTCAAAGAAGATATTGATGGAATCGGTGCGCTAATTTCCGACAATTTCACTGTCATTGAAATTGACGATAAGCGATCAGCCGATGGCGCACCGCTTGGCTACTTATCGGTTCACTATATTTGTGAAATGCCAAAAAACTATACCGGGCCTCGATATGACAGTGCCGCGAATATCAGGTTTGAAATCCAGGTCAGAACGTTGTGCATGCACTGTTGGGCAAACGTCTCGCACTATCTCGAATATAAAGGTGACTGGGATGTGCCCAAAGAACTTAGACTGGCACTGAGTGCCCTTAGTGGCCTCTTCTATGTTGCTGACAACGAGTTCCAGCAAATTTATGCAGCAAAGCTAAAATCCCAAGAGTTCGGAAGCGCTAAGAAATCCGATAATGAGATAGCCAATCTAGAAATCAACTTGGACAGCATTACCGCTTATCTGAAGGTAAAATTTCCGGAACGTCCTCTGAGAATCAGCGATGTCTCCGATCTTGTCCATCAAATGGTGAGTGCCGGCTATAAATATGTTCAAGAGGTAGATCGCGATATCTCTAAGGCACTGCCGTCGTTTCTGAAGTACGAAAAGAAGTATCCGCCCGGCAATGCAGAGGAATTCAGTGCAGTTGGCGTAGCTCGCCTCGCATTGGTGATCGCTTCCGATTCATATTGGAAGTTGTATGCACCATCAGAAGCGGCTCGGGCTGGCGACAATATCGCGAGTTTCAGACTAACCGACGCGTAAATCCGTAACGAGTCGGCTTAGATGAAAAGCGCTTTGTACGCTTCAGGCGTGACGCCGCCGGACGATGGCTTCCAGCTTGGCCGGCAGCTTGGAGACGAAATGCTCGCGGTCCCAGGCGATGCGGGCCTGCTCGAAGATGATGGTGCGGGCTTCCGGCGGCAAATGCGGCCAGGCCGCGATTACGCCCGAGCCCAGGCGGCGCACCAGGCATTCATCTTCGGCCGGATATTTGAACTGCTTGTCTTCCACGATTGCCATGCGGCCTCGCCCTCTTTGCTGGATGATGATGGAACCGGGGCGAAGCGGGAACTTCGGCGCGACGGCATTCTAAACGGGGAGCAAAAAGCTCGACCCGGTCAAAGCCTAGACCGGACCTGGGCGCTTTGTGAACGAAAATCTTGCCGGAACTAAGGCCGCCTAACGGCCGCCCTTTTTCTTGCCGGCCTTGCGGGCGGCATAGCGGGCGTCGCGCTTGGCCTTCTGTTCGATCTCGCGCTCTTCCTCGGCCTTGATGCGGGCGTCGTGGTCGCGCTCGGCCTGGGCCTTGGCCTCGATCTCGGCGAGGCGGCGTTCTTCTTCTTCCCGCGCCTTGCGCTTTTCCGCCTCGATGGCGGCCAGGCGCTTTTCCTCGGCGCGCTTGGCGGCGCGCTCCTCGCGGGCGACGGCAATCGCCTTGCGCTCGTCCGCCTTGGATTCAAAGTTCACCTTGGCGGCTTCGGCGCGGGCCTTAGCCTTGGCGAGCATTTCGGCGCGGGCCTTGGCGGCCGTTTCCATGCGTTGGGTGTAGGTCTGTTCTTGATCGCGAGGCATGTTTCTTTTTGTTCTTCTCAGGTTTCCAGGAGGCGCAGATTGGGCGCGAGGGGACGATTGGCGCTGTCCACCAGCAGCACGCGCGGCTGGTGTGACTTGGCTTCGGCTTCGTCCATGCGGGCATAGGCGACGATGATGATCAGATCGCCCTTCTGGGCGAGGCGGGCGGCGGCGCCGTTGACGCCGATGGTGCCCGAGCCGGCGGGGGCGGCAATGGCATAGGTGG
>Ga0193716_1000719_pt1 | contig 19950 bp, 18 predicted proteins | sample U2c1metaG_FD_145901 | JGI IMG/M metagenome (GOLD analysis project Ga0193716, IMG submission 145901) | Soil microbial communities from a riparian zone of the East river system, Colorado, United States - U2c1 | ecosystem: Environmental > Terrestrial > Soil > Riparian zone | place: USA: East River...
CATCCGCGACGTCAGGCGCAACGGTAAATCGACCGTGCTGGTCGATGTCGGAGCCCCTCCCGAGGCAGGCGAGATCAATCTGTTTGTCGAAGGACCGACACCGGACTGGTCGCTGCCGGTTCCCAAATTGCTCGAACACAGCCCCCCTGGCGTGAAGCGCTTTTCCTTCGAACTCGACGGCGTGCCGCCGGGCACCAACCCCGAAGGCGCCGCGCTTAAATTGACGCTGGTCGGCGGCGAGCGATCCTACGAGTTCAATACCAATCTGAATTGAGGCATCTCTTGAATTGAGGCACCTCACGGCAGTCGTATCAGCGCCCACGCGCCATCCAACCAAATCTTAACGAATCGTTGCTACGCCGGGGATCGCCGCATCCGTGCGCCTTCTCCCTGGAAATTTCCGCCGTGGCCGTGATGGAGACCCAATCCGCAATCGCTTCCCCCGCCGGCGTGATCGCGCGGCTGCGCGGAATTCTCGGCGGTTCGAACGAAGCATCGGTAACCAAGCGGCTCGCCGGCACCATCTTCGTCATCCGGGTCTTCAGCGCCGGGCTCGCTTACCTCTCGCAGATCCTGCTGGCGCGCTGGATGGGCGGCTCGGATTACGGCATCTATGTCTATGTCTGGACCTGGGTGCTGCTGCTCGGCAGCATGATGGATTTCGGCATCTCCGCCTCGGCGCAGAAGATCATTCCGGAATACCGCACACGCGGCGAGCACGCGCTGCTGCGCGGCTTCCTTTCCGGCAGCCGCTGGATGACGTTCATCGTGTCCGCCGCCGTCTCGGGATTGCTGGCAGGCCTCGTCAAACTATTGTCGCCGTGGATCGGCGCCGGCGAAATCACACCACTGTATATCGGCTGCCTGACACTGCCGGCCTTCGTGGTCGCCAACACCCAGGACGGCATCGCGCGTTCGCATGACTGGATGCGGCTCGGTTTGATGCCGCAATTTGTGATCCGGCAGACGCTGATTATCGGGCTGACCGCGGGCGCTTTCGCGCTCGGTCTTCATCTCGGTGCGACGGTGGCGATGCTGGCCAGTGCCGGCGCGGTCTGGCTTGCGATGATCGGACAAATGATCGTGCTCAATCGACGGCTCGCCGGCCACATCGAGCCGGGCCCGAAGGCCTATGATTTCCGCGGCTGGCTCGCGATCTCGCTGCCGATCCTGCTGGTCGAAAGCTTTTACCTGCTGCTGTCCTACACCGACGTGCTGGTGCTGCAGCAATTTCGCTCCTCGGAAGAAGTCGGTGTCTATTTCGCGGTCGTGAAGACGCTGGCGCTGGTGTCGTTCATTCACTACGCGATGTCGGCGACCACGGCGCACCGTTTCGCCGAATATCACGCGCTCGGCGACAAGCCGCGGCTATCGGCCTACGTCGCGCACGCGATCAAATGGACGTTCTGGCCGTCGCTGGCGGCCACCGTGCTGCTGCTCGCCTTGGGCAAGCCGCTGTTATGGCTGTTCGGATCGCAATTCGTCACCGGCTACGACATCATGTTCATCGCGGCGATCGGGCTTGTGGTGCGCTCGGCGATCGGACCGGTCGAGCGGCTGCTCAACATGCTGGGGCACCAGCATGTTTGCGCGCTGGCCTACGCGCTCGCCTTCGTCATGAACGTGGTGCTCTGTGTCGCGCTGGTGCCGCGGTTCGGAGGCCATGGTGCCGCGGCCGCGACCTCGATCTCGCTGGTGTTCGAAACCGTGCTGCTGTTCTGGATCGTGCGGCAACGGCTCGGGCTGCACGTGCTGGCGTTCGGCAAGCGCAGCCAAGCCCGGACCTGAACCGAGTATCCATCGCAACGCAGCGGCTCGCGCTGCGCCGCAGCGCAACAGGCGCTCATCGAATCCACCTCTTCCAGTTGCGTCGTAACAGAACTACCATCACCTCGTTTCGAGGTTCCCCGGGAAGTCCCGTTACAAAGGAACAGGCCATGATCGATCGCCGGTCGTTCGCAGCACTTGTTGCCGGCCTCGTCGCGACGCCTCGCACCGCCTGGAGTCAAATGACATCGAGCAAAACCGTTTTCTACGCCAGCGTCGGACCGGCATTGACCCTGTACCAGATCGACATCGATGGTGCCGGTTTGACCCGGCAGGGTACGGTGATGCTGCCGGCCAATGTCCAATATGTCTGGCGCCATCCGTCCCAACCGTTCCTCTATGCCGCGACCAGCAACGGCGGCTCTTCTTCGCTTGGCATCAAGGGTGACAGCCACTTCTTGAGCGCGCTGCGCATTGATCCCGGCAGCGGCGCACTCACGCCGCACGGGCAGCCTGCCGCATTGGCTTCACGCCCGATCCATATGTCGATCGATCGAACCGGCGCCTACGCCTTGGTCGCCTACAACAATCCGAGCGGCGTCACCGTGCACCGGATCGCGGCGGACGGAACCGTCGGCGACGAGGTAAAGCAGGCCGTGGTCCCCGACGGCGGAATCTTCGCGCACCAGATCCGGGTGACGCCCGCCAACGATGCCGCCATTCTGGTGACCCGCGGCAACGATGCGGCCGGCGGCAAGCCGGAGGATCCGGGCGCGTTAAAACTGTTCAGCTTCAAGGACGGCCAGCTCACCAACCGGGGTTCGGTCGCCCCCAATGGCGGCTACGGCTTCGGGCCGCGCCATCTCGATTTCCATCCCAGCCTGCCGCTCGTGTATGTCTCGCGCGAGCGCGAGAACAAGCTCAACGTCTACCGGCTGCAAAAAGACGGCGTGCTGGATCCGCAGGCGATCTTCATCAAGGACACGCTGGCCGAGCCCGGCAGCATCCGCTCACGCCAGGCCGCGAGCACCGTCCATGTGCACCCGAACGGCCGTTACGTCTATGTCGGCAACCGGGCCAGCGACACCGTCGATTTCGCGGGCAAGAAGGTGTTTCCCGGCGGCGAAAACAACATCGCGGTATTCGCCATCGATCCGTCGACCGGCGAACCGACGCTGATCCAGAACGCTGACGTGCACGGAATCCACCCACGCACCTTCTCGCTCGATCCGACTGGAAAAATGATGGTTGCCGCCACCATCCAGACCACGCTGGTGCACGAGGGCGACGGCATCAAGACCGTGCCGGCCAACCTGGCGACCTACCGCGTCGGCGCCGACGGCAAGCTTACCTTCGCGCATAGCTATGAGGTCGACACCGGCGACGCCATGCAGTTCTGGAGCGGCATGATGGCGCTGGGGTAGCGGCGTGCTTAATTCCGCCGCTCCTATCCGCACTCACCGTCATCACCCGCGAAAGCGGGTGATCCAGTAATCACAGTCACCAAGGTTCAATTTAAACGGCGCAGCGTGCTGGATGCCCCGCTTGCGCGGGGCATGACGTGCAGACCTACTCCGCGGTCCAACCGCCGTCGATCGACAGGTTGGCACCGGTGATTTGTGCCGCGTCGTCGCCGCACAGGAACAGCGCCAACGCCGCGACCTGCTCGGAGGTGACGAACTCCTTGGTCGGCTGCGCGTCAAGCAGCACGTCCTTGATGACCTGCTCCTTGGTCATGTTGCGCGCCTTCATGGTCTCCGGGATCTGGTGTTCGACCAGCGGCGTCCAGACATAACCGGGGCTGATGCAGTTGCAGGTGATCTTGAAGGTCGCAAGCTCGAGCGCCGCGGTCTTGGTGAGGCCGGCGATGCCGTGCTTGGCCGAGACATAGGCCGACTTGAATGGCGAGGCCACCAGCGAGTGCGCCGATGCGGTGTTGATGATGCGGCCCCAGCCGCGTTTCTTCATACCGGGGATGGCGGCGCGCATGGCGTGAAAGGCCGACGACAGGTTGATCGCGATGATCGCGTCCCATTTCTCGATCGGGAACTCCTCGATCGGCGACACGAACTGGATACCGGCGTTGTTGACGAGGATATCGACCGAACCAAAAGTCTTCTCGCCCAGCGCGACCATTTCGGCGATCTCCGCCGGCTTGGTCATGTCGGCCGGTGAATGCACGGCCTTGACCTTGAAATCGGTCTCGATCGCCGAACGTTCCTTTTCGATGTCGGCCGGAGCGCCCATGCCGTTGATCACGATGTTGGCGCCGGCGCCCGCGAAGGCGCGCGCATACGCCAAACCGATACCGCTGGTCGAGCCGGTCACCACTGCAGTCTTTCCAGTCAATGTACCCATCTCTTCACTCCTGTTTGCCGGCCGATTTGGCGCCTTGGGTTTCACTACCATCCCCGGTGAGATCGTAAGTCACCATGGTTTCCCCGGACTGCGGCCGTTCTAGCCATTCTTCATGACGCATCGACAAATGAACATCGCGCACGCCGGCGCCCCAATGTTCGACCATTCCGACGTGAGAAAAATCGTAGTCCTTGGATGAGGATTCGTAATTCTTGCTGCGATAGATCAGGTGCACGACCGTGACGGTGTTTTCCTTGGCCGCTTCGCGCAGGATTGCTACCGACGGATCGCTTTTCAGGTCCTCGGGCAATTTGCCGATGAGATCGCGCACCGCCTTGCGGGCGTCGTGGAGCTGCTTGTTCTTGTCGGTATTCATCCGGGTGCGGCTGGAATAGCGGATGTCTTTTTCGCGCTCAGCCGCCTCCAGCAGCGACACCGGCAACGGGCCCCGCGCGCTGAACAGGTCGACCTGGAAGATCAGCAGATCCCGCCTGGTTTCTTCATCCAGCACGTAATCGAGCGGCGTATTGGAGGCGATGCCGCCGTCCCAATAATGCTCGCCTTCGATTTCGATCGACGGGAAACCTGGCGGCAGCGCGCCGGACGCCATGATGTGCTCGGGGCCGATTTTCTTGCCGCGCTTCCTGAACTCGACATTGTCGAAATAGCAGAAATTACCCGATGTCACGCCGACCGCGCCGACACTCAAGCGGGTCTTCGCATCGTTGATGCGATCGAAATCGACCAGGTGCTCCAGCGTCTTGCGCAGCGGCGCGGTGTCGTAATAGCTCTGCGATTGCAGGCTGCCCGGCGGCCACAGCGGCGCCGGCGGAATACGCGGGATAAAGAAGCCGGGGACCCCGAACGTCGCGATCAAGGCCGCGCTGGTCTCGTTGAAAACCGTGCGGCCGCGATCACTTTTGACGATCGGATTCCAGGGCACCGGCGCGGACACCATCTCCCAGAATTCCTTGAGCCGACCGACGCGTTTTTCCGGATCATTGCCGGCAATGATCGCCGCGTTGGTGGCGCCGATCGAGATACCGGCCACCCATTCAGGCTCGAAATCGTGATGGCACAGCGCCTGATAGGCGCCGGCCTGATAGGAGCCCAGCGCGCCACCGCCCTGCAGAACAAGTACAGGCATCGCCCTGGCGGGCGTCGTAGCCGGGACTGAGTCGGAAATGTCCGTCATGCCACCCGATTAAATACCAGAACCTGCACCGTGGCGACAGGTCCCGGCGGCGTCAATCGCCAGCCGGCCCCCGCGGATCACGCTGAGGTCATCGCGCGTCGGTTGACGCAAGAATGAGCGTCCAGAATACCTTGTATTTGGTATTTGGAGCATAACTCGCCGCAATGCCCAATTTTGTGACACCGTTTTTGAGCATGTTTTCCCGGTGCGGCGGCGAGTCGCGCCAGCCCGAGAAAGCTTCGGCCAAGGTGTGGTAGCCGGCCGACACATTTTCGACCGCCAGCGTCGCGGGGTAGCCGCCGGCATTCAGCCGCTTGGCGAGCGGCGCCTTGACGTCGTGATCGATCTTGTTTTTGACGGCCATCGCCTGCGACTGCGATTCCGCAAGCCGCATCAAATCGGGATCGACGGTGAGAGCTCCAAGACCATTGTTTTGGCGGTATTGTGAAATCATCGAGGCCGCGGCCTGCGGATCGAGCCGGGCGCTGGGATCGGCCATGTTGACATACATCGCCGGTTGCTCGGTCACGACATTGTCAGCCGCGCAGCCACCCAGCGCCAAAAATCCGAGTATGGCGATGATCGCCCGCGTCATGGAATTCCCCCAACAGGCCGCAGTTGTTGCATGCCAACCGTGGCTGAAAGGTGAACGCCGGGGACAATTGTCGCGTCACGTCGGCAATTGCCGACCGAGTGCGCATCCCGCAATGACTCGTCCTGCGCGGAACGAAACGGCTTAAGCCTTGACCGTATGGATGCCGCATTCGGTCTTCGGCCGGCCGCGCCAACGGCCGGCGCGGGCGTCTTCGTCCGGCGAGGTGCGGCTGGTGCAGGGCATGCAGCCGATCGACTGGAAGCCCGACGCCTTGAGCGGATGCGGCGGCAAGTCAGCGCTCGCATAGATATCGGCGATCTGCTCGCGCGAGACATTGGCGAACGGGTTGAACTTCAGCCTAGCGCCATCGGCCTCGACCACCGGCATTGCGGCGCGGGCGCCGCCCTGAAACCGCTTGCGGCCATTGATCCAGGCATCGAACGGCGCCAACGCCCGCCTCAGCGGCTCGACTTTACGGATCCGGCAGCAGGTATCGGGATCGGTGAACCACAATCCGCGATCGGGATCTTCGCGCGACAAGGTCTGTTCGAGCGGCTTGATCGAACGCACGTCACGCAGACCGAGCCTCGCGATCAGGGTATCGCGATAGGCCAGCGTCTCCTCGAACAGCCATCCGGTATCGAGAAAGATCACGGGAATGGCCGGATCGACTTCGGCCATCACCTTGAGCAGCGCCGCCGATTCCGTGCCGAAAGACGAGACGACGGCGAGACGCTCGCGGCCGACCAGCCGCAGCGCCACGGCGACGATCTCGGCGGGCGCTGCATTACGCAGCGCGCGGTCGAATTCTTCCGCCGACGGCAAATCGAGCGGCAACTGAGCCGCCAGCGGTTCGTGTACAAGCGCGTTCACTGGTTGGCACTCTCCGAATGCCGCAAGGCCATCCGCTGATGCAGCGCCGTGATGCGGCCATCGCCGGTCGGCTGGTAGAACACCGAATAGCGCTTCGCCGTGTTGGTGAATGCTTCCGCGTCACTTTCCTTTTTCACCTCGAAGGCATCGAACCCGGCGCGAAGCATGAACACGAACTGGTCGCGCAGCACCTGCCCGGTCGCGCGTAGCTCGCCACGAAAGCCATGGCGCTCCCGCAGCAACCGCGCCTGGCTGTAGGCGCGGCCGTCGCGGAAACTCGGGAACACCAAAGCGACCATTGCGAGCCCGCCGAGATAGGGCACGAGATCGTCGAGATCGCGGTTGTTCGGCCAGATCACGCCGGTTTTTCCAGTCCGGCGCGACAGCGTCTCGGTATCTTCGAGAAACCGCGCCGCCGAAATCAGGATCGCGCCGTCGCCGGGCAATTCGGCCTCGTCGGGCACGTGGACGAATTCGTCCGTGCTGATTTTTCCGTTTTTAACGAGTGGCATAAACCCGCTCCCTGAATGGTTCGACGCCGAGCCGCTTCACCGTATCGACGAACAATTCATCGGGACGGGCGCGCAGCGCCAGATAGGCTTCGACAATGTCCTCGATCACGTCGGCGACTTCGCCGTATTTGACGGCAGGCCCGATCAGAGTGCCGACCTCGGCATTCTCATCGGCGCGGCCGCCGATCGTGATCTGATAGAACTCCTCGCCGTTCTTCTCGACACCGAGAATGCCGATGTGACCGACGTGATGATGGCCGCAGGCGTTGATGCAGCCGGAGATGTTGATGTGCAGACGCCCGATCAGGTTGGCGGTGTCGTGATTGGCAAAGCGCCGCGTCAGTTCCTGCGCGATCGGAATCGAGCGTGCGTTGGCCAGCGAGCAATAGTCCAGTCCCGGACAGGCGATGATGTCGGAGACCAGATTGACGTTCGGGGTGGCGACGCCGATCTTGTCCAGCGCCTTCCACAGCGCCGGTAAATCGCGCCGCGCGACATGCGGCAGCGCCAGATTCTGCTCATGGCCGACGCGGATTTCGCCGAACGAATACTGGTCGGCGAGATCGGCGATCGCATCCATCTGGTCGGCGGTGGCATCGCCGGGCGGTCCACCGACCGGCTTCAGCGACAGCGTGACGATGGCATAACCCGGTACCTTGTGCGGAAACACCGAGTTCTTGCGCCAGCGCTCGAACAGCGGATCATGCGCGGCCTTCTTCAGTTCGTCCGGCATGTGCGGCAGCTTTTCGTACACCGGATAGCTGAAGCGCGAACGGATGTCCTCGACGACGGCGTCATCCAGCGTCAGCGCGCTGTCGCCCATCTGCTGCCATTCTTCCTCGACTTCGCGCGCGAACTTCTCGATGCCGAGTTCGTGCACCAGGATCTTGATGCGCGCCTTGTAGATATTGTCGCGGCGGCCGTACTGATTGTAGACCCGCAGGATCGCCTCGACATAGCTCAGGAGATCGCGGCCGGGCACGAACGGCTTGATGGTCTTGCCGATGAACGGCGTGCGGCCGAGCCCGCCGCCAACCAGCACTTCAAAGCCGGTCTCGCCTTCCGCGTTCTTGTGCAGGCGCAGGCCGATGTCGTGCACCTTGATCGCCGCGCGATCGTGCTCGGAGGCGGTGATCGCAAACTTGAACTTGCGCGGCAGGAACGAGAATTCCGGATGCAGCGTGGTGTACTGCCGCAGCAATTCCGACCAGATTCGCGGGTCCTCGATCTCACCGGGGGCGACGCCGGCCCATTGGTCCGAGGTGACGTTGCGGGTGTTGTTGCCCGAGGTCTGCATCCCGTGGATGCCGACCTCCGCAAGATCCGCCAGCGCGTCCGGCAATTCGGCCAGCTTGATCCAGTTGAACTGGATGTTCTGCCGGGTGGTGAAATGGCCATAGCCGCGATCGTAACGGCGCGCGACATGCGCCAGCCGCCGCAGCTGCTTCGACGACAGCGTGCCGTAGGGGATCGCAACGCGGAACATATAGGCGTGCAGTTGCAGATAGACGCCGTTCTGCAGCCGCAGCATCTTGAATTCGTCCTCGGTCAACTCGCCGGACAGCCGGCGCTTCACCTGATCGCGAAATTCCGAAACACGCTCGTTGATGAGCGTGCGGTCGAGTTCGTCATATGCATACATGGGTGATACGCCTTATGCCGGAACCGGAAGGTCGATCGTGAGGCCTTCGGACCGGATGTGTTCACGCAAATTGCCGGGCTTGATCGCGCCGGTGTTCTTGATTTCGACCGGCGCGATATAGGCGCCAATGGCGCCGACATCGTCAGCCGCCGATTCCGTCAGCAACGCCCGCGCCTCATCGGAGGTACGCACGATCGCGGCGTCCGCAAGCTCCGTCGACCAGCCCTGGTGGGCGGTGCGATAGATCACGGCGCCATCCCAGGTCCGGTTGGCGGTCACCATCGACGGTCCGGTAATTTTGATTTTCTTCTGTTCAAGCGGAGAGGTCATTCGGCAGCTTCCAATAGTTTCGAGATCGTTTGAGAGAAATCCTGATCGCACCAAATCTGATCGCGCCACGGCGCGGAGTGCGCGACCACGTCGCCAATCACAAGAATCGCCGGACCGCGATCGATCCGGGCGACCAGATCGGGCAGTTCGCCGAGGATGCCGACCGCAGCTTGCGCGTCCGGCAAGGTCGCCCGGGCGAACACGCCGACCGGCGTTTGCGGCGAGCGGCCCGCGGCCAACAGGCCATTGCGGACCGAAATCGCCGCGGTCATGCCCATATAGACAACCACGGTCATCTTCTCGTCTGTTAGCGCCGACCAGTCAACGGATGCCGCGTCCCTGGCCTTGTGCGCGGTGAGAAACGTGATGCGCAACGCCTCGTTGCGGAACGTCAACGGCACTTCGAATTGCGCGGCGGCGCCAAGCGCAGCGGTAATGCCCGGTACGACCGAACAGGCAATTCCGGCCCGGCGCAGCGCTTCGACTTCCTCGCCGCCACGGCCGAACACGAAGGCGTCGCCGCCCTTCAGCCGCACCGCGCGTTGGCCCGACTGCGCGGCCTCGATCATCAGTTTATTGATGGCATCCTGGCCGATCCCGGGCTTGCCGACGCGGCGGCCGACCGGAATGCGCGCCGCATCGCGACGCACGCGATCGAGAATCTCCGATGAAACCAGTTCGTCGTAAAACACCACATCGGCGTCCTGCAGCGCGCGCAGCGCCTTGACCGTCAGCAGATCCGGATCGCCCGGACCGGCGCCGACCAGCGTCACCCGGCCCTCGGCCGTATCAGATGCGCTCGCAAAGGCGGTGGGATCGGCGATATCGGACAACGCCCGCTCGGCCTCCCGGCCGCGTCCGGCAAGCACCAGGGCGCCGATCGGACCATCGACCACGCGCTCCCAGAAGCGGCGGCGCAGCGGCATCTCGGCAATGCGGCCGTTGATCGATTTGCGGAACCGGCCGATGAAGGTGGCGAGGTCGCCGATGCGGGCCGGCAATACCGCCTCGATGCGTTCACGCACACGGCGCGCCACCACCGGCGAAGCGCCACCGGTGCCGATCGCGACCACGACATCGCCGCGATCGACGATCGCAGGAGAAATGAAAGTCGAATGGGCGAGGTCGTCCATGACATTGACGGGCAAGCCAGCAGCCTTCGCCCGCACCGACATCGCAACGCCGACGTCACCGGCGCCCGCGCACAGCACCGCGATGACGCCATGGAGATCCGCGGTCAAGGGATCGCCCTCAAGGAACTCGATCCGCGCCACGCTGTCGGCATCCAGTCCGCCGGCGTCATGATCGCCATCGGTCGCGAACCAGCGGATACGCGCCCCCGCCGCCGCGAGCACGCGCAACTTGGCGCGCACCAGCTCGCCGCCGCCGACGAGCAGGACGGAGCCGGCTTGCAGATCTAGAAATACCGGCAGGAACCGCATGCGATACCCTCTTCCCCACCCTTTGGGGTAAACTGGAATTATTTTCTTTATAATCCCATTTCAACGGCCTTAAAGAGAAAATTATTTCTCTTTATTGCAGCAGAACTATAGAATTTTTTCCTCCCAGGGCTGGCGCCCGCGGGATGCCTGTTCTCGCCAACGATCCCACCCCGGACCGGTTGCGCCAAGTGTGCATAGAGCACGGTTGTTTCGACATGTTTACGAGATCATCCGGCGGTTCCAAACACCGGATCATCGGCGCCACCATTTCCAAGATTACACCCAAGATTACAACGAGATCGGCCGGCTATTCCGTCCGAGGCACGGATTCGTCCGGGTACCTCACGCCCATGCAAATCCGCGGCCATTGTTTACGCAGCCTGCCCTGTCAAAAGCCTTCTCAGGGCCAAGCCTTTGACGCTAAAAGGCGCGCGGACGCCGCCTACTGTGGCGCTTGTTTTGCTTACCCTGAAAACAGCGTGTAACTGCCCGCTTTTCGCGAGAGTCATAATGAATCGTATCGACGCCCACGGACTGAAGATCGCCCCCGTTCTGTTCGACTTTATCGCCAAGGAAGCCACCCCCAAGACCGGGATTTCGCCCGATGCGTTCTGGGCCGGGCTGGCCGCCATCATCCGCGATCTGGCTCCGAAAAACCGCGATCTGCTCGCGGTCCGCGATGCGCTACAGGCGAAAATCGACGGCTGGCATCGTGCCCACAAAGGCAAGCCGTTCCACATGAACGCCTATACGGCGTTCCTCAAGGAGATCGGCTATCTGTTGCCGGAACCGGCGACCCAAACGGTCAGGACCGCCAACGTTGATGACGAAATCGGCAAGATCTGCGGGCCGCAGCTCGTGGTGCCGCTCACCAATGCGCGCTACGCCCTGAATGCCGCCAACGCGCGCTGGGGCAGCCTTTATGATGCGCTCTACGGCACCGATGCGATCCCGCACGATCCGAGCGAAGGCGGCAAGGGCTACAACAAGGCCCGCGGCGCCAAGGTGATCGCGAAAGCCAAGGCGTTTCTCGACCAGGCCGTGCCGCTGGCGACCGGCAGCCACACCGACGTCACCTCCTACAGCGTCATCGCCGGCCAGCTCGCGGTCAAACTCAAGAGCGGCAACGCCACCGCGCTGAAGTCCAACTCGCAGTTCGCCGGTTATCAGGGCGATGCGGCCGCGCCCTCGGCGATCCTGCTGGTCAACAACGGCATGCATATCGAGGTCAGGATCGACCACAGCCACATCATCGGCAAGGACGATCCGGCCGGGGTCGCCGACATGATCCTCGAATCCGCCGTCAGCACCATTCTCGACATGGAAGACAGCGTCGCCACCGTCGACGCCGAAGACAAGGTGCTGGTCTATCGCAATACGCTGGGCCTGATGGACGGCACCTTGTCGGCCGATTTCGAAAAAGGCGGTAAGACGCTGAAGCGCGCGCTCAACCCCGACCGCGCCTACAAGACGCCCGACGGCAAGGAGTTCACGCTGCATGGACGCAGCCTGTTGCTGATGCGCAATGTCGGGCATCACATGTTTACCGACGCCGTGCTCGACAGCAAGGGCGAGGAGATTCCGGAAGGCCTGCTCGATGCCGCCGTCGCCGGCCTGCTGGCGATGCATGACATCAAGGGCAACGGCAAGACCCGCAACAGCCGCACCGGTTCGGTCTACATCGTCAAGCCGAAGATGCACGGCCCCGACGAGGTCGCGTTGACCTGCGAGTTGTTCGGCCGGGTCGAGAACATGCTCGGCTTGCCGGAAAACACCATGAAGGTCGGCATCATGGACGAGGAGCGCCGCACCACGGTCAACCTCAAGGCCTGCATCCAGCAGGCGTTGGAGCGTATCTGCTTCATCAACACCGGCTTCCTCGACCGCACCGGCGACGAGATCCATACCTCGATGGAAGCGGGGCCGATGATCCGCAAGAACGACATGAAGGCGCAACCCTGGATCAAGGCCTATGAAGACTGGAACGTCGATATGGGTCTGATCGACGGCCTGCCCGGCCACGCCCAGATCGGCAAGGGCATGTGGGCCGCCCCGGACAAGATGGCCGACATGCTGACGCAGAAGATCGCGCATCCGCAGGCCGGCGCCACCACCGCCTGGGTGCCGTCGCCGACCGCGGCGACGCTGCACGCGCTGCATTATCATCAGGTCAATGTGCAGGCGCGCCAGCAGGAGCTGAGCAAAGGCGGCCCCCGCGCCAAGCTGTCCGACATCCTCACCGTTCCGGTGTCGCAATCGAACTGGGCGCCCGACGATGTGAAGCAGGAGATCGACAACAACTGCCAGGGCATCCTCGGCTATGTCGTGCGCTGGATCGACCAGGGCGTCGGCTGCTCCAAGGTGCCTGACATCCACGGCGTCGGCCTGATGGAAGACCGCGCCACACTGCGCATCTCGGCGCAGCATCTCGCCAACTGGCTGCACCAGGGGGTCATTACCAGAGAACAGGTGATGGAGTCGCTGAAGCGGATGGCGGTCGTTGTCGACGGCCAGAACAAGGGCGATGCGCTGTACAAGCCGATGGCGCCCGGCTTCAACGGCGTCGCCTTCGAGGCCGCCTGCGACCTGATCTTCAAGGGCCGCGAGCAGCCCAACGGCTACACCGAATACATCCTGACCGCGCGGCGCCGGGAAGCGAAGGCGAACCAGGTCTGACGGTCCCGCCCGCCCCCTTGCACAGGTATCAGGCCGCCCGGACCATTTCCAGGAACTTGCCCACCTCGACTTTGAGGGTATTTCCTTCCTGAGACAGCGACCGGGCGAAGCCGTGAACCTGTTCGGCTGCGGCCTGGGTGTCAGCCGAGCCGCGGCTGACATCCGCGAGGCAGCCGCCAACCTCGATCGCGCCCTGCGCGGCCTGTTGCACGTTGCGCGCGATTTCCTGCGTTGCGGCATTCTGCTGCCCGACGGCTCCAGCGATCGCCGTTGATATCTCGGAAATTTGCCCGATGGTGGTGCCGATTGCCTTGATGGCCGACACCGATTGCTGCGTTGCAGATTGCATCTGGGTGATCTGGGCGCCGATTTCCTCGGTGGCCTTCGCCGTTTGGGCAGCAAGCGCCTTGACCTCGGAGGCGACGACCGCAAAGCCCCGACCTGCCTCACCCGCGCGAGCCGCTTCGATGGTCGCGTTCAGCGCGAGCAGGTTGGTTTGCTCGGCGACAGCCGCAATCAGCTTGACGACCTCACCGATGCGAACGGCCGATTGCGATAGCTCGGTGATCCGCTCGTTGGTCTGTTCCGCCTGACGCACGGCCGCTTGCGTGATGCTTTCCGACTGCTGAACCTGCCGGCCGATTTCGGTGACCGAAGAGGCCATTTCTTCCGATGCGGCGGCGGCCGATTGCGCGTTTCCCGATGAGCGATCGGAAGCGGACGAGGCCGCAGCGGTGCGCCCATGATTCGCTTCCGCCGTCCTGGTCAGGCTACGCGCGGCGAGTTCGATTTCGGAAGAAGCTGACGAGACGGCGTCTATGATCTTTCCGATAACCTGCTCGAAGCCATCGGCGAACTGGCCTATCGCCGCCTTACGGTCTTCTTCAGCCTTCTGCTTCAGCGCAGCCTGCTCTGATTCCATCGCATGAACATGCAGGGCATTTTCCCTGAAAACCTGCACCGCCTTGGCCATCGCGCCAACTTCATCGGCACGGTGCAAGGAAGGTATCGCGATATCCAATCCGCCGCCGGCCAGTCGCGCCATCACGTCGGTCATCCGGGCCATCGGTCGAATCACCCCGAAGCCGACACCGAGCAGGCCGCCGCCAATGATCAGAACGACCAGGCCCGAGATGCTCCACAGGATGGTCGTGAAGATGGCGACGCGCTGGTTTGCGCTGGCTTCGATCGCCGCGTTGTCGTCATTGGTTTTCTTGACGATTTCGTCGATCAAGCCGCGATGCGCCAGATAGGCCGCGGTGATCTCCGAATAGGACTTCCTTGCGGCAGCCACATCTCCCTTGGCCAAAGCCGGCAAAAACGTTTGCTCAATGGCGGTCCAAAAGCGCTGCACCTCGCGGTGTGAGTCCTGGACCAGCTTCGCCTTGATCGCCGGATCGAGGTCGGACTTCGACCAGAATTCGCGGCGCTCGTCATAATCCTTTTTCAATTGAGCCAGACGGTCGCGGCGAGTGGCGACCTCAGACGGATTGTTCAGAGCCAGGGTGGCCTCGAGGTACGACTCGATGACGTATTCCGGCGGTGGAAGGATATCGGCCACGAGGTCATTGCCGAGCTTGATCTGGTCATAAAGCGGTCCACCCACCTTGACTTCGCCGAGAGCGTAGATGCCGGTGAAGACCACGGCCGCGAGACTGGCCGCTGTGACAAGACCGAACAACACTATAGCGCGTGCGATCGTCAGGCGAAATTTCATGGCGGGCGCTTCCGGAAATGAACTGTGGCTCTGGCCAAAGCCGAACCAAATGCTTTCCGAGCAAATTCTTAACTACCCCGCGTTAATTTTCAGTGTGCCGCCGCCTTGCGTCTCGGCGCCGCCTCCCTAGAACACCGCGATGTATTTCAGCAGCGAAATCACGCCGAGGATGATCACGACGACGCGCGCGATCTGCTTGGCGCGGCCGTCGAGCGGCAACAGGTTGATCAAATAGAGGATCAGAATAACGACCAGAAACGTGACGAGTGCGCCGACAATCATTGCAAGCCCCCTGGGAACCGATTGAGCATTATGCGGCGCGTTAACGCGCTCGGGGCTGCCGGGTTCCGACGACGGAACCGATAAGCGCGGCCGAAAAAATCAAATGTTTTCAAAGGCTCCGTAATTTTACGGGATCAGCCATCCATCGATCCAGCGAAATTCTTTTACGAAGTAGATGGATTGCCGGGTAGCCGGGCAATGACGGAACATTATTCCGACGCCAGCACCGGCACGCGCTGATAGCGCGCGCTGATGCGCTGCGGGGCCGGCGAGAAGTTCAGCGCGGCGCCGCGTCTGTCGGCGCCGCGTCCCACGGTCATCAGCCCATCGGTGCTCGCAACGATATCACCCTTGCGAAGCGTCGGATCGTCCTCGATCTTGACCGGGGCAAGGCCGACCTGATCCTTGCCGCTGCAGGTGCAGCCCGCAACGATCTCGCGGCGATAGCGAAACGCGTTCGGCAATTCGGAATAGGGTTTTCCGGTTTCGGTCGCCGCACTATCGATATTGCTGCCATAGACCAGCTTGGTTTCGCTGGCCGGACAGAAGCTGTTGCAGGACGCCGCGCGGCTTTGATTATCGGATCCCGCAATCGGGAAATAGCGCCCGTCGCAGGTGCGCACGCAATAGGCTTGGCCGCCGGCGTAACGCGGACGCGCTTCGACCTGCGGCAGGGATGTGTTGGCATCGCCCTCATTGGCGAACGGCAGCGGAATCGAGCGCGCGTGCGGCCGGGCACCGAAGGCGCCAAACAGAGCGGAGAGGAAGTCTTCCGCCTGCGCCGACGGAGCGAGCGCCGAGGCGCATGCCATCATCACCATGCTCAGCGCCAATAGCCTGACGGATCTCCGGATCATGTTCGGCTCCCGGATCGGGTTGCTGATCTCAGTAGATTGACGATGCCGAGGCGTTCATCGCCTCGCGGCCCGACGACAGCGCGGCGGGCCGAACGGATGTCGCCGCCGCGCGAACCGGCACCGCCGCTCGCGCTTCGACGTGCTGGCCGTTCTTCGGCAAAACGACGACCCTGGTGCCGACATCGACGCGGCTGAACAGATCGGCGACGTCATCATTGGTCAGCCGGATACAGCCGGAGGACACGAACTTGCCGATCGTGGTGGGATCGTTGGTGCCGTGGATGCGGTATTCGCTGGAGCCGAGATACATCGCACGGGCGCCGAGCGGATTGCCGGGGCCACCGGCCATGAAGCGCGGCAGATAAGGCTGGCGCGCGATCATTTCGGCCGGCGGATGCCAATCCGGCCATTCCGCCTTCCGGGAGATGGTCTGGGTGCCGGCCCAGGTAAATCCCTCGCGGCCGACGCCGACGCCGTACCTGATCGCGCGGCCCTGACCGAGCACATAATAGAGCGCGGTGTTGCCGGTATCGATGATGACGGTGCCCGGCGCCTCGCGGGTGTTGATGTTGACGATGGCGCGGCGCAACCGTTCGGGCAGCACGCCGGTGCTGCCGCCGCCGTCATCGCTCAGCGCGGGCCGGTCCGGGTTGGCCATGACATTGTCGGATGGAAACGATTGTGGCGTCGAGGCGTAACCCAGCACCTGCGCGCTCGCCGCGCTGGAGAGCAGCGCCGACGCAACCAAAGCCCCGGCCAAGATCAGCGAGTGGGTCGCGCGTCGGGATTGCCGGTGAAAGCCTGGGAGATTCTGTGTCATGTGCTGCCCCGCGGGGTGATGCGCATCGTTGCGATGCCCTGCACAACAAACACGGTCGAGGCGTAGCGGTTCCCGGACGAATCGAACAGGAAAGTCACTGTCAACCTCAGAGCACTTCACGTTTCTGCGATGAAACTTTTTAGGGGCTGTGCTCGTTGAGCCGATGGAGCCCGGCTCGCACCGCGATCTGGCGTCTCGTGATCCTGCGCCGGGGAGAGCAAGTTGCGTGTCCTTCCCAACGAGCGTGTGCCTGCCAAGAATGATGCCGGCGGCACGCCGATGCCTGACAGCAAAGCCGAACTGCCGCCGGTGATCCGCCGCGCCGAAGTAGTGGCATTTGCGCTGGTGGCGCTCCTTGTCATTTGCGTTGTTGCGGTGCTCTACGCCGCCAAGCCTTTCTTCCTGCCGATCGTATCGGCGTTCGTGGTTGGCACCATGCTGTCGCCCGCGGCCAGCCTGCTGGAGCGGCACCGGATTCCCCGCGCGGTATCGGCGGTGCTGATCGTGGCCTCGGTCGGCGCCGGCGCCGCCTTCATGGTCGGATTGATTTCAGCGCCCTTGGTCGAATGGAGCACACAGCTGCCGGAGCTGGGATCCCAGCTCAAGGAAAAATTGCATGTGTTCGACCGGCCGTTGGCACTCTGGCACGAACTCCAGACCATGGTCGGCGCGACCGATGCGGGCTCGTCAGCGGCGTTTCAATTGCCCAAATTCGACTGGGTCGAACCCGCCGTCGGATTCCTGTCGCCGACCTTCACGGAATTCCTGTTGTTTATCGCGACCTTGATCCTGTTCATCGCGAGCTGGCGCGACCTGCGCCGCGCCTTGATCATGACGTTCGGCGATCATGCCGCGCGGCTGCGCACCTTGCGGATCCTCAACGAAATCGAAGGACATCTCGGCGGCTATCTCTTGACCGTGACCATGATCAATTTCGGCGTCGGCATCGCCACCGGCATCATCTGCGCTGTTACCGGCATGCCGAATCCGGCAGGGCTCGGCGCACTGGCCGCGACCTTGAATTTCTTTCCCATCATCGGCCCGGTCGCGATGTTCGTGATCCTGGCGGTGGTCGGCGTGGTCACGGCCTCCACCATCGGCGTCGGCCTGATCGCGGCGTTGTTGTTCGTCGGAGTTACCTTCGTCGAGGGTCATTTTGTCACACCGACCATCATTGGCCGCAGGCTCGAGCTCAACGCGCTTGCGGTATTCATCGCGCTGGCGTTCTGGACCTGGCTGTGGGGGCCGATGGGGGGCTTTTTGTCCTCGCCGCTGTTGATCGTCGGGCTCGTGATCAAAGACCATTTGATGCCGGTCGATTCACCGCAATTGCCGCCGGACTGATCGCGGTTTCTTCCGGATCTCCTGCAGGGAACTTACGGGAACCGGAGACGTTTGTTTCGAGCAAACTCAGGAGCTTTTGATGTCGAGTACCGATGGCGAAGCCGCAATGAGAAATCTGACGGATAAAGCGACCTATGAACGCCTCGAAAAGGATGTAGCAGCCGTGAAAAACGATATCGCAGCCCTCGCCGACCAGATCACCGATGTGCTCAACAGCTTCGCCGGCACCGCCAAGAAGCAGGCGCGACACGGCTACAAGCAGGCCCGCGCCAATGTCGACCAGGCGGTCGACGACATGTCGGAGCGCGGCGCTGCGGCGATGGATGCCGCACAGGATGCGGCCCATTCGTTCGAGGAGTCCCTGGAGGACGTGATTACGCAGCGCCCGCTGGCGACCGTTGGCCTCGCGCTTGGCCTTGGCTTCCTGATCGGTGTGGCCTGGCGGCGGTAATAACTGGGGCAAGGCGGCCGATGCGCGCCGCGATCCCATCGATTGTTTGAGCGGTACGGCGCCGCGCTCGCGCCGTTGTTTTATTCGTCAGCTTTTTCGCCAGCACTTTTCGTCCGGGGCCACCGATGTTTCAGCGCATGATCGATGATTTGAAGGACTCGATTTCGACCGCGATGCGGTTGACCTCGCTGGCGACGGCGGCCGCGCTCGCGCTGTCGGTCGCGATTTCGTTTCTGTGCGCGGCGGCCTTTGTCTACGTGCTGCAGAACTATGGCCTGATCCAGGCCTGCCTGACCGGCGCCGGCGTGTTCTTTGTGGTGACGCTGATCGCGGCAGGCGCCTATATGGTGCGCAATAACCGCATCAAGACGCGCGCCAGGGAAAACACGAAATCGGCCGCTCATAGCATGTTGGCGGATCCGATGCTGGTTGCGACCGGAATTCAGTTGGTCCGGGCGATCGGCATCAAGCGGCTGGTTCCGATCCTGGCGATCGGTGGCCTTGCATTGGGGATCATGGCGAGCCGCGGCGCATCAAGCGCATCGGATGATGAACCGTCGGAAGCGTAACGCAACCGCACGCCTGACGCTATTTCCGCTCCGAAACATCAATCGCGAACGTCCAGAGATAAAGCGCGCGACGGGCGGTCTCTCGATTGTTGCACGATGCGATCATCGGATACGCCATCGATCCCTGAAAATAATCGTAGAAGAACTCGCATGTGACGTCGCGCGAATGGATCCACGCCTTCTGCACTTCGCGCAGCTTCTTCGCCTGATCGGGTTCGATCGCGTTCATCACCGATTTGTAGGAGTCGTTGATGATCTGGTCCCAGACCAACCGCTCCCGGTCGAGGCATTCGATCTGCCGACGGTCGCTGGCGCTTGCCGGATCGTCGCCCATGCATGGATCGGCGACTTTCAGCAGGCAGGCCGCTTCATATTTTTCCGGACCGGAATCGGTCTTAGCAAGCCTGGCAAGGCATGAATTGATCACCGCGGCGTCCTTGGGGTCCGGCGCTTCCGCGTGCACGGCCAACGCGCCGGATAGCGTCAAAGCCGCGGCCAATACCAGCGGTGCGCCGACCAT
>Ga0193716_1000720_pt1 | contig 19929 bp, 19 predicted proteins | sample U2c1metaG_FD_145901 | JGI IMG/M metagenome (GOLD analysis project Ga0193716, IMG submission 145901) | Soil microbial communities from a riparian zone of the East river system, Colorado, United States - U2c1 | ecosystem: Environmental > Terrestrial > Soil > Riparian zone | place: USA: East River...
CGCCGCGGCGTAATCAAGGTCGATGCCTAAAACATGACGGCGACTGCGTCCGCACAAACCATGCTTGCTGGCTTCGGCAATTACCACGCGACGGAAGCTGTCGCGGGCGCACTGCCGGTTGGACAAAACGCGCCGCAGCGTGCGCCCTTTGGCTTGTACGCGGAGCAGTTCTCCGCCACAGCATTTACCGCGCCTCGCGCGGAAAACAGGCGGGCTTGGCTCTATCGCCTTCGTCCCACCGCGTCGCACAAACCTTTTCAGTCCTATGAGCGGTCGTCCGTTTTGCGGTCCGGACTGTTTTCCGAAGCAACGCCCACGCCGAACCGTCTGCGCTGGAGCCCCCTCGATATACCCAAAGGAGCTGTCGATTTCGTCGACGGGCTGACCACTTATGCTCGTAATGGCGATGTGTCGGCAGGGGCGGGTTGCGGGGTTCATCTTTACGCTGCCACCGTATCGATGGTGGACCGAGCGTTCTTTTCGGCCGATGGCGAGCTGCTGATCGTTCCCCAACAAGGCGCGTTGCACATCGTCACCGAAATGGGCGTAATGGACGTTGCACCGCTGCAGATAGCCGTAGTTCCACGTGGCATTCGCATGCGGATTGAACTGACCAGTGGTCCGGCGCGCGGCTATGTCTGCGAAAATTATGGCGCGCTGTTGCGGCTGCCGGAATTGGGACCAATCGGTTCAAACGGGCTTGCCAATCCCCGAGACTTTGAGACGCCAGTCGCCGCTTTCGAGGACATCGAACGCCCGTATGAAGTGGTTCAGAAATTTCAAGGCCGTCTCTGGTCGTCGATCCTTGACCACAGTCCATTCGACGTTGTGGCCTGGCACGGCAATGTTGCGCCCTATCGGTACGACTTGGATCGGTTCAACACGATCAATACGGTGTCGTTCGATCATCCGGACCCGTCCATCTTTACGGTTCTGACCTCACCGAGCGATACATCGGGGACCGCCAATATCGACTTTGTGATTTTCCCGCCGCGTTGGATGGTGGCGGAGCACACCTTCCGGCCCCCGTGGTTTCATCGCAACGTCATGAGCGAGTTCATGGGACTTATCTATGGCAGTTATGACGCAAAGGCGGGTGGTTTTGCGCCGGGCGGGGCCAGTTTGCACAATTGCATGTCGGGCCATGGCCCTGACGCGCCGAGCTACGATAGGGCGGTGTCCGCGGACCTCGCACCGCACAAGATTGAAGGCACCATGGCCTTCATGTTTGAGAGCCGTTACCCCTTCCGGCCGACGGCATGGAGCCTTGAGACCCCGCTGCTGCAGCCCGATTACGACGAATGCTGGCGTGGCTTTCGCAAGGCCCAGATCCCGGACAAGCGGGGACCGTGATGGCATCGTCTTGGTGGCAAACTGACTATACCCATGACCCCTTGCGCACTAGCTGGGTGGACAGCGCCAACGGTCACCCGAACTTTCCGATTCAGAATCTGCCCTATGGGCTGTTCTCGCCTCGCGGTGAGGATCTTCGGATCGGTGTGGCCATCGGCGATCAGATCCTGGATCTGCGTGAAAGCGCCGAAGCCGGTTTGTTGCCACCTTCGACGTCTGTCGCCTGCGGTGAATCGTCCGTCAACCACTTGTTGGGGCTCCGGACGGCGGAGCGGGTGGGGCTGCGTCGACGCCTCAGCGATCTCCTCTCAGACCCCGCGCATCGCCCTGCCGCCGAACCTTTTCTCCGCAACATGGCGGAAAGCAGCTTGCAGGTGCCGGCGCGGATTGGCGATTACACTGACTTCTATGTGGGCATTCACCACGCGATGAATGTCGGCAAGTTGTTTCGCCCCGACACGCCGTTATTGCCCAATTACAAGTACGTTCCGATCGGTTACCACGGCCGCGCGTCGTCCATTCAAGCGTCCGGCGTCACGGTCCGGCGGCCATCCGGGCAAAAAAAGAAGCCAGGCCAGGATGTGCCGGTTTTCGGAGTCACGGGCAGGCTCGACTACGAACTCGAACTGGGAATTTGGATCGGAGAGGGCAACCGCCTTGGCGCGCCGATTCCCGTCGGCAAAGCGGCAAACCACATTGCGGGGTTCTGCCTGTTGAATGACTGGTCCGCCCGGGATTTCCAGGCTTGGGAATACCAGCCATTGGGACCTTTTTTGGCCAAAAGCTTTCATTCTACGATTTCCCCGTGGGTGGTGACGGCCGAAGCGATGGCTCCGTTTCGCTGTGCCCAACCGGCGCGACCGGCGGGCGACCCGTCGCCGCTGTCCTACCTCTACGATGAGGATGATCAGCGCCATGGGGCGCTTTCGCTGACCTTGGAGGCGCTTCTGCTGACGCCAAAAATGCGGTCCGAGAAACATCCGCCGCTTCGGCTCAGTCAAGGTCCCGCCACCAACATGTACTGGACGGTCAATCAGATCGTCACCCATCACGCTTCCAATGGCTGCAATCTGCAGCCCGGTGATCTCCTAGGCACCGGGACAATTTCAGCCGCCACCGCTGACGGCTTCGGCAGCCTCCTGGAACTCACCGAAGGTGGGCGCCGCTCGGTCTCGTTTCCCAAGGGTGAAAGCCGAGTCTTCCTGGAAGATGGCGACGAAGTCATCCTACGCGCCGTCGCCAACGCGCCTGGATTTGTGTCAATCGGATTTGGCGAGTGCCGCGCTATTATCGATCCGCCATGACCAACACACTCCTGTACGGGTATTGGCGTTCCTCGGCGGCTTATCGCGTACGCATCGCACTCAATCTGAAGAACGTTCCCTATGGGCAATCGTCACTCAACTTGCGCGAGGGCGCGCAAAAGAGTCCCGAGTACATGGCAATCGCGCCACACGGTTTGGTACCGGCCTTGCAGATTGGCAGTGACATCGTCATCGAGAGTCCTGCCATTCTCGAATGGATCGAGGCGCGTTGGCCCGACCCGCCATTGCTGCCCTTCGGTGTGGAGGAACGGGCGGTTGTGCGCGCAATGGCGGCCTTGATCGGCTGCGACATCCATCCGCTGAATAACCTTCGCGTCCTCACTGTCCTTCGTGAAGATTTCGGGGCATCGGAGGAAAAAATCACAGCTTGGATCACACGGTGGATCAGTGAAGGATTCACGGCCCTCGAATCCTTAATCAGATCGCATGGCGGAAGATACGCGTTCGGCGACGCGCCCACCTTGGCAGACTGCTACCTTGTTCCGCAGCTCTACAGCGCCAATCGGTTTGGCGTAGACTGTTCCGCGTTTCCACGCCTCTTGGATGCAAGTGCTGCGGCTGCGCAGCTGCCGGCGGTGCGTGCTGCGCATCCGGACCAACAGCCGGACGCCGACCGATGACGACCGACATGGAGAGGCTTACGACGACACCACCCGGTGTCAAACTCTGTCCGCTGGGCGAAATAGCCGACGGGCGCGCGAGGGGGATGGTTCTAGAGCTCCGTGCGGGGCGCTTCCATGGTTTCGTTATTCGCCGGGGGCATAGCGTCTTTGGCTATGCCGATCTCTGCCCGCATGCCGGCCTTCCGCTCGCTAAGACATTGGATGACTATCTCACGCCCGATGGTGCGTTAATCGCCTGCAGCTGGCATGGGGCGCTCTTTCAGGTCGAGGATGGCGGATGCGTTGGCGGCCCCTGCGTCGGCCGATTCTTGGCCCGTTGGCCCGTCAAAGTTGAGGCCGATTGGGTAGTCACGAACTAAATGGGACCTAGGGGTAAAAGGATGAATATCGTTGTCGCGGGAGCTTCGGGTGCGTTGGGCGCCGCCGTCGTGGAGGGCCTACAGCGCAGGAAGCACTCGCTTGTCCTGATCGATCGCGTCCGTTCGGGCGCGATCGAGTCCGAGCGCGAGGTTGTTGCCGATCTCTCCGATCCGGAAGCGGCCCGCCGGGCCCTGGTCGAGGCCGGGAAGGTTTTGCCGCGGGTGGACGCACTCGTTCACCTCATCGGCGCGTTCCGCTGGATCCCGTTTGCAGAAACGACCAGCAGGGATTGGCGGGAATTATTCGCTGCCAATGTCGAAACGGCCGTAAATACTGTGCAGGCAGCGTTGCCCGGCCTCTCCGATGGCGGCGCCATCGTTTGTATTGGTGCCGCGTCAGCTCAACCGGCCAAGGCAGGGATGGCGGCTTACGCCGCTGCCAAATCCGGCTTGGCCCGTGTTGTGGAGGCGCTCGCTGATGAACTTAAGCCCCGCCGCATCCGCGTCAACGCGGTGGCGCCAGCCATCATAGATACCCCACGTAATCGCGCCGATATGCCCGAGGCGGATCCTGCGCAGTGGACGTCCCCGCAAGCCATCGCGGACGTGGTGTGCTTTCTGCTGAGTACCGAAGCGCGGGCAATAAACGGCATCACCCTGGCTGCGACAAACAATGGGTAATCCGACAAATACGTCTCTCAGCGAGAAAGAATTGGCCGAAGCGCAACGCGAGCTACGGAGCTGGACCTATGATCGAGGCCGGCGGGCGCTCTATCGGCGTATCGAGATGCCGGACTTTCCCCAGGCCATGGCGTTCATGGTGCGCGTGGCTATCGAGGCGGAGAAGCTCGACCACCATCCAGAATGGTCCAACGTCTACAATCGCGTCGATGTGTGGTTGACGACCCACAACGTTCAGGGCGTTTCGGATCGCGACCTGGCTATGGCGCGCCACATCAACACGATTATCGGGGACTAAATCGTGACTATATATGGCGGTCACGTCTTTGAAATGGCGCACGAGCAATTTACGAGTGTCGCGGACCATCTTCTTATACCGGAAGATGACCGAGCGCGAATACTCTATGACACCCATGCCCGCAAGCTGGTCAGCATGTTCCGCGAGAATTTCAAGAAGTTCGAAGCTTATGTCGGCCACGACGTCCTGGCCGCCGCGCCCGAGCTGTCAGAAGCGGCGGAGTAATCATGAGGTTCAAGCGGCCTCGCGGCTTGCTTCCCCAACTCGTTTCCCCCTGGAAACGAGCGCGCACCGTTTCCCGAACGGCGGTGCGCATGACTGGGCCGTCCGAGATATTGCTCGGACGGCCGCTTTTTTATTGATCCGGTGGTCCTCAGACGGTTGGGGCTGCTGGAAACAGCGGATGAAGTAATGACACAGCGATCCCGGGACGATGGTTGGCTACGGACCCTGTCGCGGCGAGGTTGGGCTTGGGAATTTCTTCGGCGCTCCCGCACTTACCGGGACAGGTTCGCTCAGCATGGCGGCACGACCCTGGATGCCGCCCAATGGGGATTGCTGCGGTACGAAAATCCCAAGCTTGACGCGATTGAAGCGGTTGTCTTCTGGCGGGCGCAAGATTGTCCCAGCGTCCTTCCGCTAACTCTGGTGCCGGATGGAGATGACGCGAACTTGGTATCATTCAACTTGGACCATGTGGCCTGCAGAAAAGAATTTCATCGGAGCGACGACGGCGACACCAGCGACGTCTTGTTTAGCGAGGAGGGCCGTTTTCTGCAGGTATCCATTTCGGGCGCCGGAGATTTGAAAGGCGCCCATTTGTTCATGTCGGCGCTGGACGTCCCGGAGAATGTCACGGCGCGGGCTGCTGCGTTTCGCCGCCTCAACGACCTGCTGCAGCATGGGCATTTGCGGCAACCGCTTTATCCCCAGGAGCCAAGAGCGCCTCGCCTGATCAATGTCCTGAAGGCCCTGGATGGATCGCTGGCGGGTCTGCCTCACCGCGAAATCGCGATGCTTATTTTCAGCAAGGACCGCGTAGAGGCGGATTGGGGCGGCCGGCAGCACCATTTGCGGGACCAGGTGCGCCGGGCCGTCGCTTATGGTCAGGGCCTGATGGACGGTGGCTACCGCCAGTTCCTGCGTCCGACCTATTCCCGCCAGATCGCGCGGCCTGGCGCCCCGCCTACCTGATGCGCGCGGCCGGGCTCTCGTGTGCTGGGCCGGGCGGGCCCGTCCCGGCCTTCGGCTTCGATCCCTGACGCAAGATGCAAGGACGGCGGCCTGACGGTCGCCAGCTTTGTGAGGCCGTTCTCCCGGAAAATCGGGGTAGGGCGCTCTCCCTTGTAGGCCCGCCCCGGCGGGCCGCAACGCTGCTGTCGCAGCGTCCTCCGCTGCGCTCCGGCGCCATCCCGCGCATCACGCGCGCGCGCGCTCCTTGAGGTGCGGCCCGCCTCCGAGGGCGGCCCTCCCGGTCGCATTCCGCCGCCCACCCCGCTTTCGGGGGACGGGTGCGGCTTCTTGCGAGCCGAAGCGCGGGGGGCTGCAGATTCATTCGGCGATTCGTTTAGGGCTGTGCTCGGCCGATGCATGATTAGACCGCAAGAAGTTCTGTAAGATCGCCCGGCACTAAGCCGGAGTTCCGGCGCATACCAACCTCCCGCATGCTGAGCCCGGGCAGCTTCGCCAGACCGAACCGACGTGTCAGGAAACGCGTGATCGAGCCGGTGTCATAGACGGTGTGCTCGACATGTCCCTTGCGCACATGCGGCGAGATCACGATGGCAGGAATACGCGATCCCGGCCCCCAGCGGTCAGCTTTGGGCGGTGCTACATGATCCCACCAGCCACCATTCTCGTCAAAGGTGACAATGACCAGCATGTCCTGCCATTGCGGGCAGCTACGGAGTTGCGTGATCACTTCCGCGATATGGCTGTCGCCATCCGCGACATCGGAATAGCCGGCGTGCATGTTGAGGTCACCCTCGGGCTTGTAGAACGCCACAGCGGGAAGCTTGCCCTCTCGAGCATCGGCCATGAATTTGTTGGTTTCGGGCGAGCTTCCCAAGCCACCATCGCGCAGCCGCAAATCTCGCTCGGCAGTCCCGGGCGCAAAACTTGCGAAGTAGTTCAGGGGGTGGTGGTGAATTTGGAAATTCGGCTTGGGTGGAAAGGTGGTGCCGTTAGATGTCACTCCATCAAGCGCCGCCTGCCAGGCACCCGCATACCAGGCCCATTCCACATTCTTCCGTGTCAACTCGTCACCGATCGTCCTGTGGACCTGCGGTGGAAGCAGTAGCGGGCTCGATTCGTCCCGGGCGGTGGGAGGGAAGGCAGGAAACATGGTATTGATTGCCCAGAAGTCAGGGCTCAGCACACTGCAGCCGAACTTCGGAGGCCCGTCCATGGCGCTTGCCGGAGTGGCCGGCAGCAGCTTCAATCGCGTCCCCTTAGGGTCGTCACCTTCCAGCACGGCGATCAAGTGACTGGCCGCGCTGGTGTCGGCATTGGGATAAAACGGCGGCTGCGCAGCTACTAGGTATTGATGATTCAAAAACGACCCGCCGAATGCACCCATGAAGAAATTATCGCAAAGCGAGAATTCCCGGGCTAAGGAGGCAATACGCAACTCAGCGGCGGTGTTCGCATAGTGCCCCATCACCAGGGCGCCGCAATCACCCCAGGCAACAAATCCATCATTACGCCCGCCATTGATCTGCATCTGGTTATGATAGAAGGCATGCACAAGATCGCGCGTAATCAGGCCGTGCGGTAGCAATGCGCCGCCTGGCGTGCGCAGGGTGAAAGGACCATTGGCAAGGCCGCTGATCGCATCCTGCCCAATCTGATACGCGGTCTCGTTCAATGTTTGCGCGGTCGGTACCAGGCCGCCCCAGATCGGCGGTAGGCCGTTCAGAACCGTGCCGTCCCGATCGCGCTGAACCAGGTGGTTGGCCGGAACATCTGACAGGGGATGTGCGAGCCCGGGAAAATTCGAAAACAAATTGTTGAAGCTGCGGTTCTCCGCGTAAATCACCACGACATGATGAATGTTATTCCGAATGAAGGCGTCAACATTCCGGCCGCGCGCAAATGCCGGGGCCACCAAGTGGCTCACGCCCGAGCCTGCCAAACCGCGCACGACATAGCGGCGTGTCGGTCGGTCGGCCTGAGTCCCGCCCATTAAGAAGACCTTGAAAGCATTTTTGCGTCCGACCACCAAGATGGAGGGAGTTCATGCTTGTAAGGCGGATCAGCTCCAACGCGCTCGCATGTCATTCCCGCGCAATCAGACGCGAACCTCGCCAACTTCTCCAAATCCCATTCACTCAGCTCAAGGGAGCCTGCTGGTCCCAATCTTCCATTCTCGTTCAAAGCAGCAAGCAAAGCCCCCTGGAATGTGTCGCCGGCGCCAACGGTATCGCGCTCCCGAATTTGACGCACGTCGACTTCGGCAAACGTGCCCGACCGGTGATAGGCTATCGTGCTCTGCCCGCCTCGGGTAATAAAAAGAAGCGAAACACCGGACGAGAAAAACTGAGATGCTTTTTTCTCATAATCTCTATGTCCATAGAGAAACTCGAAATCTGTTCCCGACATTTTGACGATGTCGGAATTCCGTGCAAACTCCTCAATCGTAAGCAGGTAGCGTTTCTGGTCTCGGACCAAGCCCGGGCGGCAGTTGGGATCAAACGAAATCGTCGACCGGCCTTTCGCCTCCTTCAAGACGGACAAGGTTCTAGCCGCCATGTCGTCATGGACCAGCGTTGTTGAGCCGAAATGCACCGCGTTCACATCTGAAAACATGGTCGAGCCAGAGCGGTGGGTCCAATTTCGCGACGCCGTGCCGATGTCGTAAAATACGTATTGCGGCTCTCTCGCGGCCAGCTTTACAAATGCCGTCGTAGTCGGAAACGGAAGCCGGCTTGCGTATTGAAGATGTACTCCCGAGGCGGTTGCATGTTCCGCGATCATGTCGCCCAGGAAGTCATTTGAGAGGGCGCCAAGAAAGCCCGTTGGCACTCCCAGCCTAGCCATAGTGATGGCGACGTTCAGGCAGGAACCACCAACAAGGGGTTGGTATGCGTTCTGATCGTCCTTCGTCTTGGTCGGAATGAAGTCGATCAACGCGTCCCCGCATGACAACAGCATCAGAAGCGTCTCCTTTCATTTAGTCTTTTGCTGCGGATCCACGCTGCGGTTCGAGAGGCGGCGGTTCGTGCCGTGCCGCCGTGTAACTGTGGCAGCTCAATTCGAAATTAAGCAGCCTGCCATATCAAACCGATGGATGTTCTGCTCCTGAGGAACCAGGGAAACGCGCGTCCCACGCTCGGGGGGAGCATCACCGCTGCTTCTCACCACAAGAAGACCCAGTGCACCCGCATCCACGTGCAGGAAGGTATCACTGCCCAGATACTCAACGACGGCTACCGTGCCGGGCCATCCGGAGGCACCGCTTCCAAGAGCAACGTGTTCGGGGCGAACCCCGATCGTTGCCGCGTTCCGCTCGGCCGCCGGCCCACCGGTGATGAGGTTCATTTTGGGCGATCCTATGAACCCGGCGACGAAGGTGGTCGCGGGGCGCCGATAAATATTCAGAGGCGTATCGTATTGGACGATCGATCCAGCGTTTAGGACGACGATTTTATCCGCCATGGTCATGGCTTCAGTCTGATCATGCGTTACATAAAGCGAGGTGATGCCAAGCTCTTTCTGCAGGCGGACCAGCTCAAACCGCATTTGGACCCGCAAGGCCGCATCGAGGTTCGAAAGAGGTTCGTCAAATAGAAACGCTGTGGGCTTGCGAACGATCGCTCTGCCTATTGCAACCCGCTGGCGTTGGCCTCCCGACAGTTCCCGGGGTTTACGGTTTAGCAACTTGGTCAGATTGAGCTTCTCGGCCGCCGCTTCGACCTTTTGATTGATTTCAAGCTGGGAAGCGCCAGCCAGCTTCAGCGCAAAACCTATGTTGCTCCGGACTGTCATGTGCGGATAGAGCGCATAGGATTGAAACACCATGGAAAGCCCGCGCTTTGATGGCGGCGTCAGGGTCACATCCCGATCATCTATCCGGATCGAGCCGGCATCGACGTCTTCAAGTCCAGCGATAAGACGTAGCAGAGTGGTTTTCCCGCAGCCGGACGGACCGACACACACTACGAAGTCACCGTTCGCGACTTCTAGAGTCAGGTTTTCGATGACCGTGGTTGAACCAAGGCTCTTTTGAAGATTTGAAAGCGTGATGCGCCCCATACGTCCTCCAATAAATCTCTATTTGACGGCGCCGAAGGTCAGACCCCGTACCAGCTGCCGCTGACAGAACCAGCCGACTGCAAATACGGGCGCTATCGCCAGAATTGAGGCCGCCGATAACTTTGCCCAGAAAAGTCCTTCGGGGCTGGAAAAGGATGCGATGTACACCGAGAGCGGGGCGGCGTCAGATGTGGACAGATTCAATGTCCAAAAGCACTCGTTCCACGCCAGGAGAAAACTAAGCAAGAATGCCGAGGCAATGGCGGGCAGGGAAGTGGGAAGCAGAACAAGACCAATCTCTTGGACCGGCGTCGCTCCATCCATACGGGCAGCCTCAAGCATTTCGTGAGGTATCTCTTTGAAATAGGAGAAGAGCATCCACAGGACAATGGGAAGGTTGGAAAGCGCTACGATGGCGATAAGCCCAGTCCGGGTGTTGAGAAGGTCCAGGCGCTGATAGATGAGGTATATTGGAACGAGAACGCCGACGGGAGGCATCATTTTCGTCGAGAGCACCCAGAGCAGAATGCTTTTCGTACGCTTCGTGGGAGCCATGGCCAATGCCCACGCAGCGGGGATCGACAAGGCGATCGCCAACAGTGTTGAAGTCATCGATATGATGATTGAGTTTATCGCGTGGGGGAGATAGTCGCCCGCGCTCAGAACCGCTTTGTAATTCTCCAGCGTCCAATGGAAGCGGATTAAGGAAGGGGTGCTCGCAACAGCCTCGATCTCCGTCTTAAAGCTTGTAAGGAGCGTCCAGAAAATCGGGAAGAAAAGTAGGCTCGCCACGGCCCATGCCATGCAGCTGGTCAGTATCACGTGTCGGGCTCGCGATTGGCCTGCCATTCTCATTCCTCCAACCGGCCCGCGGCCGGCAGCGCCAGAACACCCGAAACGATATTCGCGATAAGCACGGCGAAAAGTGCGATGGCCGATGCAGCGCCGGCGTCAAACTGGATAAGCGCCTGGGAAAATACCAGGAATGTGAGATTTGTGCTGGCCAAGCCGGGGCCGCCGCCAGTGGTCACAAAGATTTCCGCAAAAATGCTGAGCAGGAATATTGTTTCGATCAAGACGACGATTGCGATCGACCGACTGAGATGCGGCAGAGTTACGTGATAGAATGTTTGAATCGGCGTGGCGCCGTCCAGCTTGGCCGCCTCGGCTTGTTCGGAATTGAGCGACTGAAGGGCCGTCAGGAATATCAGAGTGGCGAATGGGAGCCATTGCCACGCAATGATGACTACCAATGCAGCGAGAGGCGCATCCGAAAACCAATCGATCGGCGTTCGACCGAGCGTTACCGCGATCCAGCTAAAAAGCCCCGAAACAGGGTTCAGAAGCAAATGCTTCCAAACAAGCGCATTGACCGTCGGCATAACGAAGAATGGCGCTATCGCCACGGATCGCGCGATATTGCGCCCAAATATCGGTTCATTCAGTAGCAGCGCGAACGGTATGCCGCCCGCTATTGTGATCACAAGGATGGATGTCACAAGTAGGAGGGAGTTGGCGAGTGCCTGCCACAGGCCCGGGTCCGTTAACACATATTGGAAATTCTCAAGGCCCGCGAAGGTCCGCGCTCCGGCGTCGAGCAAACTGTAGTGAAGGAAGGAAAAATAGATCGTGAATATAAGCGGGATGACTGAAAACAGCAGAAGTGAAATCACAGCCGGTGCAAGAAGCAGGCGTGCGACGGTTTGGGTGTGCTTGGTTGCCATTTAGTGCATTCTTCCCGTGCGCCGTGACCGCACCGACACAAAGTGTCGACCGCTATTCCAAGCGAGCGAACCTACCGCAATCATTTTAAATATCCCGCGTGCCGCATAATCCGGGTTGTGGAATTTTGAGCGTTTTTGAGCGCCTGGTCGACTGTTGTTGACCCCGAGATGGTGGCGGAAAAATCCTGCCCAACTGTCGTCCCCAGACCCTGAAATTCGGGTATCGCCACATACTGTACGCCGGTATAGGGCACAGGCTTTACAGTCGGTCGTTTAGCGTCAGCTGCCAGTATCGAAGCGAGCGTCAACTGCGCAAACGGTGCAGCACTGAGGTAAGCTGGATTTTCATACAGGGAAAGCCGCGTTCCTGGCGGCACATTGGACCAACCGTAGGTCTTGGCGACCAAGCTCGTATAGGAGTGACCGGAAGCCCAAGCGAGAAATTTCGCCGCCGCGTCATAATTCTTGGATTGCGTGGGTATTGCGAGACTCCAAATCCAGAGCCAGTTGGCGCTCTTACCGACGCCGGAGGACGGCGCAAACGCGAAACCTACCTTGCTTGCAACGGTTGACTCGCGGGGGTCCGTCAGAAAAGACGCTGCTACCGTCGCATCTAGCCACATGGCGCATTTTCCAGCGCTGAATAGTGCAAGATTGTCATTGAAGCCGCTCGACGTTGCGCCCGGCGGTCCGTACTGCTTCAGGAGAGTTGAATACTCCACGAGCGCCGTTCGCCATTCCGGTTTGTCAAATTGGGGATTCCAGCGTTGATCAAACCATCGGGCGCCATATGAATTCGCTATGGCGGTCACCAAGGCAACGTTTTCGCCCCATCCCGCTTTGCCGCGAAGACAAATTCCGTAAACACCGGCACGTCTGTCCGTCATCTTCCTTGCTGCGGAATTGATGAAATCCCAGGAAGGATATTGGGGAAAATGAAGTCCGGCTTTCTGCGCCAAATCCTTCCGATAGAAGAGCATTGAGCTCTCCGCATAGAACGGTGAGGCATACAGCGAGCCGTTCAGCGAGAGCGCGTCGCGAATGCTTGGAATATAGTCCGCTGTATCCAGTTCTTTTGAGAGGCCGTTCAACGGCGCCAGCCAGCCCCGCGCCGCCCAGATCGGAACTTCGTATGATCCGATCGTTACCAGGTCGAACTGCTGGCCCCTTGTCGCGATATCCAGCGTAACGCGCTGGCGGAGCATGTTTTCCTCCAGCGTCACCCACTTCAGCTTGATGGATGGGTTCTTCGCAGTGAAATCTGCCGATAGCGTTCGCATCCGCAGCATGTCGCCATTGTTGACGGTGCCGATAGTTAAGGTGGTTTCGGTTGCAGATGCGTCCCGCAAAAGCAGTGCCAAAATGACAATTGCCGCACTGAAAACTACCCGCACGGCCCACCCCAAATATTATTATTGATCATTTGTTCACGCCGTGCAATATTGTTCACAATAATGGTCTTCAATGTCAAGGACCAGTTGTCGGGCATGTATCGCACCAAGCTTTAGAACGGGTCGAGCATGGAAGGCGCCTTAGGGGAGGGGCTAAATCGTCTGTCGAATTTAGACCCATCTTTCGATCGCCGCAGCCTCGACTGTTGGTTTTCTGAGGAGATTCTCCCTCTGGGGCCGATGATTGAAAGGCTAATTGCGCGCTACTGGCGCGACACGGCCGAGATCGAGGATCTACGGCAGGAAGTCTACATCCGCTTATGTCAGGTAGCGAAGCGTGCAAGGCCAAATCCGGTCCGGCCATACGTAATTTTGACAGCCCGAAATCTGGTGATCGACAGATTGCGACAAAAGAGGTTGGTCTCCATTGAGACAATGAGCGACATCGAATCGCTCGCGATACCGGATGATCAACCTACGCCTGAGCAGCAGGTAATCGCTCAGCAGGAGCTCGATAGAATCCAGAGAGCGTTGAATGCGCTGCCGCAGCGCTGTCGCGAAATAATTGTGATGCGCAAGATATTGGGCGTCTCCCAGCGGGATATAGCGAGAAAAATGGGCATTAAGGAGCAAACGGTAGAGACGCAAGTGGTGCGAGGGATGAAAAGGATCGGTCGTAGCGACGCGGTCGGGCGGTTTGAAGCAGCCTAAGTGAAGTAGAGACTGGAATTCTCGTTCTCAAGATGAGCAGGCTTTCACATTGCTCTGTTGCCTGCGAGACACTGACATAGAAAATTCACGGACTTCCGGCGCCTCTCTGTACATGAAATGACGGCGCCGTTCGTACTGAATGTTGAGCGAGAGCGGCAGCTGTCACTGTGGCGACTGAGTATTCTTCGCGAGGGGGTTATGATGGGTTGCAAAACTACATTGAGGGTTGCCTGCTTGGGCGCCGTGAGCGTGTTGGCACTGACGGTGTCTGCCGCCGCGCAGACGGTGACTGCCACCGCGCAGAATACATCTGGCGTTGAACAGGTCGTCGTCACCGGTACGCACATCGCCCGCCCCGAGGTGGAGTCGGCGATGCCCATCACAGTTACCAGAATGGAAGACGCGAAAAACTTCGCTCGCGATACGGTCTATGATGCGCTAGAACTCAATCCGGCGATCGGTCCAGGCATTGGCGAAAACAACTCCAATGGCCAAGAATATGACAAGGGTGTCGCGAACATCAATCTCCGCAACCTGGGCACCAACCGCTCGCTCGTGCTGGTGGACGGTCAACGGTGGGTGGCAGGCAGCGCACGATCGTCCGCTGTCGACCTGAATACCATCCCGACTGCGATGATCGACCGGATCGAGGTCGTAACCGGCGGTGCCGCCGCGATTTATGGCGCCGATGCTGTATCAGGCGCTGTGAACGTCGTCATGAAGAAGGAGTTTTCTGGTCTCGAACTCTCAGGTACCACTGGTATTTCGCAACACGGTGATGCCAACCAATCGAACTTCACTTTCGCGACTGGCCTGGATTTCGCTGGCGGCCGTGGTCACTTTGTTCTCGGTGGTGACTTCGCCTACACCGCGCCCCTGGAAACTTCGGATCGGTTCACGAATCGTCAAACTTACTATGCCAATCCTGCGAATACCGGACCGCATGATGGCATCCCGGACAATATCTTGACAAAGAACTGGGAGCAGCTGCATCGCGCGCCGATCCCAACATTCTGTCTGCTCGGAAACAAGAATTGCTACGATACAAGCCCATCCGCTAATGGTACATGGTATCAGCTTGTAAATGGGGCGGTTACCCAGATTCCCAGCAGCAATTTCATTCAGCCTGGTCCCGGCGAAGTCGGATTCGAAGACGCGACGGCGCAGCGCAACGGTGCGAATGCATGGGAAAATATCATGCTGCGCGACAAGTCGGTGAAGGGCTCGATCTATGCCCACACCACCTACGAGCTTTCCCCTAACCTGACTTGGAACGCGACCTTTAGCTATGCTCACAGCTACGATCGCGGCACTCCAGAGTGGCCTCAGATTCGCGATGACGCACGCCCGACAAACTGGTGGGGCGGCACCACCAGCGAGCTGGCGACGCTGACAAACCCCTATCTGCCGGCCTCGTTGAGTTCCTTCATGACGACGAATGGCATTACATCGCTACGGTTGGACCGCACATATCTAAATTTGCCGCGCAATTTTGAAAACCACGATCGCAACACTTTCACATATGGGACGGATTTGGGCGGTAAGTTTCTGGGCGATCTAAGCTGGTCCGCATTTGCGCGGTACGGCCAGAATATCGATCATGTCACCACGACAAATATGGTAGGTCGTAATGAATGGCTGAATGCTCGCAACGTTGTCACGAATGCCTCGGGCGCGATCGTCTGTGCCGATCCGACGGCCGTGGCGGCCGGCTGTGCACCCTTTAACCCCTTCAGCACCTCGGCCCCGAGCCAATCGTGGATTAATTATGCAGAATTCAATCGCAATGAGCAGCGGGAGAACAGTCTCTTCAACACTGGCCTAAGCATGAATGGCAATCTGTTCAATCTGCCGTACGGGGCTGTCTCCGTCGCTTCGGGCGTTGAATATCGCCGGGAAGGCCTGCACACCAAGGATGATCCGAATAACGTGAAACTGACTGACATTATCTTCGCGCCTGGCGAAGACTACGCGCTCCACCCAAACCTTGATAAAGCGCGAGACACTTACGACGTCTATGGTGAGGTCGTTGTGCCGTTGCTCGCAAACCTACCGCTCGCAAATCGGTTGGAGATTGAAGGCGCCTATCGGGAATCCTTCTATAGCGATAATCCGGAGACCGGGACTTGGAAGCTGGGCCTCAATTACAGCCCGATCTCTGATTTTACATTCCGCGGCGTTTATTCCTTTGCGACCCGCGTGCCCAACTTTGGTGAGCTATATTCGCCGTTAACTAGCAGCACCGTTGGGCAAATCCAGGATCCATGTCAGGTCAATTTCATTACCCAGAATGCCAACCGCGCCGCGAACTGCGCTGCTGTTGCGCCAAGCGCCAGTATTCCGTTGCCCTTCCCGAACACGAATGCTCCTGTTCTTATTAGTGGCGGTAACCCAGGTTTAACGCCTGAAAAGTCTGACTCGTATTCGCTGGGCGGTGTATTTACACCATCGTTCTTCAGCGGATTCGATATGACAGTTGACTACTGGGACATAAACATCAAAAACGTTATCACCTCGCTTGATTACCTCTCCCTGCTGCAGAACTGCGTGGATGCCGCTGGCGGTCCGAGCCAAACCTATTGCGGCTTCATAACCCGCAACCCTGACGGCTCGGTCAACAATGTCCGTACGAACTTTGCGAACTTGGCCGCACAGCATTCACGGGGTATCGACTTCGGTGCCTCTTATAGGACGGACCTTGGTGATGGTGTCTTTCACGCAAATTTTAATGGCACTTATCTTCTGGAACAAACTACGGTTGCTCAGGTCGGCAAACCCGGTATCGACTTCTCCGGGGCTTGGCAGTACCCCCACTTGAAATTCACCTTGATGACGGACTACACCATCGGTGAATTCACCTTCGGTGTGAACACTCGCTTTATCGAGCGGAGCCTGTGGAGCGCGACAGCCGCCTCACTCGAAACGTTTTCGGAACCGTACGTGCCGGCGTATCTGTACAACGACATCACGGTACAATATCGCCCAGCGGATGAGTACGCGATTACGTTCGGCGTCAAGAATGTCAGTAATGTGGGCGTCTTCGGACCGCTCCAGGACAACGTCTCCAGCCCGCATTTGACCAACGGTGCCACTCAGTCGAACCTTGGGACTGGTCAGTACGATGCCATCGGCCGGTATTTCTTTATCAAAGCTGACATCAAACTGGACAAGGGACTTTCGGAGATTCTGCCTTGGTAACAAGCCGGAATTCCCGATTGCCGAAGATCGCGCTGGCATTTGCCAGCGCGATCGTTTTCGGTACTGCTATTCCGTCGGTGGCGATGGCGGGCACAAAGCCGCTAGTCATCGCACACCGAGGTGGAGCAGCACTGTTCCCGGAAAATACGTTCCCGGCGTTCGACAACGCCGTTCGGCTCGGCGCCGATCTGTTGGAATTCGACATGCAGATGACGGCTGATGACCAGCTGGTCATCTCGCATGACGGCACAGTCAATGCGAGCTTTTGCACGGCTGAGCCAGGTTCAGGCGCGGTCGCAGGGCCGATTCGTACGCTAAAGCTCTCGGAAGTGCTTGAATTCGATTGCGGGTCGAAGCATCGCGCTTTGTACCCCAACCAAATGGCCGTGCCAGGGACGCGTATGCCGACGCCTGATGCATTCTTCGCTCGCTATAAGGGGGCGAAAGTGCAGTTCTACGGTGAAACCAAGTTGCCAGGCCCAGGCGAGGGTGTGGTCGACCCGGTGGCTTTCACGCGTCTCGTGGCCGCAGCTGTTGAAAAATACGGACTTGAGGACCGCTTCATTCTTCAGTCGGCAGACTACCGCACGATTGACGCGATGCATGACATCAATCCTCGTATCCGCACCTGCCTGCTGTATCCGTGGCTTGCAAAGACCGAATATCTGCAGCTCGCGCATGAGCACCACGCGACATGCATTTTGTTGCGCCTTCAGGATGCCAACGCTGCTGAGGTAAGGCGTCTTCAGGAGGGAGGGGTAAGCGTCTTTTCGGATGTCGTCGACGATCAAGCTAGCTGGCGCTCATATCTCGACCGCGGAGACAACGCACTTTTCACAAACGACCCCGCTGCCCTCATCACCTTCGTCAAAGTCTCGGTAGGCTCGAGCGACTTCGCTCCACCCCATGAACAATCCACCGCTGTTTTGAAGTCTCGGCAGGTGAGGGATGTGGTAGTGCTCGCCCATCGCGGCTGCTGGGGGGAAGCCCCAGAAGTATCGATTGCTGCAATCGAGGCTTGCAAGTCCCTCGGTGCCGACGCAGTGGAGATCGACGTCCGTAAGAGCCGCGATGGAGTGCTCGTTCTAATGCATGATGACACCGTCGAGCGCACGACCAATGGTACTGGCGCGATCGCGGACATGCCGGCCGCGGAAATCCGTAAACTGCGGCTCAAAGTCGGATCTGGAGGGCCGAATGCCTTCCTAACCAACGAGCACGTTCCGACCCTTGAGCAAGCCTTCAGCGTCTCGCGGGGCCAGCTCTTGGTCAATGTGCATCTTAAGGCGCCCGTTGAAGGCGAGGTTGCGGCTCTCGTCAAGCGCATGAAGATGGTAGGGCAGGTCACCACTTGGGTCACCGCTGGTTCAGACGATGCGAGTCTGGTGCATTCGCCACTCCGCGCCGTCGTCGGGATCATACCAACAATAAACGACTGCAAGCTGGCCTATCCCGCGCCCTGCTGGCCGGCTCAGATTCGCTCGCTAGACTCTTATGCGCCAATCCGACCAGTTGCGTTCTTTCTGGACTTTCGGCAGTCCCATGAGTTTATCCAAGCAATCGCGAGTGCGCCTCGCCCCGTTGGCACTCGCATCTTTGTCGAGACGCTCAACAATGAGGACAAGCTGTCCAAGGAGGGGCGAAGGGCAGAGTGGAGTTGGCTGATCGATGCCGGGGTTAGCGTCTTCATGACCAACTACCCTGGTGAACTGATTGAATTGCTCAAAAATCCGGTTCCGCTTCCCGTTGTCAACCATGATCCGGCGTCGCATTGATCTTTTGAGGTCGTTCGACGCTCGTCGCAACGTTCCCCGAACTGGTGCGCCCGTCCCTGGGTCGGCGCACGCTTTTTGTGCTGAGAGTCCAAAGCTGTTTGCAGGCAATAATAAGCCAGTGTAGGGGATTTTTGTGTCACGATCAAAGTGGTCAGAGCAGTTCGTGGACGTTGAGGGGCAGCCGAAACGGTCCCCGGTAAAACTTACGCGGTTAGCCCTTGATCAGCTCCCGGCTCGCATCCACAAGCCAAAATTCAATGTTGCAAACGTACAAGCCGGCATCGTGCATTTAGGCGTGGGCGCGTTCCACCGCTCTCATATGGCCAGATATATGCATAACCTAATGGATATTCGACCTGACGCCTGCAAATGGGGAATTATTGGCGCAGGGCTGACCCCAGCGGACGATCTCGTCGACAAGGCGCTCGCTCCCCAAGATTTTCTCTACACTCTCATTGAGCGGAATGGAGTGAGCGACAATATTTCCGTAATTGGGTCGCTTGCGGGTTTCATCAGTGCGCACAAGGATTCTGGACGGTTGATTCAGGCGATGTGTGATCCGGCTGTGAAAATTGTGTCATTAACCGTTACGCCTAACGGTTATTGTCTAAATCCGGCGACGCGGCGGCTCGATTTCACTAATCCGATGATCGTGCGGGATGTTGCCGCGCCAAGAGAGCCTGGCAGCGCCATCGGAGTGCTTACCGAGGCGTATCGCCGGCGAAAGATCGCTGGGCTTGAGCCATTCACTGCCGTGAGCTGCGATAACGTTCCTCACAATGGACGGGTGCTTCGCAATGCGGTGCTGGATTACGCCGAATTGTTCGACCGGGGTTTAGCCGACTGGATCGGATTGACGGCCTGCTTTCCCAATACGATGGTCGATCGGATCACGCCGGCGACGGTGGCGGCAGACATTGAAAGGTTGGCTTCCGACTACGGCATCGTCGATAATTGGCCAGTTGTCTCCGAAGAATTCTCGCAGTGGGTTGTTGAAGATAAGTTCGGCGGCGAGCGACCAGAGCTGGAGAGGGTAGGTGTTCAATTCGTCGAAAATGTATTTCCTTACGAAATGATGAAACTTCGACTTCTGAACGGTAGCCACCTAGCCGTTGCGGTTCTGGGTCGGCTTATGGGGTTTCAACACGTCGACGAGGCCATGGGCAACGAGAACATTCGGCGCTTTATGATAGCGTTGATGGATCGAGAAACTGGTCCAACGTTGCTGCCTGTTCCTG
>Ga0193716_1000721_pt1 | contig 19911 bp, 15 predicted proteins | sample U2c1metaG_FD_145901 | JGI IMG/M metagenome (GOLD analysis project Ga0193716, IMG submission 145901) | Soil microbial communities from a riparian zone of the East river system, Colorado, United States - U2c1 | ecosystem: Environmental > Terrestrial > Soil > Riparian zone | place: USA: East River...
GGGCAGTTGTCCCGACGCTACCGCCCGCGCCGCCGGCCCCTCCGTTGCCGATGAACAACGAGGCCGCGCCGCCGTTGCCGCCGTTGCCAGCCGGCAGGTTCAGGCTGGCATCGCCGTCCGCGCCGTTGCCGCCGTTGCCGCCGCTGCCGAAGAACAATCCCGAAGCACCGCCATTGCCGCCGTAGGCGCCGGGCGTGGTGGGGCTGTAGCCCTTACCGCCGTCACCGAAGAACAACCCACCGTTGAAGCCGTCGGGGTGCAGCGCGGTGCCATCCGCGCCGTTGCCGATGAAGATGTTCAAGCCCGGAATCGCGCCAGCGAAACCCATTAAGGCAGTGGGCAACCCGAACGGATCAGCAAGACCGCCCGGCCCCACCACGCTCGAGAGGCTCGCGATGCTTGCGCCCACGCCGCCTGCGATGCTTGCGCCCACGCCGCCACCCGATCCGCACCCCGCCAATAGGGTGCACAACGGATCGATCGGCGGCACGGGCGCGGCCTGAGCGACCGCCGGAGTAGCCAACAACGCCGCTGCCGGAGCGGCCAACACGATCCCGGCCCCTCCGATCGCCGCCGCCCATGCACTCCGCGTGCGCGTCCGCCCTGAGCCGCTAACTCGCTGACGATGATTGGCCATGATGACGTCCTCTCGAATCTTTCGTACGGGAGTGCTGTCTGTTCCCCCGCGCGTTGACGTTATGGAGCCAAGTGCCGCGCAGAATCAGGGGTTTCCCTATCGCTGACGCGCACCGCGGCGTTAAATCGCCAGGTTGAGACGCCAATGGGCAGGAATCCCAACGACCAGGAACGCCTGGTTCCCTACAGGTCGGACCGACTCATGTAGCGGCCAAGTTCGGCGCGTGAGTGGATGCCGAGCTTGCGATACACCCGGGATAGATTGGCCTCGACCGTTTTTGTGCTGATGAACAATGCGGCGGCGACGTCGCGGTTGGTCATTCCTTCGGCCGCCAGCGTGGCGACACGCCGCTCCACCGGGGTGAGTTCGGTGGGCCGACGGGGCACCACCGCGCAGCGCGCCAGCTCGGTGCGAACCCGCTCGGCCCACAGCGGGATCCCCATGCCCTCGAACGCAGCCAGCGCCTCGCGCAACGTCTCCGTCGCGGCGGCCTTGAGTCGTTGGCGACGCTGAATCTGGCCAAGCAGCAGCTGCGTGCGTGCCCGCTCGAGAGGCATCGATAACCGCTCGTGATGCTCCATCGCGCGCTGCGCTGTCGACTCCGCCGCCTTGAGATCACCGCGGGCGGCAAGCAGCATGGCGCGACAGCGTGCCCCGGTGGCCAGCATCCAGGCACGATCGAGTTTGTTGCCGTTGCGCTCAAGCCGCTCGATCAGCGGTTCGGCGTCGGCGTACCGCCTCAGCTGGATCATGGCCTCGATGGCGTCCGGCAGGAACGAGGCGACCATGAGCTCCGTGCTGTTCGGCGCCGCCTCGATTCGAGACAGCAACGGCGCCAACGCATCCAACGCTGCCGCGTACTCGCCCAGCGATATCTCCAGGAAGCCGAGGATGGTGACCGGCCAATCCAGCCGGGTCGTCGAATTGCTCCGCAGACCGGCAGCGAGCGCCTCCGCAGTGTCGTGACGAGCGTCGGTGACCCGGCCGGCGCAGGCGGCGAGATCGGCCCGAATCGTCAGCGCCGTGAACAAGAGTTGGTCGCCGCCGAGCTGGAGCGCACGCTCCATCGTCTCCTCGGCGAGCTGGGCGGCTTCACCGAAGTTTCCCCGCCACGTCTCGATCAGCGCACTGTGAAACGCCAGAAACGCCAGTTCCTTCTCTTCGCCGCGCTCGGCGCACCGCCGCCGGATGGACCGCATCTCGTCGTGGGCGCGGTCGAACTGCCCGGCCCACGCCAACACCAGAGCATTCTGCGTACTGGCGCGAAAGAACAGGGGGACGGCGGCATCGGGGTCCTCCAGGTCGAGCGCGCGGTGAAGCGTCGATTCGTCGAGCCCATCGCCACGGAACATCCCCACCGTGACGCGGATGCCGAGCGCGTGGCTCAGCAGCTGCCGGTCACCGAGCCGCTCGGCGACGGCGACTGCCGCCTCGACGCTGCGCATGGCATCGGCGAACCGACCGGTGTTGATCCGAACGAAGGCCAACGTGACGAGAATCTTGCCTCGCAACGCCAGTTCTTCGCCGATCTCGTCGAGTCCACGTTCCAGCAGGCCGCCCGCCTCGAGGAAGCTGTCGTCGGACAAGCACACCAGCGCGAGCAGGAATGATGCCATCGCCTTCAGCGGGCCGGATTTCAGTGTCGCCATGATCGTCTCGAGCACAGTGCGGGCCCGTGCCGGGTCACCGGCGTCGAGGTGATGGCTCGCCGAACGGATCTGGCGCTGCGGCGTGTCCCCTCCGAGGCGCATCGCCAGCTCCACCAACTCGGCAGCGGCCGCGGGTGCGCCTCGGGTGTGGGCGATCTCTGCCGCTTCGTCGAGGGACGCCCACGTAGCCGGGTCGCCGGTGGTGGCGGCCAAGGCGAGGTGGCGGGCTGCGGGCTCTGGTTCGGTGACGACCTCGGCCAGACGCCGATGGGTGTCGCGGCGCCCTGCGGGGTCGGCGTCGGCGTACACGCCCCTGGCCAGCAAGGGATGGCTGAAATGCACCTTGTTGCCGTCGATCCCGACGATGCCCTTTTCCTCCGCCGGTTCGAGGAGCCGCGCGACGTCCGCGGCTGCCGTCCCCGTGGCGCGGGCGAGCAGTTCCACGGTGGGGGCGGAAGCACACGCTGCCGCCAGCAGTACGTCGTGAACGTCGCGGTCGAGGGTGCCGATTCTGTCGCGCACCAACTCGGCGAGCGTGCTTGGCAACGAGCTCTCGATGTCCGTGGTCCCGGCTTCCACGGCGCGCGCCAATTCGAGTGCGTAAAAGGGGTTTCCGCCCGAGATCTCGTGGATGCGCACCATCGTTGGCCGCGCGAGCGACCGTCCCAGTCGTTCGGCGACCATCACGTGCAGCGCACCGACTGGCAACGGGTGCAGTCGAATTCGCGTAACGGCGTCTTCGTCGGCCATCTGCAGCTGGTACGCATGGTCGGGTCCGTCAGTCCGCTGTGTGGCCAGTATCCCCACCGGTCCCGAGAGTCGCCGGGTGGCGAACGCAATGGCACGGGCGCTGGACGGGTCCAGCCACTGCAGATCGTCGACGGCCAGCAGCACGGGCGTCTGCGCGGCCAGTGTTTCGACGACGGACAGGAAGGCCGCGGCGATCGCGCGCTCATTCGTCGGCTCGTCTTCTGCTTCGGCGCGAAGCATGACCTGGTCGAGTGCGTGCCGTTGCGGGTGCGGCAGCTTGGCGAAGGACGCCGCTTCGACCCCTCGCAGCAGGTCGGCAACCGAGGCGTATGCCAGCACGGACTCCGCCGCCGCGGGCCGGGCAGACAGGACGCGAAATCCCGCTTCGCGGGCGTCTCCCACCACGGCCGAACTCAGCGTGGTCTTGCCGATACCCGGCTCGCCCTCGACGAACAGGGCCGCCGGCCGCAGGGAAGCCGACGTCAAGAAACCAGCGGCTGCCCGGCGCTCTGCTTCGCGGCTCACAACCCCAGCAGGCATCGGTGAACGACCTCGGCTAGAAGGCTCGCAGACGTCAATTCGAAAGCCCCCATGGCTACGGTTGACGTCGGTGCGCGTGGTGTGGTCATGGTTGCGTAGATGCGCGGTGGGGTCAACCGGTCGAGCGCCGCGCTCGTCACCAGGCGACGGTCTCCTCTGAGCGCAGCGATCAGAGGAAACGGACCGCAGATCTTCCTCCAATTAGAGGAACTCGGTGTGTCCTGGGTCACATACGCTTGACCACGAGTTAGCAGTGACCTGCCCCAGCAACCCGAGGAGACCGTCATGCGGCCACTTGCCGACCCCGCCGCTGTACCCATCCCGCGACTCGCCGGACCGCGCATCAGGGATGGGCTGGCCATCCTGCTCATCCTTGATCTGGCGTACTTCATCAATGCCATGGATCGGCAGGTCTTCCCCGTCATCCTGCCCGACGTCCGTGAGGCGCTCGGGGTCACCAGCAGCCAAGTGGGGCTTCTTGCAACGATTTTCACCCTCGGCATGGGACTGGCGGGCATTCCGGCCGGCTATCTGACCGACCGCTGGGGGCGTAAGAACATGATCCTGGCCGGCCTGGTCCTGTTCTCGGTGACCACCGCACTTCAGGCGGTGGCAGTGACGTGGTTCGACATGGCCGCCTACCGCGTGATCTCCGGGGTCGGCGAGGGCATTCAGAACGCCGCGCTATTTGCTGCGGCGGGCTCGTACTTCCATCGCAACCGTGGTCTGGCGATCGGCACGCTGGCTGCCGCGTATGGCGTCGGCGCGTTCACGGGTCCGGCCGTCGGTCAGCTGCTCGTCGAGGCGACCGGCCGATGGCAAACGCCGCTGCTCGCCTTCGGCGTCTTCGGCGTCGTGGTGTTCGTTGCGGTGGCATTCGGGGTGCCGCGCGCAGCCGCCGAATACGGCGCCGACACCAAGGACGAGGCCCGCGCGGGGGAGATGGGCGTGGTGGCCTCCGACCGACTGTTCAATCGCACCGTGGTGTGCGCGGCCATCGCGGCTGCCGGCGCGGGATTCGCGCTCAACGCTTGGCTCGGCCTCTATCCCACGTTCCTGCGGACGGCTCACGGTTTCACCCCATCGCAGGCCAGTGTCACGGCCAGCATGTTCGGCGTCGGCGCGCTTGCGGCGATCTTCGGCGGCTATCTGGCCGACCGGACCAGCCAGCGCATGCTCAACGTGATCGGGCTGACGGGACTGATGGTGACCGGCGTGCTGATCTTCTCCACGTCGGCTCCGCAGGGCGTACAGATGCTGCTGACTCTGTTCATGGGGGTGTCGTTCACCGGTGTGATCTACACCAACACCAGCGCGCTGATGCAGCGCAACGTGGCTCCTTCGCTCGTCGGGCGCGCCCAAGGCGTCTTCCTTGCTTCGCTCTACATTCCCGCCAGCGTGTCGGGCTACGTCTTCGCCCGTCTCGTCGACGCGGTGGGCTGGACGACCGGCGGTGCGCTGGTGATCGTCATCCCCTGTGTGATAGGGCTTTTGGGGATGGCGGCGTTGGGTGGACGGAGACGGTCATGACCGATCAGCTGAGCGAGGTCCGCGACGGTATGCGGATCGACTGGGACGTCGTCGTCCCCGTCGAGGACGGCTACCTGGTGGCCGACGTGTTCCGTCCCGACGATGATCAGCCGCACCCGGTGCTGTTGGCCGCAGGGCCGTACGCCAAGGGGCTGGCGTTCGCGGAGGGCTACCCCCACCAGTGGACGAGCCTGGTCCGCGATCATCCCGAAGTCCTCGACGGTTCCACCGGGTCCTACCAAGTGTGGGAGTACCCCGACCCCGAACGCTGGGTTCCCAACGGCTACGTCTGCGTGCGCGTCGACACGCGAGGAACGGGCGCGTCACCCGGCGAAGTCGACTTCTTCTCACCGCAGGAGACCCGCGACCTCTATGAGTGCATCGAGTGGGCAGGCACCCAGCCGTGGAGCTCGGGAAAGGTTGGCATGCTTGGCATTTCATACCTTGCGTCCAACCAGTGGCAGGTCGCCGCGCTGCGCCCGCCGCACCTCGCGGCGATCTGCCCTTGGGAGGGAGCGTCGGACTACTACCGCGAGTACACCCACCACGGCGGCATCGTCTCGGAGTTCATGCCCAGCTGGATGCCCTACCAGGTGGCCACGGTCCAGTACGGGCGTGGCGAAGGCGCCGCGGTCAACCCGGTCAACGGCCGCCGAGTCACCGGACCGGAGACGGTAGACGAAGCGGAGAGGGCGAAGAAGCTGATCGACATCGGCGGCGTGATCAACGCGCACCCGCTGTGTGACGACTTCTATCGGGACAGAACGGCCGACCTGTCGACGATCACCGTGCCAACGCTGTCGAGTTCGAACTGGGGTGGGATGGGCCTGCACTCCCGCGGCAACTTCGAGTCGTTCGCCGGGGTGGCCTCGGACCAGAAGTGGCTCGAAGTGCACGGACTGGAGCACTGGACCGAGTTCTACACCGACTACGGCCTCGACGTGCAGCGCCGCTTCTTCGACCACTTCCTCAAAGGCACCGACAACGGTTGGGATCGCACTGCACGCGTGCAACTCAAAGTCCGCACCCCAGAAGGGTTCATCCGCCGCGACGAGCACGAGTGGCCTCTGGCGCGCACCCGATGGACACCGCTCTACCTCGACCTTGCCGTCGGCGGACTCGCCGACGTCGAACCCAAGGGATCGGCGCAGGCGCCGTTTGCGGCCAGACGGGACACACTGGCGTTCCGGACCTCGCCACTGGCCGAGACCTTGGAGATCACCGGACCGGCGGCTCTGAAGCTCTTCGTGTCCTCGTCCACCGACGACGCGGACCTGTTCGTCACCGTGCACCTCTTCGACCCCGACGGCCAGGAAGTCTTGTTCGCCACCGCATTCGAGCCGCGGGCGCCGCTGACCCAGGGCTGGCTGAGAATGTCGCACCGCGCACTCGACCCGCAGCGAAGCGACCCGTATCGGCCGTGGCACCCGCACGATCGACTCGAACCGTTGGAACCGGGTCTCACCTACGAGGCAGACGTCGAGATCTGGCCCACCTCCATCATCGCGCCCGCCGGGTACTCATTGGGAGTCTCCGTGCGCGGGATCGACTACGTGCACGGATTGCCTGGCAAGCATCACGTCGCCTACGGCAGAGAACTGCTGGGCAGCGGACCCTACTGGCACGAGCACCCCGGTGACCGCGACCGGACGCAGTTCGATGGCACCACCACGCTGCACAGCGAACCGGGCCGACGTCCCTACCTGCTGCTCCCGGTGATACCGGAGAGCGGTTAGCGGTCAAAGGCGAACTGCACCAACGACGCTCGTCCTACCTCCGGGTGTTCCGCTCACGCGCTACGAGCAGTAACTCGCAGACCAATCGGACCCGTGGATCGTCGAGATCGAGCCCGGAAATCTCCTTGATCCTTGCCAACCGGTAGCGCAGCGTCGTCGGGTGCAAGTTGAGCTGCCGCGAGGCCTCGCTGGAGTTGGAGCTGGCCTGAAGCCACGTCCGCAAGGTGAGCAGGAACTCGGTGTTGCGCGCGGCGTCCTCGTCGACCAGCGTCTGCAGCCCGGGCAGCCATAGGTCGCCGCGCTCGTCGAGTACTTGAATCACCTCGCGCAGCACGGCGATGGGGCGGACTTCGACGGCGTGCACGAATCGTGGGGACTGGGTGTTGTCGCCATCCAGCAGTGCACCCAGTGCGTCTTCGGTCTCGCGGCGGCGTCCGTTGATGGCGCCCAACCCCCGTCCCAACGAGCTGGTGGCGCCGCGCAGGCGTCCCTGCAACACCGGGATCACTCGGCCGACGATCTCTCCGCCGAGCCGCCGCACACCCTCCTCGTTGCTGTCGGGCGGCACTTCCACGATCGCGAAAACCGTTCGGCCCTGCCTGCTTACCGCGGCGTGCCAGCGAAATGCCTCACAGGTGAGCGCGACGTGGTCGGTGATCCGGTCCCAGGCATCGTCGGTCATGTCGAGGTCGGCGTCGGGGGTGAAGCCGAGCACGGCCGTCGTCGCGGTACGCGCGATGCCCAGCTCGTCGGCGTGTCGGTGCAATTGACCGCGGCCGTCCAGCAGCGCGCGGACCAGCTGGCCCCGTCCCCGCCGTTCCTCTTGATGATTGTCGTAGTGGCGCAGCATGTGTGGAACGGCGATGTCGGCGGCCTCGCGAAGCAGCGCGGGGGCATCAGTTGACAGCGGCGTCTCACCCTCGGCTACCCACAAGATGCCGAGCAGGCGCGGACCCGACCGCATCGCCGTGATGAGCCTGCGGCGGGCCTGCCACGGCCCGCCGACCACGTCGATCACGTCCTCGGTCGTGCGCAGCCGGTCCAGTGCACCGCTCTGGTCGAGATGCTCCAGCCACTCGATGGGCATCCGTCTGCCCAAGATTGCCCGGTCTCGGCCGACATCGGTTGGGCCGCTGAAGGAGGAGTACGACAGCACCTGAAAGTTGGCGTCCTCGATGATCACGGGCCCGCCAACGCGTTCGGCGAAGCCTTCGGCCAACGCGAACAAATCACCCTGAGGCAATCCGCCGACGGATGGCGTGTCTGGGGTTCCTGGCGAACGGGCGGGGCGCGCGGCATGCTGGCCGAGGGCGTCGAGCACGGTCACCCAGGAGACGTTGCGGCGCAACAGAATCAGGGTGCATCCGTTGGGCGCGTTCGGGGGTGAGTCCCCGTCCGGGTGGCGCGCCACCACGGCCGCGCATTGTCGCTCGGCGGCGATCTCGAGCAGTGTCGGGAGCGCGTCCTGGCCGACGCCGATCGCCAACACCACCGAGGACGGGGCATCGCCGACGTCGGATGTGTCGACATCGAGATCATCGGCAAGCACGACGGGGCCAAGGCGCGTCGAGGGCTCGGCTCGCTCGGTGTACTCGACGCTCACGCCGAGCCGCGTCAGAAGGTCGTCCATGGTCCAGTCCATGCCGCTCCAAATTTTAGCGGATGAACGACGAGAGTTATCCGGTGTTCTGTGGAGATCGTGGCGGTTTGCCACGGCCTACCGTTGCACCATGTACGCATTCAACCTCGAGGCCGAGCAGGTGTGGAACCCGGAGCGGCACGTCGAGAAGATCCTGGAGACCATCAGCGGAGGCGACGTCACGGTCGCGTGTTGGGAACCGGGGCAGTGCAGCCCTCACCACTGTCATCCCGAGGCCACGGAGATCTACTTCTGCTTCACCGGTGGAGGGACGATGCGTACTCCGGATTCGGTGACCGAGGTCGTGCCAGGCTCGTTCGTGGTGCATCCGCCGGGGGAGTTGCACGAGTTCGAGAACGGTCCGGCTCGTTCCATGCTGTTTCGAGTCCGATACGGCAGCGACATGCGCTACCACAGCGTGGCGTGGCGTGGCCAGGCCGCGTGGAAGCAGTCATCCGAGGATGCTGCGTATTTCGCGGCATCGTCGTCCGCCTTGGCGCAGCACCTCGACGCCTAGCGTTCGTAAAGGGCGCGCACGGTGTCCACCGTGTCGGCGTCGACGGGCCCCTTGTCGTCGCGATAGCGCAGCACGCGGGCAAAGCGCAGGGCCATCCCGCCGGGGTACCGGGTGGACGTCTGCACGCCGTCGAGTGCGATCTCGACCACCTGCTCGGGCCGAACGGCCACCACGTAACCTTCTGTGCCGTCCACTGCCAGTTCGGTGAATCGCGCTGTCTGCCAGTCGAGCATCGCGTCCGTCATGCCCTTGAACGTCTTGCCCAGCATCACGAATCCACCCGTGTCCGGGTCGCGAGCCCCGAGGTGGATGTTGGACAGCTTGCCGGTGCGCCTGCCCGAACCCCACTCCACCGCAAGGACGACGAGGTCGAGGGTGTGCACCGGTTTCACCTTGAGCCAGCCGGCACCGCGTCGGCCCGCCTCGTATGGCGCCGCAGGCGACTTCGCCATCACCCCTTCATGTCCCGCGGTCAGTGTCGTGGCCAGGAAGGCCGCCGCGGCCACGCCGTCAGAGGTCACCAACCGGTCGACACGCTGGGCGGCAGGCACGATGGCGTCGAGGGCGGCGAGCCGGTCCGTCGCAGGCAGATCCAGCAGATCGGTGCCGTCGAGGTGGAGCAGGTCGAAGAAGAACACCGACAGAGGTTGCGCGGCGCGGGCCGCTACGACGTCGGCGGTCCGGCCGAAGCGCGACGCCGTGACCTGGAACCGGTGTGGCCGCCCGTCGGGTTGCAGCGCGATGGCCTCGGCGTCGGCGATGAACTCCTTCGCAGGCAAGGCCAGTGCGGCCTCGACGACCTCGGGGAGTCGCGCGGTGATGTCGTCGAGGCTGCGGGTGTAGACGGACACGATGTCATGCGCACGGTGGATCTGCACCCGCGCGCCGTCCAGCTTGGCCTCGAAGATGGCCGTCCCACCGAGCTTTTCGAGTGCGGCGTCCACTCCGGTCGCGGTCTGGGCAAGCATCGGGCCGACCGGGCGTCCGACCTTGAGCGTGAACTCGGTCAGTGCCGCCGGGCCGCCGGTCAGTGCCGCCGCCGCGACGGTCGGGAGGTCACCGCTCAGCATCGCGGCCCGACGCACGTCGGCGGCGGGGAGCTCGGCGGCCTTTGCGACTGCGTCGGCCATCACCCCGACGAGCGCGCCCTGGCGCAGTTCGCCGCCGAGCAGACGGCGCAGGAATGTCTGCTCGACGTCGGTGGCCGCGGCGAAGACCGCGTTGACCAGCTCCGAGCGGCGCGCCTGGGAACCCGGGCCCGCGGTCGTGCCGATCTCGGTGAACGTGGCGTCGACCCCGCGCACCGTCAGCGACGGCTCGGCCGCGGCTCCGGGTAGCGACCGCAGGGCGGCCCACCCCACCCCGATCTGGCGTTGCGGCAGGTCGCCGGAGAGCCAGGCGACGACGATGGCGACGAGTGTCGGGTCGGCCTCGGCGGCGGCCTGCTTCAGCACCTCGGCGATGCGGCCGACCTTTGCCAACCGCGCCGACACGGAGCCGACGTCGGCGGACGCGGTGGCGACGTCGACGAGATGCACGAGACCAGCCTGGCACGGGGGGCGGACATCGCCTGACCGACGCGCGCTCCGGGATTTGCCAGACCGCGGTGAATACCGACTCGCGCGGTGGTACTTTTCGCTGGTCGTTCGCCGAGTCACGGCGCCGGGAAGGAATTGTCATGCCAGCAATGAGGACCGGAGTAGCGGCGCTCTTCGCGGCGACGTGTGCCGTGGTCGCGATCGGTGCCGCGCCGATGGCGGCGGCCGACGACGAGTGCGACCCGTCGGTGGCGGTCTGCGACTCGCCGGGGAACGTCGAAATCAACGACTCTCCACCCGCTTCTTCGGTCGACCAATACCCCTCCGACGACGAGTGGTACTTCAACCCCTCCGGCGGCGGGACGGCCCTGCAACCCAGTGGTGGGTCTCACTCGGGCGGCGGCGGCGGTGGAGGCGGCGGGCACCGCTAAGAGTCCATCGCGGCCCTGGACCTCTTTCATTCCAAGACAATTCATCAGGTATCACGACTCTTAGGAGAACGATTCATGTTTTCAAACTCAGTCGCGCGGCGCGTGGCAGGAGCAGCGATCGGTGCTGGTGCGATCGCCGGCGTCATGTTCTTCGGCGCCGCGCCGTCGGCACTGGCCGACCCACCGCCACCACCCCCGGTGGGCTGTTCGGCGGCCGATTTCGAGCAGGTCAAGGGTGACGTCTCGGTTGCGACCGCGGGCTACTTCTTCACCCATCCCGACGTCAACGCGTTCTTCTCCACCCTCAAGGGGCAACCGCGCGACCAGATCGACAAGCAGGTCAAGGATTACTACGCCTCCAATCCGCAGGTGCAGTCCGAGATGGCGGGGGTCCGCCAGCCGATGCGCGACTTCAAGGCTCGCTGCCAGTAAGCCAGAGTCGCACTGAGGGGCATCCGCCACTGAGCAGGTCGACGAGCACCGCTGCCTCCGCGCGCACGGTAGTCGCTCGTCGACCTCGCTGCGCAGCGAGGTGCGGATCTCGGCGTCGTTCAGAACCCGCCGCCGCACACCAGAGCGACCGCGGGGTCGCTCAACAAAGAATCAACAATGGTCCATACATCGATCTCGGGATATGGATGTGATCCAAATACCTTGTGCGGCGGTCAAACCGCGGTGTCAACCGAGACGACGTCCGCGAGGAGGTCCCGGAGGTGCCGCCGTCCGCGGTGAATCCGGGACATCACGGTTCCCGTCGGGATGTGCATGATGTCGGCGATCTCCTTGTACTTGAGGTCTTCGACGTCGGCGTAGTACACGGCGATCCGGAATCTCTCGGGCAGAGCCTTCATTGCTGCCGCCACTGCGGTGTTGGGGAACAGCGCGAGCGCCTCGTCCTCCGCTGACGGCAGCCCGAGCGAGGTGTGTTCGGAGTTGGCCACCAGCTGCAGGTCGGTGATCTCCTCGGCCGGATACGTCACCGGCTGCCGCTGGCTCTTGCGATAGGCGTTGACGTAAGTATTGGTCAGGATCCGATGCAGCCACGCATTGAGGTTGGTGCCCTGTCGAAACGACTTGAAACTGGCGTATGCGGACAGCATGGTCTCCTGCAGCAGGTCCTCGGCGTCGGCCGGATTGCGCGTCATGCGCAGAGCCCGGCGGTACAGAGGCGCGCACAACGGGATGGCTTCGCGTTCGAAGCGCGCGGCCAGCTCCGCAACGGTGTCTTCGACGAGATCTGCGTTGCGGGTGGGGTTTGGGCACAAGGGCCCTATCGCATCGATAACCGCCAGTTCGCCCGTGCCATTCGCAGATTCGGCAAGTACAGCAGTCACGATCGGTACCACTTCCTCACGGAGCAATGGCATTGACTGCCTGACATTGACCTGTGTCGGGTGCGCCGCCTTGGGCGGTTGGATGCGGTAGCTCCGGCATCGCGATGAGACGGCGAGAAGGGGTGATCGGCTGACGGCGAATTCGCCTCGACCATGTCCATCCCCTCTCCGCTATTGCATCGTATACCTATATGATACGGAAACATCGGAGATTTTCTCAGGAGTCGGCTCCGCCCAGGTCTTCATGTTCACCTGACAACACCAGCCGGTCGCCCTGCCGCTGACGACCACCCAATCGATCACCGCCGCAATGTCAGGGAGGGTGGGTACGGTCCGCAAGCACCTGGCGCCGACGTCGTTGCCGGGATTCCGTCTCCGGTACTCGGATCAACGTGTGAAACGAAGTTTATATCGGGTATGTGATATAAATGCTGGATGGAGCGGTCAAACCCGGGCACCCACGGAGATGACATCGCGGAGGCGCTCGAACAGGCATCGATCCTGATCACGCGGCATCTGTCCGACCGCACGGCGTTGAGCCTGACCGCATCGATGACACTGGACACGCTTAGTCGGGAAGGCCCGATCCGGCTGACGGCGCTAGCCGCGGCGGCGGGAATCAGCCAGCCGTCGATGACCGAATTAGTCCAGCGACTGGAGCGGCAGGGCTTGCTGACCCGAGTAAACGACCCCGAGGACGGGCGCGCCGCCCTGGTGGGTGTCACCGACGGCGGCCGGGCGCTGCTAGATGAACGGCGGCGGTACCGCCGCGACCGGCTGGCCGAATTGCTGACGGACATGTCGCCACAGGAGGAGGCCGCGCTCACCCTGGCCATGCAGGTGGCCGTGCCGAGCATCAGACAACTCATCCAGAACGCCGCCAGCCGTGTGCGCAAGGACGGGTCGGTCACCGCACCTTCCTGATTGGGCAACCGAGCGTGGGCTTTTCGCCCACCGCCGGACTGTGGCAATGGATTTCAGCCAGTACTGGCGGCTGGCGAGCCCAGCAGTCCGAAGTCGCGGTCACCCGCCACTGAGTAGGTCGGCGAGCACCGCCGCCTCCGCGCGCACGGCGGCCGCCCGCTCGGAATGGCCGCCGCCGTCCATCTGCTCGGCGGCCAGCAGGCGGTCGTCGACCTCGGTGCGCAGCAGTGTGCGGATCTCGGTGTCGGTCAGAACCCGCCGTGGCACCTCGGCCGCGCCGAGGCCTGCCACGCTGGCCGCGATGGCACCGGCGGCCGGGACCTCGACGTCGGGGGTCTCGGCGTTGTCGATGGCGCTCAGCGCTGACCGCAGCGCCGACACCCGGATGGAGTCGCGGTCCTTGCGGGCGGCCATCAGTTGCGCCCGCAGCGTCTGGCGCCAGTGTGCGGCAGGGTCTTCCATGCGGTTCACGGTAGCCACTGTCTGGCGGCGACTCGAGCGCATTTTTGGGGCGAGCGAAGCGACGGGGAAAATTTAGGCCACCGCGAAGGACACCGTGTGCCAGCCGGTGGCGCCGTCGGGGATGACATCGGCTAGTTGCGACGTCTGCACCGCACCGGAGTTGTCCGTCGCCCGCACGGCGATCTGGTGCGATCCCGAGTCGTTGGCCTGCCAATCGAAGCTCCACAGTCGCCAGGTGTCATCGGAGTAGCCTGCACCCAGCTGCGCGGGTTGCCACGCGCCGTCGTCGATTTGGACTTCGACGGCCTTCACGCCGCGCGGCTGAGCCCACGCCACGCCACCGAACCGCACCTGGCCGCGCGGGACGTCCGCGCCGCTGCGCGGCACGTCGATGCGCGACTCCGTCTTGATCGGTCCCTTGGGAGACCAACCGAGCCGCGTCCAGTAGGCCTGCGCCCGGTCGAACCGGGTCACCTCGAGGTCGACGATCCACTTGGTCGCCGAGACGTAGCCGTACAGCCCGGGCACCACCAGGCGCGCCGGGTAGCCGTGCTCGACTGGAAGGGGCTGGCCGTTCATCGTGATCGCCAGCAGTGAGTCGCGGTCGTCGGTGAGCGCCTCAACGGGTGTTCCCGCGGTGAATCCGTCGGTGGACGTGGACATCACCATGTCGGCGTCGGGGTGAATGCCCGCCGCCGCCAACAGGTCCCGCACGCGGTACCCGGTCCACACCGCATTCGAGACGAGGTCGCCGCCGACCGGATTGGACACACAAGTGAGCGTCACCATCTTCTCGACGAGATCGAACTTCGCCAGATCGTCGAAGCGGTAGGTGATCTCCCGGTCGACCATGCCGTGGATCTTCAGCTGCCACTCGTTGCGACTGAGCTGCGGCACGCTCAACGCGGTGTCGATCCGGTAGAAGTCCTCGTTGGCGGTGACGAAACTGGGCAGGGCCACCCCGTCGGGCTGGACGTTCGCAGGGACGGGCCGGATGGGGTCCTTGATCGGCGGTGGCTTGAACGCCTCGCGGTCGCCCGATACCGAATGGATGTTGCGCGACAGCACCGCACCGAACACACCGGACAGCACGCCGACGCCGACGAAGCCCATCGCCGCCAGCGACAGGCGGCGGCCCGGATTGGCTGGCTGATCGGATGTTTCGCCGTCATCCGAGCGGGGTGGTGTCACGTCGCCGCCGGTGAACCGTTCCGAGGTAAGGAACCGCAGGACCACGATGCCGCACGCCGCCCCGATCAGGGTGGGCACGACGTCGAACACGGATGCGCCCGCGCGGCTCAGCACGGCGCCCGAGCCCGCCACCGCGGCCAGCACGATGGCGACGCTGCCGACCGGAATCCGCGACCGCTCCCACTGCGCGGCCACTGCGGCGACCGTGCCGATCACGATGAGCACCATCGCCGACAAGAACAACTTGTCGGCGGTGCCGAACGTCTGGATCGCCCACTCCTTGACCGGACCCGGTGTCAGGTCGATCACCGACGAGCCGACAGCGGTGCGGGCATCGGCACTCGGACCGAACGGCACCGCGACCAGGGCGCTGACGCCGAGGGCGATCGCTGCGGCGGCGAGACCGGTGAGCGGCGAGCTGCGCGACGTGGCCGTCGGCGGGGGAGTGCGTGCGGTAACCGCCATAACGCCAAGGTACCGACTCGGGGCCCCGAAATCCTTACCGTAGGGTGACGTCAATTGCACGTTACAGTTTGGCCTCAATGTGGAAAGGGAGCTAGATGGAGATCTCGGGGAAGAAGGCCGTCGTCGTCGGCGGGGCTTCGGGCTTTGGCCGGGCCACCGCGGAGTCGCTCATTGCGCGTGGCGCGGACGTGGCGATCCTGGACCGGGCACAGTCGGACGGCAAGGACGTCGCCTCGGCGATCGGCGCCGCGTTCCACGAAGTGGACATCACCGACTTCGCCGGAACCGAGACGGTGCTGCAGAAGGCCATCGACGAACTCGGTGGGCTGCACGTCATCGTGACCACCGCGGGCGGTGGCATCGCCGAACGCACCGTCAAGAAGGACGGGCCGCACGGCCTGGACTCGTTCCGCGCGACCATTGACCTCAACCTGATCGGCACCTTCAACATCAGCAGGCTGGCGGCGTGGCAGATGAGCAAGCAGGAGCCCGTCGACGACGACGCCGAAGAACGTGGCGTCATCATCAACACGGCATCGATCGCCGCGTTCGAGGGTCAGATCGGCCAGCTCGCGTACACCGCGTCGAAGGCTGCCATCGCCGGCATGTGCCTCACCATGGCGCGTGATCTCGGCAGCTTGGGCATCAGGGTGCTGGCCATCGCGCCGAGCCTGTTCGCCACGGGTCTCACGAAGGGCATTCCCGATGAGTTCGCCACGGCGCTCACCAAGGACGCCGCGTTCCCGAAGCGGCTCGGCAAGCCCGAGGAGTACGCGAAGCTGGCGCTCGCGATCGTCGACAACCCGATGCTCAACGGCCAGTGCCTTCGCCTCGATGCCGGCCAGCGTTTCGCCCCCAAGTAATAGAGTGATTTCGGCGCGGTAGCGGTCGATCAGCGACCGCATGCGCGCCGAAATCGCAAGGGGAGAGGCGCCATGGCCACCATTGCCACCCAGCTCATCGCGGCGTTGGCGGGCAACGGTGTTCGCCGCGTCTACGGACTGCCTGGCGACAGCCTCAACGGGTTCACCGATGCCATCCGGCGATCGGGTGACATCACCTGGGAGCACGTCCGGCACGAGGAGACGGCGGCGTTCGCCGCGGCCGCCGACGCTGCGCTGACCGGTGAGCTCGCGGTGTGCGCGGGCAGCTGCGGCCCAGGCAACCTGCACCTGATCAACGGACTGTTCGACGCCAACCGCAGCCGGGTGCCAGTGCTCGCGATCGCGGCGCACATCCCGCGCAGCGAGATCGGGTCGGAGTACTTCCAGGAAACGCATCCCCAAGACCTGTTCGGTGAGTGCAGCGTCTACTGCGAACTGGTCAGCACCCCGGAGATGGCTCCGCGCATCTTCGAGATGGCGATGCGTGCCGCGGTGGAGGAGAACGGCGTCGCCGTCGTCGTGGTGCCCGGCGAGATCTTCCTCGCCGCGGCCAGCGAATCCGATTGGCTGACAAGGCCCATCGAGCCCACCCGGTCGGTGATGCGGCCCGACGACGCGTCGCTTCGGCGGGCCGCAGACCTGCTCAACGCCGGCGACAACGTCACCATCCTCGGCGGCGCGGGAGTGGCCGGTGCCCACGACGCGCTGGTCCGGCTGGCGGGCACGCTGAACGCTCCGATCGTGCATGCGTTGCGAGGCAAGGAGTTCATCGAGTACGACAATCCGTTCGACGTCGGGATGACCGGGCTGCTGGGATTCGCGTCCGGGTACAAGGCCATCAAGGAGGCCGACGTCCTGCTGATGCTCGGCACCGACTTCCCCTATCAGCAGTTCTATCCCGATCACGCGCGGGTCATTCAGGTCGACGTCCGAGGGCGCAACCTGGGCAGGCGCACCCCGATCGACCTCGGTCTGCGCGGAACGGTGGCCGACACGCTGGCCGCGCTGCAGCCACTACTGGTCCAGAAGGATTCCCGGGCTCACCTCGACCGCTCGCTAAAGCACTACCGCAAGACGCGCAAGTCGATGGACGCGTTGGCGGTCAACGACCGTGACCGCACTCCGATCCGCCCCGAATACCTTGCCGGACTCGCCGACCGGTTGGCCGCCGACGATGCGGTGTTCACCGTCGACGTGGGTTCACCGGTCGTCTGGGCGGCGCGCTACCTGACCATGAATGGCAAACGCAGGATCGTCGGTTCGTTCAACCACGGCACCATGGCCTGCGCGCTGCCACACGCGATCGGCGCGCAGACGGCCTTCCCGCACCGCCAGGTGGTCGCCCTTGCCGGCGACGGCGGCCTGACCATGCTCTTCGGCGAGCTCATCACGTTGATCCAGAACCGGCTGCCGGTCAAGGTGATCGTCTTCAACAACTCGTCGTTGAACTTCGTCGAGCTGGAGATGAAGGCGGCCGGCATCGTCACCTTCGGCACCGACCTGGCCAATCCGGACTTTGCCGCCGTGGCTCGGGCGATGGGCGTTTTCGGGAAGCGGGTGGAGAATCCCGCCGAACTGGAGCAGGCGCTGTCCGAGGCCTTCGCGTACGAGGGCCCCGCGGTGGTCGACGTCGTCACGGCACGCCAGGAGCTCTCGATCCCGCCCTCCATCACCGCTGAACAGGCGAAGGGTTTCTCGCTCTACGCGATTCGGACCATCATGGCCGGCCGCGCCGACGAGCTGCTCGACCTGGTCACCACCAACGTGTCGCGTCGTCTCCTGGATTGACAGCGCGTGTTGAGTACTTCCCAAGCCAATTCCCAGCGTGCCCGCTAATGTTTGCCCATGATCAAGTGCGTCCTCGCGTTTCTTGCTGCCGTCTTGCTCCTGGTCGGCTGCGGCGGCCCCAAGCCGGAGATACCCAAGCAGCCCGAAAAGAAGAAACCGGACATCAGCGGCATCAAGATCGAGGGTGACGCATCCGCCCCGGTCAACAAGCTGGCCATCGAGGCCATCGCCGATCTGCAGGTGTACTGGACCGAACAGTTCCCCAAGCTCTACGGCGAGGACTACAAGCCCGTCAAGGGCGGCCTGTACGCGCTGACTCCGGACTCGGAGTCAGGCCCCGAGTGCGCGTCGGGATATAGCGACGTCGCAGGCAACGCGTTCTACTGCAAACTCGACGATTCGGTGGCCTGGGATGCCGAGGATCTGCTCCCCCGTCTGCAGAAGAAGTACGGCGACTTCGTCATCCCGGTGGTGCTTGCGCACGAGTGGGGCCATGCGATGCAGCAGCGGTCCGGCTTCTTCGACCAGAACGAACTGACCGTCAGCTCGGAACTTCAGGCGGACTGCTTCGCAGGCGCTTGGTCCCGCCATGCGCAGGACGATGGCGTGTTCGAGGTCTCCAGCGGTGATCTCGACAGCGCCCTGGCCGGCATCCTCGACCTGCGAGACACCCCGGGAACCAACGCCCAGGACCCGTCGGCACACGGCAGCGGCTTCGACCGGGTCAGCGCGTTCCAGGACGGCTACGACAACACCGTCGAGAAGTGCAAGGAGTACAAGGACGGCGAGCCGTTGGTGCTCGAACTGCCCTTCAACAACGAGCAGGACGCGGCCAACGAGGGCAATGCACCGTACGACTCCATCGTCAACGGGGTGCCCTACGACATCGAGGACTACTGGACCAAGGTGTATCCGGAGCTGGCCGACGGGCAGGCGTGGTCCCAATTGAAGAGCATCGAGCCCTTCGATCCGTCCAGCCCGCCGGACTGCGGCGGGTCGCCAACGGACGGCTTCGTGCTGTTCTACTGCATCGACGACGACTACGTCGCGTGGGACAACGTCGAGGCCATGCCGACCATCCACGACAGGGCTGGGGACTATGCCGTCACCACACTGCTCGCCACGCAGTGGGGGCTGGCGGCGCTCACCCGGCTGGGTGACGATTCCGACGAGAAGACCTCCACCCTGCGCGGGGACTGCCTGGCTGGCGCGTACAGCGCGAGCGTGATCCTCCAGAATCGCAGCGAGACCAGCTCCTGGTCCATGTCGCCCGGCGACCTGGACGAGGGAATCAAGGCGCTGCTGCTGTTCCGCGGCGCAGGTGACGTGGAACGGCAGGGGGCCGGATTCGACCGGACTCGGGCCTTCCGGGAGGGCGTCATCAACGGCGCGCAACCTTGCCTCGAGTACCAGGTGTAAGGGCCTCAGCCGAGAAGCTCGGCCAGCGCCGCGTCGAGGGTGGCGAATTGATACGCGAAGCCTCTCTCGCGCAACACCTTCGACGTGGCGTGGCGGCCGGTCATGCCCAGTGCGGGGTCGGAGCGCAACACAACGGCGCCGATCCTCAGTAGCGCAGCCGGGGTCGGCGGCGCAGGCGGCCGGTGCAGGTATCGGCGCAGCGTAGCCATCAGGTCAGCGTTGCGGACCGGGTGATCCGTCGCGGCGACCATGACGCCCGAGGGGATCGAGATGCCGTCCTCGAGGCCGAGGCAGGCACGGACGATGGTCAGCCAGTCGCTGAGGTGGATCCACGAAACCCATTGACGGCCGTCACCTATCCGACCACCCAACCCCGCCTTCGTCAGGCCGACGAGGCGGCGCAGCACGGGGGAGTCGCGATCCAGCACGATCGACGTACGCAGGATCACGCCGTGCTCGGTGTTGGCACCTGCGAAG
>Ga0193716_1000722_pt1 | contig 19909 bp, 16 predicted proteins | sample U2c1metaG_FD_145901 | JGI IMG/M metagenome (GOLD analysis project Ga0193716, IMG submission 145901) | Soil microbial communities from a riparian zone of the East river system, Colorado, United States - U2c1 | ecosystem: Environmental > Terrestrial > Soil > Riparian zone | place: USA: East River...
TCTTCGTGGTAGCGGGATAGCGCTCGTATGCCATAAGGGCTCAGGAATTCGTTCTCGTCCAGCATGCGCGTCAGAATCCGGCGTAACCTGTTCTCATTCACCAGCGCAGCCATGCCGCGCTCGCCATACCCGAAATGGCCGGGTAGCAGGCCCACCATGGAGCGAACCCTTGAGCCGCCTGGCACTACCGTCGGGGAGGCGCAGGACACCCCCGGAGCCTGTGTAAAGACCCTCGCCCGACCCGGTGTACATTCCTCCACCTTACAAGCCTCCGCCCGACCCGGTGTATGCTCCACCCCCAGAACCCGTGTAAAGCCCCCCGCCCGAGCCGGTGTATAAGCCTCCCCCAGAACCCTTATATCTGTCTCTCCGCCAAGTGTTCACAGTCATGTCTGAATGCCGCAGTCTGCCGAGACACCAACCTGATTTTGACTTTTGGATTCAGCAGTTTATCATCCGGCGAACCGCAGCGAAGGCCCGCGGTGCTTGAAAAGCTTTATTACGTGGGCATTACGTTATAGCCTTCCGGATCTTCTATAAGTGTTGATTCTATGGTGGGCACAGCAGGATTCGAACCTACGACTTCCACCGTGTGAAGGTTTCACTAATTGGAATATCAATGACTTACAAGGAGCAAAGACATGTGCTAGGACCATTGAAGGAATGTAGAGGAAGTCTTATTGGCCCCAGATTGTCCCCACATTTAACGCGTCATAAATAAGCGGACGGATTGGCTATCACCGCTGAATTTAGCATTCCTCTAACCGCTCCTTCGGCTACCAATAGAACTTCATCTAGGTCACCAATCGGTGCTGACTCGGCTGGGTTCCTGAAGTTGCTCGGCTGATCCAGATTCGAGTGCGTTCCCGCTTCCATCGCGATCCGCACGTGAGGCAGATCGGTAACCACGTCTCGACTCCCAATGGGCTGGTACGGAATCGCCTCGGTCCACCACTTCTCCATCTTCGTTGAGCGTGCAGCAATGGCTCCCGACATCCCAGGGTCGATCCGATCGTCGGAGTCTCTGCGTAGTACTTCCGCGATGAGGTCCCGCGATGATTTTTTCATGGGCATAGTCTCTCCGATCTGAGAACCATGTAGCTGGAACAATGCTCCATCATCACACCGGACAGTGAAAGTAGAATCGAGATCGCACGTCCCAGTGATCGGGTCGAAGTCTTCACCGCCGATGACTTCTCCCTCAACGTCAAACCCGCCGCCAGTGCAAATTCCTCGCATCACTTCCCTCCCCTCGGCCTGTTTGTGGTTCTCTTCGGCTTCCGTGCTTTGGCTGCAACCTTGAGCTTTACCGGCCCCGGCCTAACGATTCGGTCAACAGTGGATTTCGACACATTAAACATCGTTCCAAGCTCCTGCTTCGAATACTGATTGCCATCCCACAGTGAGCGAATCTTGTTCATCTGATCCTTCGCCAGCTTCGGCTTGCGTCCACCCAGCCGCCCGCGAGCTTTAGCGGCAGCCAACCCCGCCATAGTTCGCTCCCGGATCAGTTCCCTCTCAAACTCAGCCAGCGAAGCGAAGACATGAAAAATCAAGCGCCCTGCGGCATGGCTCGTATCGAACTTCTCCTTCAGAGAGACAAAAGCGACCTTGCGCCGCTGGAGTGTATTCACAATCTCCAGCAAATCGGCTAACGATCTTCCAAGGCGATCGAGACGCCACACTATGAGGGTGTCGCCTTCATCGAGACGGTCAAGGCATCGAGTCAGCTCGGGCCGGTCCACGTTCCGACCGCTGATCTTCTCCTCGTAGATCCTTTTGCAACCGGCCTTCTTCAGCTCCGCGAGCTGAGCCGCGTTCGTTTGGTCGTCCGTCGAAACGCGAGCATATCCAATAATCATGCGAAAAAGATATCACAAAGCGTGTCACAATCTAGTTGTTTTTGACGTGAGTTATGGTATGATTCAAGGGGATTCAGAACTCGCCTCAAAAGGCGGCTAAAGAACGTTCCGAAAACCGTCGTTTTTGATACGAAGCCATAGATAGGGAGGTTCCATGGATATCACCCGTTTCTCGCCGCGCAATGACAACTCTGTTCCTTTCGATTCCACCGAATTCGACGCGGGCTATCTTGCACGCCTTTCCGGCGAACCCCAGTGTCTCGGGGCGACGCCTGGCTGGCGAGCTGGCTGGGCCGATGCTGATGCGGGATGCTGTAGCTCGCAGCCGTACCCATATAAGCGCATAGCCTAGCTATGAGAATGACTCGGCGACGGATTCGATTCGCTCGAATGTTCGCGTTCACCTTGGTTCCGGTTGCATTCGTTGCATTCTTGGTCGATATCAACCAAATGAGTGAGCGAACGGCCGCCGAGCGCGAGGCTGAGGCCCGCGGTCTCCCTTGCATGGCCCTTTCAAACCCTACTGTCGGGGCCTGGCCTACTCACAAAAGAGCTAAATCTACTCGCTCAGGCCGATCCGCAAGCCGTTGCCTACTTCCGTGCCTCGGGCGTGCCCGTAACACCGTTAAATGGCGCAATCTCCAACCAATGTTTTGGAAGAGTGAACTCCAACAATCCAGTTGGAACCAAAATTATCTTCCTCAACACGGACCGACTCACCACCCCGGAGAGCCGCGCTGTGGCTCTCTCTCATGAGCTGGTCCACGTCGAGCACGGCGACTCTACATCTTCGGCGAGCCGACATTCTTTCCTAAGGCATCTCTGGAGACCTGAAGAAGGCGAAGCCCATCTCCACGGCCTCCAAACAGCGAGACGACTTCACGCCACACTGATGTATCCCGCCTGGGAGGACTACCTTGCGTGGATCTACTTGCTTCCTATTTCCTATGGGATCTTCGCACTGACCGCCGTTCTACTCCTTCATGAGGTGCGCCGTGAGCACCAGCACAGGCAACTGCAGGGAGCAGTCGGTTTAAATGGGGTCCCCTCAGAAAACAGACGATAGAGCACGTTTAGCGATTCGCCGCTCCGCTGAGCCTTTCACCGCCTGGCTTCCTTCTCAGAACTTCATCATCTTGCTGAATACTGGCAAAACAGCAAACGAGAACCGATTGCGAGAACGGAAGACATGAGAATTTGGCCGGTCATTTCTCGATTCCGAGTGTTCTCACGAACCAGCGTTTATGAGAAGGACGACCTTTGCAGCGATGACCATGCTGCGCAAGGGATGTCTCTGCCTTTGTGGGACTGGTAGAGCGTTCAGGCGGAGTCCAGATTAGAGAAGGGGCTCAATGCAGGAGGTTAGGTCTCTTATTGTGCTTTATTGTCCGTTTCTGAGGGGACCCCACGGCTGCTACGGGCGTTACATGGCGGGACAAGCGGAAGACTTGACTACCTGATTTTTTCACTGTATGTATACATCAGTACAGTGAAATGCTTTTTAGACTGAACCCTATTGCCGGTCAGCCCCTCTATCTTCAGCTCATGCAGCAGATTCGCCACGCCATAGAGAAAGGGATTCTTCAGGATGGCGATCAACTCCCTGGGATTCGTTCGCTTGCGCAGCAGCTTGTGATCAGTCCAGCAACTGTTTCCAAGGCCTATTCCGAGCTCGAACACGAGGGTTACTTGATCTGCGCCAAGGCTCGGGCGCGTTCATCTCCGCCAGTCGGTCCTCAATCAAGCGTGTTCAAAGGTTTCAAGAGTCCAGCCGGCACGTTTGTGAACTGATTGAGAGCCTTCGATCCGACGGGCTACGTGATGCTGAGATTCGAAGAATCTTCGAATCTCAGCTACTTCAACCCTCGGAGGCATTGAAGGAACGATGAGCTGCGTACCCTCTATACATACTCAAAATCTCACGAAAGCCTACGGCTCGACTCAAGCGGTGAGGGGATTGAATCTTGCCATAAAGCCAAATCAGATAACGGCGTTCTTGGGCGTGAACGGTGCAGGTAAAACCACTACGATCAAGATGCTTTTAGGAATGATTCGACCCAGTGACGGAGATGCAACTCTATTGGGAACGAGCATCCGCGACGCGAAGGAATCAGTTCGCATGAGACGGAACATAGCCTATGTAAGTGAGAGCAAACAGCTCTATGACTACATGACTGTCGGCCAAATCCTTCGCTTCACGAGACCTTTTTACTCAGATTGGGATACCAGTCTGGAAAAGGAACTTTTAGATACGTTTGAGCTGCCCGTTGACCGCCGGATCAAGACACTTTCGAAGGGCATGCGGACAAAAACCGCTTTGCTCCTTGCACTTGCGCGTCGGCCTAAACTTCTAGTTCTTGATGAGCCGAGCGACGGACTCGATCCGATCGGCATAGAGCAAATGCTTCAAAAGCTCGTCACCCTGTGTAGCGAAGGGACAACGGTTTTCTTCTCGTCCCATCAAATCGCAGAAGTTGAACGTGTCGCCGACAACGTTTGCATGCTACATCGTGGCTCATTGGTGCTCGACTCATCGATGGATGAAGTGCGGCAGTCTTACCGGCAAATAGATGTGGGGTTCTCTCACTCAATCGATCAATCAGCGATGCTAATGCCTGGGGTAGAGAGCTATCCGTTGAAGAAGATGAGTTGCTTTGCCGTCTTCTTGTCGGGTTTGCTGAATTTGAGCATGCGCGAATCATTCATTGCAGTGGACGACAAATGAGGATTACAGTTCGCGAAATTCTGCATGGGATCAGGGAGTTAAGCGCCATAATACTCAGGCCCCTTTTGTCGACGCAGTTAATCTCGCGGCATTCTTCCTGACGAACTCCTGTACGCTCAGCGGACTTTGCCCGGTTAACGCGAACACATCCTCCGACATCCGGTCGTAAGCTCCCGCACGATGCAGATCGGCCATAGTTACTAGGTGATCCACCAGGTGGACCGGTAAACCGCGCTCGAGCAGCGTGTCCCGCCACGGCTCGACAAGAATGTCCTGAAAAGTGATCGTGCGCCCAAGTGCCTTCGTATATTCCTGTGCATAGAAATGCATGCTCTCGGACTGTGGACCGGTCAAATGATAGATCTTGCCGATGTGAGGCCGCGGATTGGCGAGCAGCGCGGCGACCACCCTTGCGACGTCTTCAGCTGCGACCGGCGAAGTCTTGCCATCGCCGAACGGGAGTTTGATCTGATTTAGTTTCCTGACCATATCCGAGATGAAAATCAGGAAGAGCCCTTCGAGAAATACTGTCGGCCGCACGTGCACGACCGGTACACCGGACCAGTTCAGGGCCTGTTCGGCGAGCCAGTGCAGCTTGTGTTGCGGGCTCGCGGTGGTTTTGGTGATGCTCATTTGCGAAACCGTCATCTGCGACATATTGATGAACGCCTTCACGCCGTGATGCTTCGCCACCGCCGCAACATTGACCGTCGCCTCCAGATAGGAATCCGAAACCGACATGCCGAAGTACATAGTCTCAACTCCGGCAATCGCTCTGTACATCGAATCGAGATCGAGCAGATCGCCGACCACGACCTCCGCACGCCGCTTCTTTCAAACTCTGTACTTTCGGGTAATCGTCGGCATTGCCCTTGGAATTCTTGTAGGCATCTTCGCGCCCCACGCCGGGGAACAGTTGAAGCCCCTGGGCGACGTCTTCATCAAGCTCATCCGCATGATGATCACGCCGGTCATCTTCTTCACCGTTGTGATTGGAATCGCCAACATCGGCAGCACACGAAGATTGGGCCGCGTCGGAGTCAAGGCACTGGTCTACTTTGAAGTCGTGACCACCTTCGCGCTGCTGATCGGACTGGCCGTCGCATCGATCTTTCAGCCTGGAAGAGGGATGAATGTAAATCCGGCGACGCTCGACATGAAGTCGGTCGCCCAGTATGCAAGCGACGCAAAACATCTCAGCTTCAGCGACTTCATCCTGAACATAGTCCCGGACAGCTTCGGCAGCGCTTTCGCGAAGGGCGAGGTGCTTCAGGTCCTCCTTCTGGCCATACTCTGCGGGCTGGCCCTTATCTCGCTGGACGTTGACAATCGGCTGGTTGACCTCTGCGAATCAATCTCGCACATGATGTCGAGGATCATCGCCGTGCTGATGGAACTTGCGCCCTTCGGAGCTTTCGGAGCGATGGCGTTCACCATCGGGAAGTTCGGCCTGGTCACGCTGCTCTCGCTCGGCAAACTTCTTCTTTGCGTGTACCTCACCAGTCTCAGCTTCATCTTCGTCGCATTGGGACTCATCTGCCACTCGCAAGGGATCAGTCTGTGGAAGTTCCTGAAATATATTCGCGAGGAGATACTGATCGCGCTCGGGACATCTTCTTCAGAGACCGTCCTTCCCCGGATGATCGTCAAGATGGAGCGATTGGGCTGCTCCAAATCGGTCGTCGGACTGGTGATTCCCGCCGGGTATTCGTTCAATCTCGATGGCACCTCGATCTATCTCACGATCGCCGCTCTCTTCATCGCACAGGCAACGAACACGCATCTCTCCATCCGCGAGGAGGCCTTCGTGCTCATCATCCTCATGCTCAACTCCAAGGGCGCGGCGGCAGTCACCGGTGGCGGATTTATCACTCTCGCGGCGACCCTCTCCGTCCTGGGCTCGATTCCGGTCGCAGGCATCACGCTGCTGGTGGGGGTGGACCGATTCATGTCCGAGATGCGCACTGTCACCAATCTCATCGGCAACGGCGTCGCAACCATTGTCATTGCGAGGTGGGAGAACGAATTCGACGACCGCAAAGCTCAGCGCGTCCTGGATCGCGTCCTGAGCGACGAACAGGAGATCGAGGAAGAGCAGCTTAAAGCGGAAAAGTCCGTAGTCTCTTTCTAAGACCGCCGGTCCGCCTCTTCCTTGCCTGCGCAACCCCTTTTGTTTCTGGTTGCTTCTCACGTGGTGCGGCTTCCGCTGTGGGCCACCGGAGTCCACCACTTCGGATAGGCGGAGATCGGAAGGGCATTCGCCTTCGGAATCAATTCGCCCACGTTGGCTCTGCACCATGGAAGAATCTCGTTGCATCACTTTGCCCGGTGCAATCAGTCGTTCGCAGAAGATAGAAAGAGTCACCTACCTTCTGAAAGCGCGAAGTCGAATCTGGCCGAAGAAATTCGGTTGATTTTCTTTGCAGTAGTGGAACTACCTGGCAATCATCGTGTACCCACGTTTCTTTCAGCGACGTAAGAAACTGCGCGGAATCTGCACTTATCAACTCAATGTTGTATAAATCTCTCCAATACTGCTTTTGAATATCCGAAAATTCCCTAACGACCGCGAAACTGAGCGGCAATACCTGTGATCCCAATTCGTCCCGACAAGCGTCGAGTACCGCTCGAAAATTCGAATCGGTCAGTGAATAGCCCACAAAGACGAAAGTGCGATTCTCAAGGTCAGCCTTGAGCCGTTTGAATAATGGCTTTTTGAATTTCTCGTATTCGCGATAGTCACGCTTGCTCAAAACCAGCTTCCCGTCTGCGGTATTTGCTATGTCCAAGCTCCCATGAAGCTTGTAGTAGGGAATATCGTCTTCTGAAAGAACAGTGACGTCTGCCATCGTGCTAGCGATAGTTGTTATATTCCCAGCAACCTTGATGGAGGTCGCTTGAGCCGCCTTCTCCACGAGCAGATCGAAATTGGTCGTGTAGATCTTGTCCTGTCACGCTGCACTCAATTCGCGGACTGACGACCCTTATTTTTCAGCATTGTCCGCTTTTTCACTGCAGATCCCATTGCACTGAAATCACGGACATTTGTAGTCAAATCGCGGACGACGTTTGTGATAATGTTTGTCCGCAATTTGAATGCAAAAGCACACGAATGGGAGATTGCGGACGAGGCAGCCTGGGCGTAGCGCTGCACAGGGAAGCTGTGATTCGACTCTTAGCAGAGCAACGCAGACTCAGCGCAGAGAGCATCACCGAAGCGGCGGATAAAGTGGGGTTGAGCCGAAGCATTCTGTACAAACTCCTGCAACGGTACACCCGGAGAGACTCGCTCTGTGTGGCGTCCGCTCCCATCCACTCTGTCCGCGGTTTGAGTACAAACACGTGCTGAATTCCGCGATTTGAGTGCAGTAGCTAGGCTTCACAGTGCATTTTCCGCGATTTGAATGCCGCGTGACAATGGGCCCCGGTCGGCATATGCCTGCCCGTTTTAGCGCCCACACCGGAGGTCATCGCCGCCGTCATTCGATTGACCCGCGGCAACTTCCGCCTTCTAGTCCGCTTATTGACTCAAATGGAACGCATACTTGCGATCAACGGCCTTGAAACCCTGTCTGTGGATGTTGTCGAGACAGCTCGCGAGAATCTGGTGATTGGTCAAGCCTAAGGGGAAACCGACGTACTCCACCGCCGAGTCCAGCCTCGTGTGCCAAATGATTAGAACAGAAGTGCGCCAAATAATTAGCCAGGCAACAGCTGGATGTAGTGACCCCTGGATCATCGACACAACGTTCTGCTGCATGCACCCTCTCTATACAGCAGCCAGTCTTTCGCCAATCTCGCGCTCCGCCCTTCGGCCGCCTAAATACCCAAACAGCGCAATGTAGACGTAGCAGACCGCCGGAATCACAAAAGCATGTTGCACTCCGATCGCATCTGCCAGATGCCCCTCCGCCAGCGGAATCAACGCGCCGCCAACGATTGCCGCCACCATCAGGCTCGAGCCCTTGCTCGTCAGTGGCCCCAACCCAGTCAACCCGACCGTAAAGATGCTCGGGAACATCACCGAATTGAACAGCCCCACCGCAAGAATCGCCCACATCGCCGTATGCCCATGCGTGAGGATCGACATCACCACCAGGCTGCAAGCCACAACCGCAGCCGAACCCAGCACCGTACTCGTCTTCAACTTCGTCAACAGCCACGAACCGATAAACCGCCCGACCATCGCGCCGCCCCAGTACAGTGACACATACTTCGCCGCTGTCCTCTCCGGAAACGCCGCGATATCAGGCAATCCGAAGTAGTTCACCAGGAAGCTCCCGATCGAAACCTCCGCCCCACATACACAAAGATCGCCAGCGCCCCGGCCAATAGCACCGGATGCCTCCAGATACTATCCCCCTTCACATCCGCGTCCAACTCCCCCGGACGAATGTCGCGCGTAAAGTCCATCGTCGGCATCTTCAGCACGGCAAACGAAATCGCCAGCAACACCAGCGTCAACCCAATCCCCAGGTACGGCAGCCGCACCGAAGAGGCCTGCTCCATCCGGTACTGCTGCAGCGCCGCCGCCGAAAGCGACCTCATCTTCTCCGGCGTAACCTGCGTTGCACTCAGAATCAGCGCTCCCCCGAAGAACGGAGCAATAAATGTCCCAAACGAGTTGAACGCTTGCGACAAGTTCAGCCGCGCTGCGCTCATCTCCGGTGGTCCCAGGTTCGCCACATAAGGATTCGCTGCCACCTGCAGCGTCGTAATACCCGCCGCCAGAATCACCAGTGCCGAAAGAAACACCCCGAACGACGCCATCGTAGAGGCCGGCAGAAACAGGAACGCCCCGGCGGCCATCACCAGCAGTCCGATCACCATCGTGCCCTTATACCCGCGCCACTCCACCACCTTGCCCGCTGGCAGCGCGAAGATGAAGTACGACGAGAAGAAGCAGAACTGCACCAGCATGGCCTGTGCATAGTTCAGGTCGAAGATCGCCTTCAGATGAGGAATCAGAATGTCGTTCAGGCAGGTAAGAAATCCCCACATGAAGAAGAGCATCGTAGCAATGCTCATCGCCCGGTAATCTGTCTTCTGTGCTCCAAACTGCTGCGTGCTTCGGGGTGCACTGACGCTGATTGCCATATCTCTAGGTAGCCTCCGCTGGATTACGAACGGTGAATAATTCAGCCGCATCCCATCCTATAGGGACTCACCCACCCAATCCGAAGAAAAGTATCGTTCGCGCGGCACCTAATCCCGGATTGGCTATCCTTTAGTTTCAATGCTGCTGCTCATAGCTAGTGGCCATCACGACGGTCCCGCACATAGCTAAACCCCCGGCGCACAACTTCTTTCACCAGCGCGTCAAACGCATCGGAGCCGAGGTGTGACCAAGGGAACACGCGCAGAGAATACCACAATCATGGCTATTTCGTTCTATTGCCATCCGGCGTTCAAGAGCATCCCACACTTCACTCTGGTATAGGGCGAAGGTAAGTACGCTAAGGAGCTTCGCTCCCCGCGCGTGCAAGGGGTTTCCCGCAGTCTTCCGCGCTGCGCTTGTGCAGACCTTCGCTGCGCTTGCCCTTGCGTCTCCGCCTTCAGCTCCGCCGACAAGGGTGGGTGATTCCCCTCCCCTTGCACTTGCTACCCACACCCGGATGGCCGGGGGCCAAGGCGTGTCTGTGAGAACAGCCACAGCCCAACCATTCAAAAGCCAAGGAGCAACGAACATGAGCAACGACAAAGCACAGGAACTCACCGCAAGGATCAACGAATCCATCACCGCACTATGCGCCGAGACCGACGCCGCGAAGCAGTCAGAAACTTATCTCGCATGGCTTTCCACCGTGAGCCACTTTTATAAATATTCCTTCGGCAATTGCCTTCTCATCTGGACGCAAGCGCCAGAGGCAACCCGCGTTGCCGGGTTCAACACTTGGAGATCATTAGGCCGATTTGTGAAGAAGGGCGAGACCGGCATCCGCATCCTTGCTCCCATCGTTCGTAAGGTGGACGAGGAGAAAAACGGCACCACAGAGAAGGTATCCCGGCCCTTCGGTTTCCGTTCCGTGTCGGTCTTCGCTCAGGAACAGACGGAGGGCCAACCACTCCCCGAACTGAACACCAACGCCACAGAAGGAGGCGAAACCCTTCTCCCGCTGTTGGAGAAGGCAGCGGCCCAACTCAACATCACGCTCGTTTACAAGGCTATCGCCGGTAACGCAGAAGGCTATAGCAAAGGCGGTTTGATCGAGATCGAGGAGACGTTAGACACCCCTGCACGTTGCGGAGTAATCGCCCATGAAATCGGCCACGAATTGATGCACCGAACCAACCGCGAAGGCACCACACGCCAGCAGAGAGAGCTTGAGGCCGAGTCCGTATCCTATGCGGTCCTCGCCCACTTCGGCATCCACTCCGAAAGCCGCTTCTATCTTGCAACCTATGACGTAACCGCCGAGATGCTGACCGCTTCCCTTCAGACCATCGGCAATGCCGCGAAGACGATTATCAGCATGATTGAGGACTCAGGCGAACAGATCGAGGAGGGCGAGGGTGAACAGTCCCCCGCCCCGCTCGCCATCCCCGCCTAGACGCGCTCCTTGCCCGCCAGCGAACGCGGCGACCCTTCCCACCAAGGGAAAGGGTCGCCCAAACCCCTTTTGCCGGGGCCTTTCCCTCCCCTGCACCCCTCCCCGCAGAAAGACATCTTACAGAGGACCTCGATGGACAGAGCCGAGATTACAGTTCGCAACTTGCTCACAGCAGTAGAAGCGCCGCTCTACGATATCGGCGTTCTGAGCGACCGGGGTATGCTTCCCGGTCTCGACAGCATCCCCGCCGCGGCGGTGCTCGACCGGCTCTCGCTACTCAAATATCGCAACGCTAGCGGCTCCCATATCTATGTCCGTCCTTCAGGGGAGCATCGTTTCACCGTGCTGGACGATCTCAACGAGACCACGCTCGCGCGGCTCTCGGCGGACGGCTTCAATCCTTGCGCCGTCGTTGAGACAAGTGCCGGCAACTTCCAGGCCTGGCTGAAGCACCCCGCTGTGTTTCCAAAGCTCATCGGAACTTTTGCCGCACAGACGCTTGGCAGTCGTTACGATGCCGATCCAAGCGCTGCGGACTGGAGGCGGTTCGGGCGGCTCCCTGGCTTCACGAACTGCAAACCCAAGTACCGCAAACCCGATGGTCTCTTCCCTTTCGTTCGGCTCAAAAGTCACAGCGGCGAGCAGTATTCGATGGCCGAGGCCTTCGCGCAGGAAATCATGAAGCTTTATGAAGAGCGAGAACAGGAGCGAGAAGCACGACGCATACAGGCCTCTCTTTCTCCCCAACGGGGACCGAGGTCATCGAACCTGTCTCTCGAGCGCTTCCGAACCTCCAGCAAGTACCAGGACCGACCCGCCGCCGCAGACATAGCCTTCTGTGTCGCCGCTTATGGCAATGGCATGACCGAGGACCGGATCGAACGTGCCCTTGAAGACGACTACCTCTCTCGCGATCCCAGCCCTTCCAAGCGAGCTGCCTACATCCGGAGAACCATGGAGAAGGCGAGGAGATGGGCCGAGCGATAGCATTCTTGCTTCGATTCGCCTTTGCATTCTTCCACCGGCTTTATGAGTGACGCTTCTAGTTTTCTGAGCTGGCTTTTGCTACTCGCGCCATGAGGGAAGGCCGTTGAACAGGGCGGCTCCCTTCTGGTTTGCCTTTCTATCTGCGTTCAGCGTGCCGCGCTCAAGCCACCCCCGCCCTTCGGACGCACGCTCTCCTTCCCAGAATCCGCTGCGCGCCTCTTCGAGGTGCGGACTCCTGCCCCAAAGCAAGTTTGGGTCCCCTTCCGCAGATTCTGTCCAGTCGCCGAGGGAGTGGGTCGCGACGGCACACCCGTTGGGCAAGCATGTACCGCAGACAGCGGACAAACCAAAAGAAACGGAGCTAAACAAAATGTTCAACAAAGTCATCCTCATCGGCCGTCTCGGACAGAACGCAGAAGCCAAAACCGCCCAGAACAACAAAGAGTACGTCACCCTCAACATTGCAACTCAGGAAAGCTGGAAGAACGACAAAGGCGAATACGAAACACGCACCGAATGGCATCGCGTCTTCGCCTGGAGGAATCTCTCCAAATTCGCCAAGACCCTCCAGAAGGGGCAGCTCATCACCCTCGAAGGCACTTTGCGGTATCGCGACTACCAGGAAGAAGTTCACGGGCTGACCGTCAAGCACTGGGTCGCTGAGATCCATGCCGTCAGCATGAAGCGGCTCTCGAAAGTCGAGGCCACCGATGATGCTTCGGACGGAGCCGACGACGAGGGATCGTCGCCAGCTCGGGTGGATGAGACCGGTACGGTCTCATCCACCCGAGCTTTTAGGAAAGTAATGTGGAACTGCGTTTGTCTCGACAAAGGTGGTCACCTGATAACAGCAGGCGATAAGCCACAGCAACAGACGAGACAATACTTCGCCACTATCGCTATTTTATACTTTTGCTTTATCATCGCCCCAAGGCGATTGAATATGGCGCAAACAGAGCACTTCGATCTCAAACCTGATGGCGGAATTCCACGAGGCTATACCTCTTCGGAAGAGTATCAGGCCGGGTACGAAGCACGCTTGCGGGATGAAGCCGAGTACCCCACGGCTACTCTGTGGTGGCGTACAGGGTGGGCTGATGCGGATCGAGAGCTTAGATCAGGTGCGGCGAAGCCGCACATAGAGCAAGGCGAAGCTCCCGGAATGAGATGGAGTAACTTCGGCACCGGCCAGCAGGCTCGAATTTGTCAGCTTCCCTTTGATGAGAATCAGGCCGAAGCCTGGAAACGAAACTGGGTGCAGACAGACATTGCTATCAGCCTCGCTCATAGAGCGAAACCTTCCTTGGATTCTGTTAGACGGTAGAGTCTGGCGGGCTTCGGAGGCCCGATACTTTAACAGCTTTTCTGCCCCACTGGATCGTAGACTTTCATCTGCAGGCGGGTAAATGCATTTACCACTATTTGGGCTTAGTCGGAGCGGTCCATGTCGTAATCGATGAGGTGGGGGCCAGTGATTACGCTAATTCTGAAGCATCCCCCACGAACCGATCAAAGCTACAGATAGTAAGAGATCATCAAATGCCCGGCATAGTGTACGGTCCCCCGCTTGCCCGGAGGACCGTGTCCAGCTGGTAACAAAATTACTTCACAGGAGCGATGGCGTCCTTAGCTGCCTTGGCGACGCGAAACTTCACCGCCGTTTTCGCCTTGATCTTGATCGACTCCCCCGTCTGAGGATTGCGGCCGATTCGAGCCGCACGCTGAGCCTTGACCAGTTTTCCAAGTCCGGGAATGGTGAACTCGCCATTCTTCTTGGTTTCCTGAAGCGCTGTCGCGGCCAGAAGATCAAAGATGGCCGCAGACTGCTTCGTCGTCCACTCCAATTTTTCTGCGACAAACCGGACAAGCTCTGCCTTTGTCATCTTCTTTGCCGCCATTGTCTTTTTCGCAGGAACCGCAACGGTCTTCGTAGCCACTGGTGTAGCCGTCTTCTTTACTGGAGCCTTCTTCGTTGCCATGTAACCCTCATTTCAATGTTCGGTGATTAGGAGCGTTTCGTCGTTTACTTCTTTGTAGAGATTCTCTTCGCCGGAATAGAAGGGACTTCTTTCGGAGGTGATAGGTGAGCCAAGACTGACGCACCGAGTTCACGCGTCTCTTCGGTAGTAAGCATGCTGGGAGATTTGGCTGCTTTCGCGGCGAGCTTCTTGATCTTGGGAGAGGTGATTGCTGCAGGAGCTTTAGGCATTGCACCATTCTACGTGGTCTAGCCGTCCATCCTGGATACGCGAGCTTCGAAAACATCTAAACCTTGATTGCAAGAAATTGATGAGTGGTTTGCCGATCATGGTATTTCTGTATAGTCGGCCCGTAAGCGCAAAGCTGAAGTTGGTTGAAGTGTCCGGTTTGTGCAAAGTTGAAATGTCCAAACTACCCTTCCGAGTCTGCTTAGCAGGTTATAGGGACGGTGGCGTCCCGCCGCCATGTCTACTCCAAGCTGTCCAATGAGCACTTCTTTCCATGCGCGAGCTTCACGGACTTCCCATTCTGCGAATTGAAAATCTCCACGACCTCCACCGTTTCACAGGTCACGGTTATTGTCTTCGGACTGGAGTATCTGCTGATGAACTCGTCCTGCTCGTCTGTAGGTTTCTTTGCCAGATCGATCATCGCGTGCATCGCCTTGCCCTCGGGGAGATCATCAGTTTGGAACATCACAGCGTAGGCCTCCTCTGCCGATCCGCCGTAGATTACATGGGTTTCTTCGTACCTGAAGTCCTCTTCGGGTAGAGCAGATAAAACCATCCCGCGATGACAAACAAGACAGGCAACCCATGAATACATGCGGAGCTCTGCGGTCATTCGGGATCGAGCCAAGTACCATCAGGGACGCGAAATGGCGCTGGCGGTCTGAGCGGACTCGGTTGATTAGCTCATAGGAATTTGACCGCGGCGGACTAGTTGCTGTGCCGCATACTTTTTCCTCGGGCGAGAGGCCTTCGCGACGTATCGTGCACTAGTCGTCATCATCCTTGTCGTTCTTGCCCGATTCAGCGACGTCGATCAGCGGTCGAAAGCGATGCACAGGCGTCGGCATCGCCGAGTCCTTACCCTTGATGCTCTTCCACAGGATCTCGTTCAGCGCATACATCGGCGCGCGGCCCAGCTCTTTGAAGTTCATCCTGCTGCTCTCCTTCGCGCCGTAGGAGTTCTTCGTATTCTTCGCATTCACATCGATCATCGGCTTGATCACGTTGAACGTCTTCACGGACGGCGTCGTATCGAAAGACGCATACATCGGCATCGCCGACGCATCGTACTGGCTCATCGCAGGCAGCCCCAACAGCAACTCCATCGACCGCACCATCGAGCTCGTTGTGTACAGCGTGCTGTCCACCATGCCACGCTTCACATACGGGCTGATCACTAGTCCCACTGTGCGCCGCCCGTCAACATGATCTGCCCCGTCCTGCGCATCGTCCTCGATGATGAAGATCGCCGTGTTCGGCCAGTAGCGGCTGTGGCTCACCGCATCCACCAGCTGCCCGATCGCATAGTCATTATTGGCCACCATCGCGCGTGGCGTATAGGCTCCCGGAGCTGTGCCGCGCGTGTGATCTTCCGGCATGCTCATCACAATGTAGTTAGGCAGTCGTTTCGCTGGATCCGTACTGTCATAGTTAGACTCAAACTCTTTGAAGTCCCGCAGGAAGACTGCGATCTTGTCCGTATCGCGGTTTTCAAGCCCAGCGCCGTACTCTTTTGAGACATGTCCCACTAGCCCGTCGGATCCGGGCGCAGCCTCCATCGTCGCGCCAGTAGCCGTGCTCGCGCGCGCGGCGCTCTCGCCATACGAGCGGTACGTCAGTCCTTTTCTCCGCGCAAGGTCCCACAGATGTCCTGCCGAGGGAACCATCGCGTGTACCCCGTACGATGCATTGCTGTGGCCGCCATACTCCGGGGGCCACTGCTTCTCGTTGAAGTCCGTCGCATACGCCGAGTTCGACCACGAATGCCCGTCGACACTCACCTCGCCATCGCAGTAGAGGTTGTCCAGCACAACATACTCCTTCGCCAGTGCATGCTGGTTCGGAGTTACCTCTTTGCCAAACAGCACCAGTTTCGGATCGCCATTCGCATTCGGTATATCGCCGAACTCCTGATCGTATGTCCGGTTCTCCTTGATGACGTAAAGAATATGCTTGATCTCGCTGGCCTCTCCCACACGCTGTGGAATGACGCTCGGCTCCTGCGGCATCCGCGCCTCCGCAAGGAGCGAGTCATGATACGGCGTATTCGCCGTCACCTGGCGCGTCCACACCGGCAGCTTCTCCTTCAACTCCGTCACCGGCAGTACATCGAGGCTACTCTTCTGCAGCGTCTTGTCGCTCTCTTTGCCGAAATGCGGGCCATCCGGGTCCGGATGACCCTCCTCTCCCTTGGCATTACCGATGTAAAGCGTGCGGTTCTGCTCTGTCAAAAGCAGCGCCGAGGGATACCATCCCGTCGGAATAAAGCCCACCACCGTGCTGTGCAGACGGTTCTCAATATGCGCCACCGCAATCGAGTTGTTGTCCGCATTCGCAACGTACAGCAGCTTACGCGCGTCATCGATTGCCAGCGCGTCCGGCGTCGAGCCCTCCGGTGCCAGGGGTGTGAGCGTCGTCGACAGCCGCTCCATCACCTCCAGCTTGTCCGCATCGATCACATACACTGTGTTGTCGTTCGAACACGCAACGAACAAGCGCCCGTCCGAAGACAGCTTCATATCGTTCGGGTTTACCCCCACATGCAGCGTGCGGACCACCTTGTTCGTGGCCGTGTCAATCACGCTCACCGATTCGCTCGACCAGTTCGAAACAAACAGCAGCTTTCCATTCGGCGTAAGCAGTGTCTCGTACGGTGTCGTCTCCACTGGAATACGCGTAAGAATCTGCCGTGTCTTCGCGTCGAATACCACGACGTCGCCCGGCCCCGTTCCCGTGCCGCGATTCGCAGCATACAGCAGATGTCTGCCCGGCAGATAAGCCACCCCGGACCACCATACCAGCTTCGGATCGATCGTCTCCTCCAACTTGCCCGTCGACTGTTCGCTCAGCCTGCCGTTCGCATAGGTGAACTCGTAGATCGGCGCTACCGGCTCCGCCTTGTTCTTCGCCCCGGATGCGTTCCCGCCCGAAACATACAGCGTACGGCCGTTCTGCGACCAGGCCATGCCCAGCCACGTCGACCGCAGCTCAATGTGCTGCAGATGCTTGTGCGTCTTCGCATCGAACACGTCAATACCATGTGGCAAAAAGCCCGAATTGACGGACACCACAACCTTACCGTCCGGCGAGGACACCAGATTCAGTACCAGATCGTTCATCTCCCCCACAGCCTTGCCCGCCGGTGTGATCCGCCAGCCGTTCGGCAGGTCCGAGCCGTCAGCAAAATGTTTGGGAAGTCGCTTCGTCTGCTCGCCCAGGACTTGGTCCTTCACCGAGCCGGAAGCTGACGTCTGACCATAGATGATACTTTGGGACGATGACGGGACAAGTAGGAACGCACACGCTGCAAGCGAAGAAAATCTCAATCCGATAAACATCAAACACCCCAATAGTTAGCCGGCTTACGTGGGGCAATATAGCACCGCCCTGCAATCAGAAGATAAAAGCAAAACAGGCACACTTGAGGCAAGGCAAGCCGACGCTCATCGGGAAGTTACCGTTATCGATGCCGCTTATGGCACCCGCACCAAGAAATGGCAATCTGGATATCTTTCCAAGTTACGAGATCATCTTCGACCCGTGCGGAACGAGGACGAGCCGACGAATACCATCAAGTTGGATCAGGGGCGATAGGCCGGATCTGATTGTTCTAGTCCGCGAACGAGCTTGTTGTACAAGACTATTGTTTGGAAAAGCGGAGGTTGTCCGTTCCGGCATTCTAGATTTGATTTGGTCCTCAAGCGTACGCCTGAACGACTCTTCAGTCTGTCCGTGAAAAAGTCCAGATCTGCAGACTGCAGGCAACAACCACGGATCACAACGAGTTCTTTTTTTCGCGAGTGCTTCCCTACGCTGGCCCCTCCAGCGCATAAAGAGGGGCAGAGGAGGAGCAGCGTCCTTGTGTCTTCGATCGGGATATAGCTGCCGTAAGGAGCGCTGTAAGCGTTCGTCGCGTCAATGATCCGTTGAAGAGAAGACAGACGGCAGATTGCCTGAAAGCATGAACAAAGCCCTCTCACCCGGTCATTGGTGAGAGGGCTTTCGAAGTTATAGCAGGTTTTAGTCGTCTACATCAGCCTTGGTAGGCGCCGGCTTGTTGAAGTCACTTGGTGGACGGACCGTCTTCTCGCCGGGGTAGGGCCGCCTGAACCCGGTGGATTGATACCAGTTCAAGTGATTGACCGTGTCCGGATCTTCGGCATCGGGTTTGGTCAGCTTACCGGCGAAGATGTTTGCCTTCTTTTTCATCCATGCTACCCTCAGCGCCTTGACCGAAGTGCTGTCCGTTGTATTGCTGGCTGTACTCGTTGTAACGCCCTGGTCCAGCGGAACCTGGTTCGGTTCATGAGTCCAGGGTTTGAAGTTCTCCGGCGAAGCCTCGCCTTCGACAAAAGCAGTCCTCATTGGGGACGCCACGAGGTCGAACTGGTTCATGGGAGGCAGGCCGAGGATCTGCTCGATTGTCCGAGTCATGTTGACCTGCGTGTAGTAGGTATGATCGGTGGGCCCATTCTGGATCGTATAGGGGCTAATGACGTAACCGGGGCTGCGGTGACCATCGACGTGGTCGACGCCGTTCTGCGCGTCGTCCTCTTCGACGAAGATCGCTGACGAGTCCCACACCTTGCTGTGGCTGACGTAGTCGACAATGCGTCCGATGGCCAGGTCGTTATCGGCCTGTTCAGCATCCGCAGTCGGTGGACCACCGGTGTGGTCGCACATGACCCAGAAAATGCTTAGCGCAGGTACGTTACCGGCAGCCTCGTCCTTCTTGAAGTCCTGCAGCCACAGGTCTACGCGGAACTGGTCGGGGATGCCCAGGTCAAAGAGCGGGAAGTTTGTGACCAGGTGATCGGCTACAGCCGGAAGCGAGGAGTACGCTTGGATAGTGTTGCCGTAGTACAGCGTCTTCTCAAGTCCAGCTTCGAATTTCTGTGAGTCAGCGTAGAACTGGCTCCAGCTTGGTTCGCTGGTTGATCCATTCGGCTGCTTGTACGTATCGTTCTCGACATATTCACCGTAGATCTTTACAGGCAGACCCTTGGCCGCTGCTTCGGAGAATAGGAAGCCCTTGTTCTGATACGCAAGTGCATCGCCGGCGCTGCCGCCCGGATAGCTGCGGACCCAGTCTGGCGATTGGATATCGTCAGAGTAAGGCGCCATGCCCTCGGAAATCCACTGGTGACCATCGGCCGACTGGCGGCTCGGATCATAGAAGTTATCGAGGAGCGGGAAGCGCTTCACCAGTGCATGCGCGTTCGGCGTATCCTTACCGCCAAATACTGCAAGCGAACGGTCGCCATCGCCTGTGGCTACATCACCCAGAACCTGATCGTAGGTGCGGTTTTCACGAATAATTAGGAAGACGTGCTTGATCAGCGAGGGATCGCCGATCTTCTTCGGGATTGCCACCGGCGTGACATCCTGGCTGCCGCCAGAGGCTGCCTTGATGTTTTCTTTCAGATCCCAGTGGTTGTTCTCGAAGACCTTCTTCGTCATCGCCTCCAGCTTCTGATTATTCGGCACGGGAACGATGCTGACGGTACCGTTGTCCTGGTGAGTGTTGTAGTCGGTAACCCCAAAGTCGGTCTCGAACGAATTGCGCGCGCCGAT
>Ga0193716_1000724_pt1 | contig 19843 bp, 20 predicted proteins | sample U2c1metaG_FD_145901 | JGI IMG/M metagenome (GOLD analysis project Ga0193716, IMG submission 145901) | Soil microbial communities from a riparian zone of the East river system, Colorado, United States - U2c1 | ecosystem: Environmental > Terrestrial > Soil > Riparian zone | place: USA: East River...
CTTCCGCAATTTTACCCAGTCGGGGGCCGGCGCTGCGCAGAATATCGTAACAACGGGCACAAGCTATATTCAATATGGCAATGCGGCTACCTTTAATGCCGCGCTGACCTCGTCGAGTCCCGGTCTGTTCTTCAACAGCAGTACGTTCAATGGAACGGTCAACTGTACGAAGACGGGAACGACCAATGATCAAAGCCAGGGGAACAATATATTCAATGGCGCTAGCACGTTCATCAATAACGGAACAGGCTATTTAATGATGACGAATAATACGGCGGATGCCTATAACAATGACGTCACCTTTGTTCAGAACGGCACGGGTGCGGTCTACCCGAACTATAACAACAACAGCACATATACGGGGACCATAACTGTGACCTCTCCTTCCGCTACCGCCATAACATTTGGCAGCGGGAATGGAACCGCCACTTTATCGGGATCGGCCGTGCAATACATGAATGCGACGGGCGGCACGGCTACGCCGGTATTTACGAGGCTGATAATAGCCAATACGGGCGGTGGGGTTACGTTGAATACCACCTCCATTAATGTGTCAAAAAATCTTACGCTGAATTCGGGTCTACTGAATACTACCACCACCCGGATCCTGACCATGCTGAATGCCTCCACTACGGCATCCGGGGATGCCTTGTCGACAAGCTATGTCAATGGTCCCATGAGATATCAGAAACAGAGCTCAGGGGCCAGCACGCTGAACTTCCCGATAGGCAATTCACCCGATTGCCGGCCGGTGGTGCTGACTGTGAATCATAGTTCCGGAAGCCTGTATACCTATCAGGCGCAGCTGTTCAATGCCAGTGCGTGGGCTTTAGGGTATACATTTCCTCCTTCAATCGATAATGTATCCGGTGTACACTACTATACCATCGGCAGGACGGATGCGTCGGGCGTGAATCAACCTGTTTCGGGTCTCAGCGGCAATCAGACCATCCAGATCTACTTTGGCGCAAACGACGATGCCAACAATGGAGGCACTCTTACGATCGTGAAGAATACGTATACCGCGCCTACTGCATGGATAAACATTGGCGGAGTCGGCGGGCCGACATACAATGCCGGAGCTCAGCTTACGGGGAGCATTACGTCGACCTCGTCTCCGACGGCTTTCAATTCGTTCTCTACTTTTGCCTTAGCTGACCAAATGGGTGGTGGGAATGTGTTGCCCGTCGGGCTGTTGTATTTCAACGCCCGGCCTGATAAGGGCGGTGTCGGTCTGACCTGGGCTACCACTACGGAAAGTAACAATAATTATTTCACCGTGGAAAGAAGCAAGGACGGTACAAACTTCGAGTTTGTACAGAAGGTGGCTACAAAAGCACTGAACGGCAATAGCGATGTACAGCTGAATTATACAGGATATGATGCCAGTCCGTACAATGGTCTCAGCTATTATCGGCTGAAACAAACCGACCTCGACGGGCAGGACAAATACTCGGCGATACAAACGGTAAGCTTTGATCAGAGCGGCGGTGAACTATCTGTATATCCCAATCCGACAAGAGGCCAGGTATTTATCAAGGGCATATCCAGCAATCAGAATAAAGTGCAGATCGAATGGTATGATGCGGGTGGAAAGCTATTGGCTCAGGAATCGGCACCGGTTTCGGGCGGTCTTGCCATACTGAACCCGCATTTCAATAATGGCATCTATCTGTTAAAGATCATTACAGCAGAGGGACGCTTCACCTTCAGGCAAGTGATCATCATGAAGTAATAGCGTTTTCTATTATTTCCTGGTTGCCGGTCTGTAAGAGGTGATGGCCCGTGGGAAGAACCAGCAGTGCGCAGAGGTCTTCGATCCCTTTTCGAAAGCGCTGACCTCTCTCTGCGCGGATGATGCGGTCGTAACGGCCATACACGAGCCTGACGGGTATTTTCCTTGACCGGATGATATTCCGGATTAGTCCTGGTTTAGGGCGGAAACCCCGCATGATCGTCCAGCGGGCATAGAGATCCTGGCGGACCTTTATGTTGTCGATGTAGCGGGTAGTGAACTTGTAAATGCCGGGGTTGACACAATGAATGGCATTCCCGATCCTGAGAAGGAAGAAAAGCCAGTCCGGGTGTCGCATCGTAAAGCGGAAAAGGCGATTGCCGGCGCGGGTCTGTGTGGCCAGCCAATACCAGGGATTCATCCGAAGGCCGTCGGGCGCCAGCAGCACCATCTTGCCGATCTTTTCCGGTGCCAGCTGTAACAGGTGAAGCGCCACCCGTCCGCCCATGCTATAACCCATGAGTGTCCAGGGCCCTGTACGGCCGGGTAAACCGGAGTTGATCTCTTCCATCTGGGTCAGCAGGCCGGCGGGGTCGAAGAACAGAGGTCCCTGCCAGTCCGTCTGTCCGAGAGTCTGTCCGTGAGTCTGTCCGTGGAACGGCAGGTCGAAGGCAACGAGGGTGTAATCATTGCCGAGGCTCTCTGCCAGGAAGGAAAAAGTATCGGCCGATTCTCCATAACCATGAAAGCAGAACAGCAGTCGGGGTCCGGTTCCCCGGCAGGAATATTGTATACGGGAATTGTCAGGGGCATAATGGCCGGTCTGCATACGGCGAATCTACATACTTTTTCAGGGCAAAATAATTCTTGTATTTCTGCCGGTAAATCCTTAATTTTATTTAGTTGTTTAACTAACTGTATGCCAAACAACCAATTTAAAAAAGGGGAGCTCTATAGTTTTATCACCGGCAAAGCATCTATTGCTATTGCCCGTAATCTGCAGAAGAAATTCAATATGGCAGGTTTGAAAATAACTATCGAGCAGTGGAGTGTGCTGTATCATTTATGGAAAGAGGATGGGAAAAGTCAGCAGGAGCTTTGCACCGCTACGTTTCGCGACAAGCCAAGCATCACGCGGCTGGTGGACAATCTGGAAAAGCTGCAGCTGGTAAAACGGGTGCCTTCGGATGACGACCGCAGGATCAACCTTATCTATCTGACCCGTCAGGCCCTGAGGTTACAGGAAGAGACGATGCAGCTGGCGGAAGCCACGTTGAATGAAGCGCTGGAAGGGGTGCCAGCCGATCGGATCGATATCTGTAAAGAGGTATTACAGCTTGTATACGATAATCTTCGATAGTCAATTTATAATTCTCTCATCAACTAAACTATTTTCTATGAGCGCGTCTACCGAAAAAGCACAGGCTCTCAAGGGGGCCGAATGGTTGATAAAGGAAAGCTCTCCTTTCGAAACTTTTATTCCTGAGGACTTCAATGAAGAGCAGCAGATGGTTAAGGACATGTGTAGCTCCTTTTTGGATACGGAGGTACTGCCTGTGATCGACCGTATCGATAAGCTGGAGCCGGGTCTGATGCCTTCGCTGATACAAAAAGCCGGGGATCAGGGTCTGCTGGGGGCTGCGGTTCCGGAAGAATATGGCGGTCTGGGAAAGGACTTTATAACAGCTACGCTTGTTAACGAGGGTCTGGGAGGGGGTTTTTCCTTTTCCGTAGCTGTATCGGCTCATACCGGAATCGGCACGTTGCCGATACTTTACTTCGGAACGCCTGAGCAAAAAAAGAAATATATTCCCAAGCTGGCCAGTGGGGAATGGAAGGGCTCTTATGGACTGACGGAGCCCAACAGCGGCAGTGATGCGCTGGGAGCGAAGACAACGGCTAAATTGTCGGCGGATGGGAAGTACTATCTGCTCAACGGGCAGAAGTGCTGGATCACCAATGGCGGATTTGCGGATATTTATACGGTTTTTGCAAAGATAGACGGGGATAAGTTCTCTGCGTTCATCGTAGAGCGGGGATTTGAGGGATTTACGCAGGGGCCTGAAGAACATAAGATGGGTATTAAAGGCTCGTCCACGGTGCAGCTGTATTTCCAGGACTGTAAAGTGCCGGTAGAAAATCTGCTGGGTGAGGTTGGGAAAGGGCATATCATTGCGTTCAATATCCTCAACATCGGCAGGCTGAAACTATGTGCTGCGGCATTAGGCGCAGCTAAGCGGGCTGCGACCATTACCCTCGAATATGCGAAGACCAGGGAGCAGTTCAAGACCCCTATCGCAAATTTTGGCGCCATTAAGAACAAGCTGGCCGAGATGGCCATCCGGATATGGACGTCGGAGAGTGCGTTGTACCGGACCACGAAATGGATCGACGATAAGGAAGTGGGGCTGGCTGCTGAGGGTAAGCCGATCAATGAGGCTGTGCTGGGCGCTGCGGAGGAATATGCTATCGAATGCGCCATACTGAAAGTATACGGCAGCGAGATGCTGGATTTCGTCGTCGATGAGGGAGTTCAGATCCATGGCGGGAATGGTTACAGCGACGAATATATTATTTCAAAAGCCTACCGGGATAGCCGGATCAATCGCATCTATGAAGGCACCAATGAGATCAACCGGCTGCTTACCGTCGACATGGTCCTGAAGCGGGCCATGAAGGGCAGGTTGGACATCATGGGGCCGGCGATGGCTGTTTCGAAGGAGCTGATGAGCATCCCCGAATTTGGTTCCGGCGAAGAAACGCCCTTTTCCAAAGAGAAAAAGGCGATCCAGAACTTTAAAAAAGCTATTTTGCTGACTGCCGGCGCCGCCGCGCAAAAGCTGATGATGAAACTGGAGCAGGAGCAGGAGGTTCTGATGAATATAGCCGATATGGCGATAGTGACCTTTGTTGCTGAAAGCGCCCTGCTAAGGGCCTGGAAGCTGGCGGATCAGCGAGGTGAGGCGGCCGCGGCCTATGAGCTGGATATCATGCGGACCTATCTGTATGATGCAGCAGACCGGATCAATAAATCCGGTAAGGATGCGATCAATGCCTTTGCCGATGGGGATGAACAGCGGATGATGCTGCTGGGTCTGAAACGTTTTACAAAAACTGAATCTTTCAACAGCAAGGAGGCGAAAAGAAGAATAGCCGACAAGCTGATCAACGACAATAGATATCCGCAATAGTGTACCCTTCGGACACTATGCCGGTATTAAAATCTGAATCGCGAGTTACACATGAGGAAAGAAAAAGCCACACCGGAAATTTCCGGGCGTGGCTTTTCCATAGAAGACCAGTTTCGGGCTATCTTTAATAAAAATTCTGGGAATGCGTCATACAGCGATATATATTCTGCTCCTGCTGAGTACCTATGCGGGCTTTTCCCAGGACAGCGTATGGTTGGCCCGGACGACAGGCCAGCTGCCTTTTATGGAATACGGCATTGGTGACGACCGGCTTGGCGGGGCCAAGATGAGCTACCTGGATTCGAATATCCTGGTGAGGATCGTGGACAGCTTCGGCATGGACTATAAGGTCCGTCTCTCCAACCAGCACTGTGCCTATATTGCAAAGGCAAGCCTGATCCGGCAGACCAGGGTGTCCAATCGTCCTGTCGTCCATAATCCGCATCTCAGCGGCAGCATCAAGGTCTTCGGGGACACGGCATCCGATTTTGTCGTCGTAAACCTGGACGACCGGTATCCCTATCGCGGAACTCAGCTACTGGACCCTTCGAGGGTGGCGGTGGACATTTACGGAGTGACGAGCAATACCAACTGGATCACGCAGCTGAGGTCGGCCAAAGAGGTGAGAAATACCTGGTACGAACAAATAGAGGATGATGTCCTGAGGGTTTATATCCAATTAAAACATACGCAGCACTGGGGCTATAGCCTTGCCTATGACAGTACCGGCAGAAAGCTGGTGATCCGGATCCGGAGACAACCGGCGGTGCTGGATATAAAAAAACTTCGCATCGCCATCGATGCCGGTCATGGCGGGGATAATTCGGCGCCAAGTGGGGTCACCAGCAAGATCCTTGAAAAGAATTATACGCTGCTGATAGCAGAGCAGCTTCGGAAGGCTCTGAAGACTGCCGGGGTAAAAAGCGTTTTTATGACGCGTACGACGGATACTTCGCTGGGCATGCCGGAGCGGATAGCGTTGCTGAAGAAATTCGATCCGCATTTGCTGGTCAGCGTTCACCTGAACTCCGCAAATGTAGATACCGTACAGGGCACCAGCACCTATTATCGTTATATCGGCTTCCGTCCTCTGAGCGTAGCAATCATGGACAGGATGTTAAGTCTGGGGCTTAAAGAATTCGGCAATGTAGGTAATTTCAATTTTTCCCTGAGCGGTCCTACCGACTACCCCAATGCTCTGGTGGAGGTCGCATTTCTCAGTAATCCCCAAGACGAAAAGAAAATACTTAATCCAAAATTCCACAAGGCCGTTGCGCAGAAGATCTACCTGGGCATTGTGGATTGGCTAAAACAAATGAAACCATGAACGGATACCTGATGCAGGAGCAGAAATGGACTCCCGGAGAAGACCTCTTTATTGAAAGCTTTGCTTCTGAAGGGCGTTATGGCGTTGTGTTTGAAGACGACGGAGAGGCCGCCTATTTTTATGCGGTGGAGAAGGACGAGAGCGGGGGTGGGTTGAGCATACTGGATGCTCTGCATATTTATGAGGGGGATAAGGGGGAGGTTGCGAAGCCGCTAATTATAATATGGGCGAGGGACTGGATGAAGTGCGCGCTTGTCATCGATGGATATTGTCATGCCATATTCGACTTCGAGGCGCATGGGGGGTATAACATCAATGAATTCCCTCCGCCCAATGAAATTTGGACAAAGGGGGATCGAAAACTGACCGACGAATTGATCCGCAGATTATTTTAACTCTGATATAAAATTCTATTTTGTATGTCTCCTCTCTCCGGCACTTTTATCCATCACGTCTATTTCTGGCTCAACAACCCCGATAGTAAGGAAGACCTTGCGGCGCTGGTCGCGGGGTTGAAAAAACTCGCTCCTCTGGACCTGATCAGGGACTATCATATAGGGGTACCTGCTGCTACGGACAGAGCGGTCATCGATCGTTCGTATGCCGTCTCCTGGCTGCTGATTTTTGCTACAGCTGAAGATGAGAAAAGCTATCAGACCGCGCCCAAACATCTTGAGTTTGTCAAAGAATGTTCGTCGCTTTGGGCGAAGGTGGTAATATACGATTCGGTGCAGGCTTAGGCCAATTGTGCGGCCGCCGCCTCATCCACGAACCAGTGTAGCTCTCCGTTAACCGGCTTTATCTCCTGGGAGGGATAGAGGTCGGGATTATAAACGCCTTTCAGCACTTCCTTCAGGGCATGTGCCTTTCCTGCTCCTGTTGTCAGAAAAGCTATGTGAGCGGCCCGGTTGACAATCGTTTTTGTCAGCGTGATGCGGTACATTTCCTGTGCAGGCAGGAAAAAGGCTTTTGCCCAGGCTTTTTCTTCGTGTACGATGGCGGTGCCGGGAAAAAGGGAAAGGGTGTGACCGTCGTCGCCCATGCCCAGCAATACCAAATCAAAAGTATTGGGGGTCTTATCAAAATATTGATGGAGGATCTTTTCGTAATCGAGGGCGGACTCTTCGGGTCCGATGTCGGTGCGCATCACATGGATCTGGGAAGCGGGCACAGCAACAAAGTTCAGCAGCGTATCATAGGCCATTTTTGCATTGTTGCGGTCGTCTTCAAAAGGAACGGCTCTTTCATCACCCCAGAAGATATGCATCTTTGACCAGTCGATCTGATCGTTATAAGGAGCCGCGGCCAGTATTTTGTGCAGCAGTTTGGGGGTGCTGCCACCAGAGAGCGCGATGGTAAAACGATCTCTTACCTTTAATGTTTCTGCGATAAGACCGGCGATCCATTTTGCCGAGGCCTGGCTCAGCTCCTGAGCGTCCTTGTATACTTGTAATTCCATGATGGATATGATTAAACAGGCGGGCAGAGGGCCCGCCTGTCATTTAGAACTTTATTGTGTGGGAGGCATCGTGATCCAGTTGTGTCCGTCTCTGGCGATAAGTGCTTCTGCATCTTCGGGACCCCATGAATCAGGAGTATAGTTGGGGAATGAAGGGGGGCGACTTTCCCAGGTTTCCAGTATCGGCATGACGATCTTCCAGGCGGCTTCGACCTGATCGGCACGCATGAATAGTGTAGGATTACCTTCCATGACGTCCAGCAACAGGGTCTCGTAGGCCTCTGGCTCCGGCTCGTGGCTGGAATCGGAGTTGAAGACCATGTCTACGGGGTCCAGGTTCATCGACTGACCGGGACGTTTAGCCTGGAAACGCAAGCGAACTTCCATTTCAGGCTGTATGCTAATCGTCAGCCGGTTGGCCCGCCATGTTTCTGCTGCTTCCGGAGGGAAGGCATAACTGGGCGCAGTCTTGAACTGGATCGTGATGTTCGTCGTCTTCTGGTTCATGCGTTTGCCCGTACGAACGTAGAAGGGAACATCCTGCCAGCGCCAGTTGTCGATATAGAATTTGACGGCGGCAAAAGTTTCGATTGATGAGCCTGTATCGACACTTTTTTCCTGTTTGTAGCCCGGCACCTTTTGTCCTTTCATCCAGCCTTCGGCATATTGTCCGCGTACGGCATATTGATTGACGTCTTCTTTGCTGATCTTCCGGATGGCGTGGAGCACGTCTACTTTTTTATTCCGGATCTCATTGGCGTCAAAGGAAACGGGTGCTTCCATAGCGATCATACACATCAGCTGGAGGATGTGATTCTGGATCATGTCTCTCAATGCACCGGAATTCTCATAGTATCCCCCTCTTCCTTCCACGCCAACTGTTTCCGCCGCCGTGATCTGTACGGACTCGATATAATTCCGGTTCCAGATGGGTTCGAAGAGGGCGTTGGCAAAACGGAGGGAAAGGATATTCTGCACCGACTCTTTACCAAGGTAATGGTCTATGCGATAGATCTGTTCTTCCTTGAACATGCTCATGAGCAACTGATTCAGCTCGTGAGCGCTTTTGAGGTCGTGTCCGAAAGGCTTTTCGAAAACGATGCGGGTGGTTGCCGTTTCGGAGCAGGTCTTGAGGGCGCCGAGCTTTTTTGCGATGTCGGGCATCAGCTGAGGGGCGACGGAGAGATAAAAGATAACATTGGGATGCTCGCCCATCTCGGCTTCCTTAGCTTTGATCACCTCGGAAATCTTTCCGAAGTCGGCGTCTTTTTCCGCGTCCATCGGTAGGTAGGAGACGTGTTTTGAGAATTCTTCCCAGTGTCCGTTGGGCTCTTCGCCTTTGCGGCGGCTGAATTGCTTGATTCCGTCCAGCAGGCGTTTCCGATAGTCTTCTTCGCCATATGGTGTCCGTCCGAGGCCGACGATACCGAATTTCTCCGGCATCCACTCGTCTATGAATAAATTATATAGGGCTGGTGAGAGCTTTCTGAAGTTTAAGTCACCGCTGCCTCCGAAAATAAAGATGAGGGAGGCGGGTGGGCGTTTGTGGTTTTGCATATACTGTCTATTGCGTCGTTAAAATAAATTATTGTGACCTATTCCCATCGGTCACTGGTTGATCTGTACCGGTGCCTGCGGCACCTGGCAGGGCCAATGATGGGCCTTCGGCCTCTTTTCACCACTGCGTGTGAAAAGTTCCGGCCTCATCAATACGTTGATAAGTATGTGCTCCGAAATAATCCCTTTGTGCCTGGATAAGGTTGGTCGGCATGCGTTCGCTGCGGTAGGCATCGAAATAGCTGAGGGCTGCCATCAGGCCGCCAACGGGATAACCCATATGGATGGCATGGATGACAACATTGCGCATATTTTGTCTTTTAGGCGATAGCAGCTGGCAGATATCTCCTTCCAATAACAAATTAGGCAGCGAAGGGTTCTTTTGATAGGCTTTAAAAAATACTTCCAGTAAGGAGGAGCGGATGATACAGCCGCCACGCCAGATCTTGACCACGTCCTGCAGGGGGATTTGCATATCCAGATCTTTGGAGGCTACATGCAGCTGGGCCAGGCCCTGTGCGTAACTGATGATGACTGCGAAGTAGAGTGCGTCCTGTACCTGCTGGATAAATACTTCTTTGGGAACGGGGACGTCTATTGCGGATGTTTTATAGAGGCCTGCTGCCTGTGTTCTTTCGTCTTTATAAGCGGAGATCTCGCGCATATTGACGGCCATATCGATGACCGGGATAGGTACGCCGAGGTCCATGGCATCCTGGGAGGTCCATTTGCCTGTGCCTTTGGAGCCGGCCTTATCGGAGACCATGTCTACGAGGTAATTGCTGGTCTTGTCGTCTTTTTTCAGGAAGATATCTCTTGTGATCTCGACGAGGAAGGATTGTAATTCTCCGTCGTTCCAGTTCTTAAAGACCTTATGAAGTTCGTCATTGTCGAGACCCAATCCGCGATGGAGGAGGTCGTAGGCTTCGCTGATCAGCTGCATGATAGCATATTCGATACCATTATGCACCATTTTCACGTAGTGACCGGCGGCGCCTTTTCCCATGTTCGCCACACAGGGAACGCCGTTGACCTTGGCTGCCACTGCTTCCAGCAGGGGCTGGACGTGCGGATAGGCTTCGGGATCTCCCCCGGGCATGATGCTGGGTCCTGTGCGGGCTCCGTGTTCGCCACCGGAAATGCCGACGCCCATAAAATGGAAGCCTTTTTCCTGCATGGTGATAACACGACGAAGGGTGTCTGTATAATGAGAGTTACCGCCGTCGATGACGATATCTCCTTTCTCCAGGAGAGGCAAAAGATCGTGGATGACACTGTCTACCGGTTTGCCGGCGGGCACAAGCATCATCAGCTTGCGTGGTTTTTCCAGCAGCTGGATCATTTCCGCGAGCGTATTCACTCCCTTAACCGTCGTATTGGGCGAGGCGGAGGATTCAAGAGTAGCTGTCTTCTGAGCGTCCAGATCAAAACCGACTACAGGAAAGCCGTGGTCGGCCATATTAAGAAGCAGGTTGCGCCCCATAACACCGAGGCCGATCATGCCGAATTTAAATGAGTTGTTTGCCATGATTGATTTATGAGGGCCTAAATTTAGGCATTTTATAATTCCGAAAAATGTCCCCGGGCTGACAAGCCACCATCTGCAAGACATAAACGGTAAAAAATACAATAAAATAATATTCTACAAATGACGAACGCCCCGGTCACGGGGCGCTCTTTATGCTGAACTATTTTACTTCGTCCGGATGTGGACTTCCCCTGTGGCAGGTGATACAGCTGATGGCGGGGATAGTTGCACCTTTATCATCTTTTTCAAAGCTAAAATATTTTTTGTTGATCTTACCCGTCATCTTGAACATATGGCGGGCGATGTTCTTTTCCGGTTTGGCATCGCTGGCAAAATCCAGGCGATGGGAGTTGCTGTCGGCAGAAGGCGCGTGACAAAAACCACATTTGACACCCAACGCAGCTTTCCAACCGTCCATCACTTTTTCCAGATCATCATGGCTGATATCTTTGGGCAATACTTTCAGATTTCTTTTGGGCTTATCGTCCGTGGGACGGATCGCGGCCATTCCGGTTACCATGAGGGTAAAGAGACCAGCAACAACCGCAATTTTTTTGTAATGCAACATATTGGAGATTTTGGTCCTCCAAGTTAGGGAAGACACTTGAATAATCATCGAATATTTGACAATATTTTGACAATACTCCCTTTCCCCCGCCCTTCCTATCTTTGAAAACATATGGAGAATACGGAATCTGACGGCTTAAGTAGAAGGCATATTATTATAATGGCCATTTGCACGGGTTTGATCGTCGCCAATATTTATTATTGTCAACCGCTGCTTGTCCTCATCAGCAAGAGTTTCAATATTCCTGAAAGTAAAGGTGGCCGGATAACTTTTCTCACCCAGGCGGGTTATGCGCTGGGCTTATTGTTCTTTGTGCCTCTTGGGGACAAGGTCGAGCGCAGGAAGCAGATCGTATGGATGGCTGGTTTTGCAGTGGCTGCACTTGTTCTGGCGGCGCTGTCTCCCAACTTGCTCTGTCTCGAGATAGCCTGTGTGCTTATCGGCGCCACTTCCGTCATTCCTCAGCTGATACTGCCGCTGGCGGCGCAGCTGGCATCGCCTTCGCGGACGGGGAAGGTAATTGGCTCTATCATGAGCGGACTGCTTGTTGGCATACTGCTGTCACGAACGCTAAGTGGATTCATAGGCGCCTGGCTGGGCTGGCGTGGCATGTTCTGGGTGGCTGCGGGCATCAGCTTTGGCTTGTTGCTGACCATGCGATATACTTTCCCGGCCAGCCGGCCTAATTTCAGCGGTTCCTATGCTTCCCTGATGCGGACCCTGCTGACGCTGATAAAGGGACAGCCCGTTTTACGGGAGGCTGCGATCATCAATGCCCTGGGTTTTGCCACATTCGGGATGTTCTGGACTACCCTGACCTTTCATCTTTCCGGGGCGCCTTTCCATTATAATAGTGATGTCATCGGACTTTTTGGATTGGCTGCGGCGGCGGGAGCGCTGGCGGCGCCGCTGGTAGGAGGAGCCGCGGACAAACGTAATCCCAGGGTCACGGTTGGTTACGGGCTGGGGCTGTTGCTTTTGTCCTTTGTGCTGATGTATGTCTGGGCAGACTATGTGGGAGGTATGATCGCAGGTATTGTCCTGCTGGACCTGGCGATGCAGTGTACGCATGTTTCGAACCAAAGCCGGGTATATGCCCTGGACCCGGGAGCGAGAAACAGGCTCAATACGGTATACATGACCGTGAGCTTTACCGGAACTTCGCTGGGTTCGGCTCTTGGTGTCGTGGCCTGGGACAGCGACCGGTGGACGGGGGTATGTGTGGCCGCGATGGCGTTGACGCTGCTGGAGTTGGCGATATATGGACTGACGTACAGGAAGGCGAGACCTGCGTATCAATAAACTTTTTACTATTAATCTAATTATTATGAAGGCGAACAAACAGGCGGCACTCGGGTTTATTTTCGTAACGGTCCTGATCGATTTCATCGGGTTTGGGATTATTGTTCCCGTTCTTCCTAAGCTGATAGCGCAGCTGATCCATGGCGACCTTAGTGTGGCTGCCCGTTATGGCGGATGGCTGCTTTTCGCTTATGCTTTCATGCAATTTATCTTTGCCCCGGTGATAGGTGGATTGAGCGATCGCTTCGGACGCAGACCGGTATTGCTGTTCTCTTTGTTTGGGTTTGGCATCGACTACCTGTTTCTTGCCTTTGCTCCGACCATCGGCTGGCTTTTTGTGGGAAGGGTTGTGGCGGGCATCACCGGGGCCAGCTTCACCACGGCATCTGCCTATATTGCCGACATCAGCGCGCCGGAAAAAAGAGCGCAGAATTTTGGAATGATAGGGGCGGCATTCGGACTTGGATTTATAATAGGACCTGCGCTGGGCGGTCAACTGGGTGTCTTTGGTCCGCGAGTCCCTTTTATTGCCTCCGCAGTCCTTACTCTGCTGAACTGGGTATATGGTTATTTTGTACTCCCGGAATCTTTACCCTCTTCGCTACGGCGGAAATTCGAGTGGAAAAGGGCCAACCCGGTCGGCTCTTTAATGCACCTACGGAAATATCCTGCAGTTGCCGGTCTTATCGGGTCGCTTGTGCTGATCTATATTGCGGTACATGCCGTGCAAAGCACCTGGGCCTATTACAATATGGAGAAATTTCATTGGGATGAAAAATGGGTGGGTTATTCCCTGGCTTTTGTGGGATTGATGATCACCATTGTGCAGGCGGGACTGATACGGATCATCATCCCTAAGCTGGGCCCGTCGAAAAGTCTGTATACCGGTTTGTTCCTTTACAGCATTGGCATGTTGTTATTTGGTCTGGCTACACAGGGCTGGATGATGTTTGCGTTCACAATAGTATATTGCCTGGGGGGGATTGCCGGTCCGGCATTGCAGGGTATCATCTCTTCTCATGTGCCGTCCAATGAGCAGGGGGAGCTGCAGGGTGCGCTGACGAGCCTGATGAGTGTGACATCCATAATTGGTCCGCCGCTGATGACGAACCTGTTTGCGTGGTTCACCCGGAAGGACGCTCCTGTTTTTCTTCCCGGAGCGCCTTTTCTTGCAGGCTCTTTTATGGTCCTGATCAGTGCGTGGCTGGCCTTCCGGAATATGAAAAAATACGCGGATGTTCCGGCAGCGGGCTAGCATTTGCAAGGTGCCCGGAGTAGCATTTTAGCGGGTCTTAGCGGGCTCTGATCAAAGTGCTCTGACACGCGTTAACAAATTACTAACTAAGGGAATCTGAGCATTTCGATATTGTTATTTACTGAAAATGGTCTATCTTTGCGGAGTAAATTTGAGCTGATAACAGCAATTAGTAATTGAATGATCATTTCCGCTATTTTATCTCCGGTAATTGTTAGTCGTCTTTACTCCCTGCTTTTTTACTCAGATTGTTTTTTATTTTCATTTTTAACCAGTTATTAGTATGAACATTTACGTTTCAAATTTAAGTTTTAACGTTACGGACGAAGACTTACAGGATTATTTTGCAGAATACGGAGAAGTTACTTCTGCTAAAGTTATTATGGACAAATTCACCAACAAATCCCGCGGATTTGCATTTGTTGAAATGTCTGATGACGAAGCAGCAAAAAAAGCTATCCAGGAACTGGACGGCGCTTCCGTTGACGGCAGAACTATCGGTGTATCCGTAGCTAAGCCCCGGGAAGACCGCGGCAGCAACAACAAAGGCGGTGGAGGCTCTTTCCAGCGCAGGGGTAACAACAACTACAGCAACAGCCGTTACTAAGTTAATATTATCTCGATAGATACCAGGACTCTGACTCTTATAAAAAGAGGAAGGGTCCTTTTTTTATGCAGCTTTGTGCAGCGTGAGGGCGACGGTAGTACCCGTATTCTCATTGTTATAGTCGATGCTGATGGTGCCGCCGATCTTCTCGGCAGCGTGCTGTACCTGGCGGATACAGTTGGCGCAGCTGCGGTAAAAATAGACACCGGCGTTCCGGACCCGGATCATGATCTTGTCGTCCACCATTACCGACTCGACGTGAATGCATTCGTTGCGGGTGCAGTCTACTGCCCTGTCCAGGAGGTTCCAAAGGACAAAAGCCAGCAGATTCTCGTCCGAACCAACTTCGATATCACGATCTATTTGATTGATAATTATGGTCTTATGACTCACGGCACGGGGAAGGAGACCCGTCATCAATTCGTCTACAAACCGATGAAGGGATATAGTAGTATTCAAATCAGTAGCCATTGATACAGGATTTTAGTAAGGGGGCTTTCTTTTATCGTGTAAATGTAACGCAGCCGGACATTACTTTATGAGTGGGGGATATATTTATTTTGAAAACTGTTACCCAAACGGACGAAGTCCGTTAGTGCAAAAAGTGCACAGACACTAGCGGGTGTTGGGACAAAAAATTATATTTAGTTAATTTTTTGTCCCAATTTCATTGTATGAATTTTATAGGAAATCTTATATGGCTGGTCTTTGGCGGACTGGCTGCCGCGCTTGGTTATATTTTCGGAGGATTTTTATTATGTCTTACGATCGTCGGTATTCCTTTTGGTCTGCAATGTTTTAAGATTGCCGGTTTGGTGTTGTGGCCTTTTGGCCGCCAGGTAGTTTCGACGGGCAGTAGTACAGGCTGTCTTTCCGTCCTCTTCAATATCATCTGGATCTTTTGCGGAGGATTGTACACGGCGCTGGTCCACCTGGTATTTGCCGCGCTGTTGTTCGTAACTATAATAGGGATCCCTTTTGCGCGTCAGCATCTCAAGCTGGTGGAGATCTCGCTGATGCCGTTTGGGAAACAGATAATATAATGGGGGTGCAAAAAAAATGGAGCCCGCGGCTTTCGCCCGGGCTCCGGCATATATATATGGATTCCTAATATACGTCCCCGGGCTGGCTTTCGACGTATCCGTCGACGGCGCAGCCGGTGGCGGCCAGGGAGGCTGCTATTGCTATGATTAACAATGTCTTTTGCATATTTTTTCGTTTTAGTGAGTAAAAAGGGGTCTACGGGCACAGAGGCGAATAATATGCCATGGCCGATGAAGGGAAATTCAGGTGCTGAAAAAGCGAATTTAAGAGATTGTTGAGGTATGATTTCCACAATGCGAAACCGTGTTACAGTGCAAATCAGTAAATTTGCGGATGCATCCTGTTACAAGGATCTATCTTACCATGAGTGAAACAACTACCACCCCATCACAAGCCCTGACCGCAAAGGATTTTGCTACAGATCAGGAAGTCCGCTGGTGCCCGGGATGCGGGGATTATATCATCCTCGCCCAAGTGCAGAAAGTGATGCCTACCCTGGGGATACCCCGGGAGAACATCGTTATTATATCGGGTATCGGCTGTAGCAGCCGTTTCCCCTATTATATGAATACCTATGGCATGCATTCGATCCATGGGCGGGCCACGGCCATTGCTTCGGGGTTGAAGGCCAGCCGTCCCGAGCTCAGTATCTGGGTCGTCACCGGCGACGGGGATAGCCTCAGCATCGGAGGGAATCATACGATCCATTTGCTACGCCGCAATTTCGACTTGAATATCCTGCTCTTTAACAACCAGATCTATGGGTTGACCAAGGGGCAGTATTCACCGACCTCTGAAGAACGGAAGGTCACCAAGTCGACGCCATTCGGCAGCATCGATCATCCTTTTAATCCGCTGGCCCTTGCTATGGGGGCTGATGCGAGCTTTGTAGCCCGCGCCATGGACCGCGATCCCAAACACCTGCAGGAGATGCTGCTTCGCAGCCAGGCCCACAGGGGAGCCTCCTTCCTCGAGATCTACCAGAACTGCAATATCTTCAATGACGGGGCTTTTGAGATCTTTACCGAAAAGGGTTCCAAACCGATGGAGACCTTGTTCCTGGAACAGGGCAAGCCCCTGGTCTTTGGGGCGCAGCGGGACAAGGGCATTCGGCTGGAGGGCTTTCAGCCTACTGTTGTCGACCTTGGGAATGGCATAAGCGAAAGTGACCTGTGGATCCACGACGAGAAAGACTTTTATAAAGCTCAGATCCTCGTCAGGATGTTTGACGATCCCCGGATCGAAGGACATTTACCGAGGCCTTTTGGCGTCTTTTATGAGACGGAAAGGGCTTGTTATGAGGAAATGCTAAATCTGCAGATCGAAGAGGTGATCCTTAGTAAAGGAAAGGGCGACCTGGATAAGCTGTTGAGGGGGAATGAGACCTGGACGATTGCGTAGGGACTACTCAAAGAAAGCATGCACAGGCGGCGGAAACGCGGTCGGGAATGCGACGATACAAAAAACGAAAAAAGAGGCGAGCTCGACAGGAGAGAGCTGCCTCTTTTTCGTTGGTTTTTTCACAGTGAAGTCTTTTATGATCAGGTGGGAGGAGACGTAGGTGGAAACAAAAGAGCCAGCGATAGACATCGCCGGCCTGTGCTTACCTCTGAAACCACAAAAAGAAAAAATTCGAATATATTTTCATTGCTCTCTATTCTCTCGTTACATTGAATGTCCCATAATAGGGCATGCTAGTCCACTATACCTTTCTGTTAGTATTGGTTCTCTATTCACTGGATAGGGCCCTGTTATACAGGTATGCCAAATATTAATAGTGTTATAAGATTATGGATCCGGATTAGATGTACCGAAGATTGCTTAAAAAGGGTAACAACGGAATAATGAATGTCTGAACAGGGGGTAGGTAAATTAAACAATATGAAGGATTGCGCCTCATATGGTGAACTGAACCCGGATATCTTTGGAATTGGAGTCTTCGGATGGAAATTGGACGATCGGAATTGAGGAAATTGGATTAGGATAGCTTTTGGTGGCGTGTCCGTAATCAAGACGTGTATTCAGAGTGTATAAGCGGGGTAAAAATAAAGACAGTTTTGTTAAAAAGCAATATTTTTTTTCCAATTTTTGCCCTGATCCCCCGGAATGTCTTCTCTCCCTGCAAAGGAGGGGCGCTGTAAGCCTTACTGAGTAAGGGTTTCGAGCTCTCTATCGGCTGCCTTGAATGTTTTTTCTTTTTTTCTATTGAACCACCACTCGGGAGCCGTTTTCTTCATCAGGGTGTCGATGTGACGCATGCCCATAAGATACCAGATGCCCTTTAATTTGCCGCTGAAGGTGGATTGCAGGGCTCTGAGGCTCATAGCAAAACCGCTGTCCAGGTATTCCATATGATGCCAGTAGCCGGCAGGCATGAAGAGGGTATCCCCGTGCTCCAGGATCACCTCGTATCCTTTTGCCAGCCGTACTGCGGGATATTTTTCAAGCTGGAGCTTGTTCTGGTCTTCGTCAAAATACTTTTCGAAGTTGACAAAGCTCAGGACCTCCCAGGGTTTCCGGTAGAGCTTGTGCTGTTCTTCAAAAGGGAAAAGCAACACCCGCTTGCGTCCAACAAATTGCGTATGAACGATATGGGAAAGGTCGATGTCAAAATGCATGTGTGTCACCGATCCCCTTCCCCCAACGAATAACATGGGGTAACGCTTGACAAATCCCTTCATCAGGTGCTCAGGCCATTCGAAGTCGCTGACCAGCTGGGGGGCGTGCTCGAAAATATTGAAAAGAAAGATGCGCCATTCCGCAGGGCCTTTGCGGACCATATCGATATAATCCCCAAATTTCATGTAGTCATCTGCCGTATTGATGGGAGTATATGCATCGCTCTTTACGTTGTTGTAAACGCCCACTTTGACCTCTCCGACAACCGACTTGAAATAATCCCAGCTCCATTTTTCGTAAGCCGGCCATTCCCTTGATATTCCGCTGATCACTAAGGGCTTCATGGGGGTATAGTACTGATCCCTGAAGTCTTCAGGAGTAATACTATCGACCCTGTCTACCGATTGTAATTGCATGCTTAAATAGAAGATTTTGGCAAATTTAAGACTAAATCCATGTTAAGGAAATGTTAGCCATCACTGGCAGTCCTTTTGCGGCAAAATTATTATAACTTTCACTATGCTACTTCACCTCCATCCGGTCGACCCCCAGCCCAGAAACATTAAAACCGTCGTGGAATGTCTGCTCGACGGAGGGGTCATCATATATCCTACAGACACGATCTATGGCCTTGGGTGTGATATTTTTCAGCATAAGGCGGTGGAGCGGATCTGCCGGATCAAACAGGTTGATCCTGCAAAGGCGCAATTGTCCTTTGTCTGTTATGATCTCAGCGACATGAGCAATTATACCAAGAGCATTTCCACGCCATTGTATCGAATGTTAAAGAACTACCTGCCAGGTCCTTATACCTTTATTTTGCCGGCCAGCAAACAGGTTCCAAAGATCCTGAAAAGCAAAAAGGATACCATTGGTCTGCGTATTCCCGACAATACCATCGCCCGCTGTCTGGTCAAGGAGCTGGGGCATCCTATTCTCAGCTCGTCGCTGCCGGGGGATATGGTGGAGGAATATACAGATCCGGAGATGATCCATGAAAAGTTTGAAAAGCTTGTGGACATTGTCATCGATGGCGGCATTGGCGGGATCCTTCCTTCCACGATCGTCGATTGTACGGGTGAGGAGCCCGTTGTTACGAGGAGGGGATTGGGGGTGTGGGAAGGTGCGTTAGAGCATTAGGGGGTCTGGGGCATGCTAATCCATGAGCGTTAGCTGTTCTTCTTCGGGGCCATTGGGCAGAATGTTGAAGCTTTTCCGGTGATATTTGCAAATTCCAAACTTTTCGATCGCGTCGCGATGCTCCTTTGTCCCATACCCTTTATTGCTATCCCAGCAGTAGTGAGGAAACTCCGTATGTAGTCCTCGCATGTATTCATCCCGCCAGGTCTTGGCCAGGATGCTGGCAGCGGCGATGGATGCGAAGATGCTGTCTCCTTTTATGATACACCGATGAGGTACTCTTTTGTATTTTGCAAACCGGTTGCCGTCTATCAGCAGCAGCCTGGGGCGTAGTTGTAGCTGGTCGAGGGCCAGGTGCATGGCCTTAAAGGAGGCTTTTAGAATATTGATGCGGTCGATCTCGTCGTGGTCTACCTGGGCCACACTCCATGCGAGGGCATTGGCTTCGATATAGACGCGCAGCTCGTCGCGGTTGTCCGGACTGACCTGTTTGGAATCATTGAGGAGGGGG
>Ga0193716_1000725_pt1 | contig 19830 bp, 19 predicted proteins | sample U2c1metaG_FD_145901 | JGI IMG/M metagenome (GOLD analysis project Ga0193716, IMG submission 145901) | Soil microbial communities from a riparian zone of the East river system, Colorado, United States - U2c1 | ecosystem: Environmental > Terrestrial > Soil > Riparian zone | place: USA: East River...
TCGACTTGATCGAGCTTCGACTTGTGGGTCAGGCTTAACAAGCGATCGACCTGCGGTGCGTGCACACCGAGCTTTCGGGCCAGGCTCGACTTGCGCAGCCCGCGTGAACGCATGGCCTCGTACAGGCCAATCTTTGCCACATCCAGCGCGGGAAGCGATACCCAGAACTCACCTCGCTTCTTGTCGCTCGGGCGAGGTAGTGGCTCCCGATGGTCCATGTGCCACTGCAAGACAAGGGCGATGGCATCGATGGACTCCTGCAATGCCTCTGCCAGGGAATCGCCCACACTGTTGAAGGCGGGGAGATCGCGGCAGGTCGCCACGTAGGCACCGCCATCCTTCACGATTTTCACTGCGTATCGCATCACCGCTCCGTTGATTGCCACGGCCTATTTCAGGCCAAGGTCTTTGAGGATGCCTCTTCTCAAACCTTCGGGAATTTCTTTCGATCCATGATTGGGGACGACAGAAGTCCTGTCGTTAAGCGTCACGAACTGGTGACTTCCTCGCTGCCGTTCAAAGACCACTCCTTGCGCCCGAAGCCATCGTATGAACTCGCTGTACTTCATCGGCTTCCTGCCGTTCGATTGTTCGCGGGCAGTATAGCAACATAAGTGTTGTCAACAACACTTATGTTGTGTACTAGGGTCATTCCCCAGAGTATGGCCGCCGCGAGCCGCCAAGTATCAACACGCCCAGGGCGCAGGCGTGTCGAGCAGACGGCGCAATGCGTCGGCATCCTCCAAAGGCGCCTCCAACACTTCGTTGAACCGCTTGAATTGCACCGCGGTTAGTCTGAAGTGGACCTGATCAGCCAGGACCTTGCGCGCTTCCTCGCACGCGGCATCCAAGATGAATTCGGCATGGCTTTTACCCGTAACCCGCGCAGCGTGATCGATCAGCGCCACACTGCCCACTGACGCACGAAACTTGATAATTTTGTAGACAGTCGGCATGCAGTATCGGGGAAGGCAATTGCGCGCTCATTGTGCACGCTACCGCTTTCTCAACCAAGGCCACCTCAGGCCGCCGCAGTCACACCTGACCGCATCTCCCTCGCCGCAGCCACCATCGCCTCCAATGCTGCACGCGTCTCCGGCCATCCACGAGTCTTCAACCCGCAATCAGGATTCACCCACAACTGCTGCGGCTTAAGAACGGCCACGGCCTTTTCGAGCAGGTCGGTCATCTCCGACGACCGCGGCACCCGGGGTGAGTGGATGTCGTAAACACCGGGGCCGATCTCATTGGGGTAGCGGAAGCGTACGAAGGCATCGAGCAGTTCCATGCGCGAGCGCGAGGTTTCGATGGAGATGACATCGGCATCCATCGCCGCCACGGCGTCCATGATGTCGTTGAACTCCGAGTAGCACATGTGGGTATGCACCTGGGTTTCGTCCGCCACGCCCGAGGCGGTGAGCCGGAAGGCTTCCACCGCCCAGTCGAGGTATGTTTTCCAATCGGCGCGGCGCAGTGGCAGGCCTTCGCGCAAGGCCGGCTCGTCGATCTGGATCACACCGATGCCCGCGCCTTCCAGGTTCAGTACTTCGTCGCGCAGGGCCAGCGCGATCTGACGGCAGGTAGCCGAGCGCGGCTGGTCGTCGCGTACGAACGACCACTGCAACACGGTGACCGGGCCGGTAAGCATGCCCTTCATCGGCCGGTCGGTGAGCGACTGTGCGTACTGCGACCAGCGCACCGTCATCGCCTTGGGGCGGCGCACGTCGCCAAAGATGATCGGCGGCTTGACGCAACGTGAGCCGTAACTTTGCACCCAGCCGAGTTTGGTGAAGGCGAAGCCGTCGAGCTGCTCGCCGAAGTATTCCACCATGTCGTTGCGCTCGAATTCACCGTGCACCAGCACGTCCAGGCCGATCTGCTCCTGGAAGCGCACGCATTTTTCGGTCTCGGTTGCCAGGAAGGCATCGTAGTCGGCGTCACTGAGCTTGCCCGATTTGTTCTGCGCCCGTGCCTGGCGCACCTCGTGCGTCTGTGGGAATGAACCGATCGTGGTGGTTGGGAACAGCGGCAAGCCCAGCCGTTTGGCCTGCGCTTGCTGGCGCTCGGGATAGGCGGATTGGCGACGCGTGGCTGAAGGCCCGATCGCAGCCAGTCGCGCGGCAACGTCCGGACGATGCACCAACGTTGAATGGCGGCGGCGGTCCTGGCGTCCGCGGGCATCGAGCAGGGCGACCTCCGCTTGCAGCTTGCCGTCCAGGGCATCACCAAGGACGCGCAGTTCCTTGATTTTCTCCCGTGCGAAGGCGAGCCAATCGTGAATCTCCTTCGGCAGGGAGCGCTCCAGTGAAGCGTCGATCGGCACGTGCAGCAACGAACACGAGGGCGCCAACTCAAGCGATGCCGAGCCGATTGCGTCTCGCGCTTGCCGGGCAAGCACGAGCGCGCGATCAAGATCGGTGCGCCATACATTGCGCCCGTCGACCACGCCTAGCGACAACACCAGGTCCCGTGGCCAGGCCAGCAATACCTTGTCCAGCTGCGCTGGGGCACGCACCAGGTCGACATGCAGGCCGTCTACGGCCAGTTCCCGCACCAGCGGCAGGTTGTCGCCAACCTCGCCGAAGTAGGTCGCCAACATCAGTTTCGGTCGCTCCACCTTCGCCAGATGTGCGTAGGCGCGCCGATACGCCGCCTGGTCATCGGCGTCCAGGTCGAGCACCAGGCAAGGCTCATCGATCTGCACCCACGTGGCGCCGGCGGCCTTCAGCCGACCGAGCAGTTCGGCATATACCGGCAAGAGGCGATCCAGTAGCGCCAGGCGGTCACTGCCATCCACCGTCTTGGCCAGCAGGAGAAAGCTGACAGGCCCCAGCAGCACCGGGCGGGCCTGCAGGCCCAGTGCGCGGGCTTCCAGGTACTCGGCCACCGGCTTGTCGCCGCGCAGGCGGAACACCTGGTCGCCGGTGAGCTCGGGCACAAGGTAGTGGTAGTTGGTGTCGAACCACTTGGTCATCTCCAGCGCATGCAGGTCGTAGCCGCCTTTCTGCGTGCCGCGCGCCAGGGCGAAGTAGCCGGCCAGCGGATCGGCGTCGGCCAGCGCACGGTAGCGCTCGGGAATGGCATCGAACAGGAAGGCGGTGTCGAGCACGTGGTCGTAAAGCGAGAAGTCGTTGCAGGGCACGATGTGGGCGCCCGCGTCGCGCTGCAGGTTCCAGTGGCGGTGGCGGAGGCCCCGTGCGGTGTCGTTGAGGACTTCCGCGCTGCTGTCGCCGGCCCAGTAAGCCTCCAGTGCGCGCTTGAGTTCGCGCTTGGTCCCCATGCGCGGGAATCCAAGGTTGGCAATGTTCGTCATGTGTAGCGTTTCCTCTCATGCGTGATGAAGAGGAACGAAGGAACCGCGCGCAAGCTGCCCTAGGGAGAAGGACGCGCCCGCCACGCCAGCGACCTTCGCCCCCGCGGGCGAACCGGATCAACACACGGGGACGCACGGAGGAAGGCGCCACGGCACAGAAGGCCGCAACGCATGGCTCCGGTTGCCTCCCCGCGGAAGCTCCAGGTCAAACAGGGATCGCTCCCTGGTCGCGGCAGGTCTTCGGGCTCGTGGACGAAAGGCGCATCGCGCCTTGCCTAATGTTCGCCGCTTCCCGGCCCCCAAAGGGAGGCCAGTGCTTGTGGCGAAGGTCGTTTCCACACACCGCTGCGGGGCAGCGCCGGAATAAGCCCTAGGGCCTCACCGGACTTCCCTTTTAATTGCATCTCTCTATCTTGATGAAGAGATGCAAACCGTGACGAGCCGTAAGCTACGCCTGCGCGGGTGAAAGGTCAAACGGACCGGGGCGTACCATCGGGGCGCGCCCATAACGGATTGATCCGTATCGGTTCACCCCGATATTGGGTACCTAGGGCTAAAGAAAGAAGGCGGAGGCGACATGGCAACCGGCTGGGCAGGCGATGGCGCTGTGCAGGATCAGATCGACGCGACGGTGAACGACGCGGTGGAACGCGCACGTCGCCAACTGAAGGACGGTCCTGGTTTGAAGCGATGCGAGGAATGCGACGCACCGATTCCCGCGGCGCGGCGGAAGGCTGTTCCCGGCGTCCGCCTGTGCGTGGCGTGCCAGCAAGCGGCCGACGACACAACCGGCGCCCATCTGTTCAACCGACGCGGCAGCAAGGACAGCCAGTTGCGTTGACGATCACATTGGCATGCGAGGCCGAAGGCGATTCGGTCGCATTGCTTACGCTCGCTCGTATGTATCGGTAAAGAGATCGATGCCTTGCCGAATGGCATCCCTGAGCTCGGTCTCATCGTCCAATAGCTCTTGCTGCGTGAACATGATGGTCTCCGCGGCACGAATAAGCTGCCCGAGGCGTTCAACAGGGTCGGAGATACCGCAGACCTTCGCGAAGGGAAGGATCTCGGCTCGGGCCCGGAACAGGCTCTTCGAACCATTCAGGGTCAGAGCCAACTGGTCTTCCGGGATGTAACGGGTTGTATTGACGATGTCGTAGGCAGGCGCCATCCGTACATCGCCCGCCAAGGGATGGGTGTAGAGAAGACCAAAATTCTTCAGATGCGCGTCGCCGTTGCCGAGCATGACCGACAGCACGACTTGGTCAAAGAGCTGCGCCTTAGCCTGGCTGACATGCTCTGGAGCACAGTAAGCCTCGATTGCGCGCGCAACCTGCGTATAGCTTCCAGTATATTTTTCTTGCGCCGACCGTCCCATGAGCGATGCCATGTCTTCAAAGCCAATCGGCTCACCTGCCGACGTTCGATCGAAGCGCCGCATGACGAAGAGCCTGCGGTTTTCGGACAGGTAGAAATCCGGCACAGGCACACCCGCCTCGCGGACAATACCCATGCAGATGAAATAGCCTTCGGGGAGATTCATCTCGAAGATGGGCAGAAGCGTTTGACTGCGGTAAGGCTCCATCCGCCGTTGCATGTTGAGGGCGATTTCCGACTCCGGTGCGATGTCCGGACTGTATTGAAAGAAATATCCGTTCTCGCGTGCGAGTACGCCGCTGTTCCCCTGCGGCGTCGACACCGCCAAATGACGAATCGCTTTAGTCGTCACCGGAGAAGAACTCCCTTGCTTCTTCCAACGTGGGGCGCCTGGTCGGTGCAAGCGTCAACTCTGCCCCCAGCGCCTTGGCGATGGCTGCATAAGCCTTACTTTTGGTGATCCGTGACGGCCGGTTCTGTTAGCGGCTAGGCGGTAGCTGCGCTTTCGACCGCCGATGGTGCCAAGTCAGGTGCGTAGTGTGAGGTAGCGTCACCCTCTTCACTCCCAAGTGCCTCTGCACTGGCCTCGGCAAGTACCTTGCGCAACGCAAGCACCGAGCGCAGGTTTCGCTCCATTTCGGCGACGGTCAGCGGGAAATAGTTGTCGTCGCGATCACTGGCCAGCCAGCTGGCCACGCGCTGGTGATCCACCGGTACCTGCATTGCGTGCAAGGCAGCCACCACGTCGTTGGCGTCCAGTCCCGCCACTTCGCACACCAGGCGCCACAGCCAGTTCACGCGCTGGGGATCGAGCCCGCGGGTCATCGGCGGACGCTGGTACGGTCGGTAGTTGAGGTCGCTCATGGCATGGATTCCCGGACGCGGGAGATTCGATGCCTGCTTTATCGGCAAAATCTCACGGGGCTTGAATATGCCCTAGCGCGGTGTGGCCGATCCGGGTGGCGCCGGGAAGGCGAAAAGCTCGCTGGTGTAGGTTTCCACCACCAGGCTGAAGGGTCGTCCCTGCCCGTCGTAGAGCACGGCCTTGTGCCGGAGCACCTGGTCGGGTATCGCCAGCGGCCGGCTCGCCCTTGGCAAAGACTGCGAGATCTCCCATCCGCCGGGCAGCGCGTGCCACAACGTTTCCGCCGACTTTGTTTCCCGTCGGAAATGAAGCGCGGCAACGACCTTGCCGAACGGCTGGTCGGTGGTGTCCAGGATGTGGTTCATTTCCGGCGTGAGCCGCGCCGGCACATACCAGTTGTCCGCTTCGGAAAGCACATGGCCGCCACAGGCAAGCTTCACGCGGCGGTAGCGCACCGGCTCATCGGCGCCGATGCCCATCAGCTGCCGGTCTTCCGCCGACAGGGGTTTTTCGATGCGATCACGCTGGGCGATGATTTTCGCGGGATCGGCCAGATGATGGGCGCCGCACCAGCCTTCAAGGGTGAGCGTGGCGCTGGGATGGCTTAAGAGGTCTGCGTTGAAGGTCTGCAGCAATGCCACCGCCTGCGTGCGCGTGAGCTGGGAATCGGGCCACGGCGGCGCGGCGCGCGACAGCGCCGGCAACGGGGCAACACTGGCCAGCGCAAACAGCACACCTGCGACAGGCACGCGCATCAAAGCCCTTCCACTGCCTGGGCCACGGCGCGGAAAAGCGCGCGGCCCTTGTTCATGGTTTCTTCCCACTCGGCGCCGGGGTCGGAATCGAACACCACGCCGCCACCGGCCTGCACGTGCAGGCGGCCGTCCTGGATCACCGCGGTACGGATGGCAATGCAGGTATCGCCGTCGCCCCACCAGCCCAGCCAGCCGATGGCCCCCGCGTAAATGTTGCGCTTGAAGGGTTCCAGTTCCTGGATGATCTCCAGGGCGCGGATCTTCGGTGCGCCGCTGACAGTGCCGGCCGGGAACGTCGCCTTGATCACATCCATGTACGACATGCCGTCGGCAACCTCGCCTTCCACCTGCGAGACGATGTGCATCACGTGCGAATAGCGCTCAACCACGAAGGAATCGGCCAGGCGCACCGTGCCGGTACGGCTGACCCGGCCCACGTCGTTGCGGCCGAGGTCGATCAGCATCAGGTGCTCGGCGCGTTCTTTCGGGTCGGCCAGCAATTCTTCTTCCAGGGCCTTGTCCTGGGCTTCGTCGTCGCCACGACGCCGGGTGCCCGCGATTGGCCGCAGCACCACCTTGCCCTCCTGCAGCCGCACCAGGATTTCCGGCGACGAACCGACGATCTGCGTCTTGCCGATGTCGATGAAGTACATGTACGGCGAGGGGTTCATCGCGCGCAAGGCACGGTAGACATCTACCGGCCGCGCGTGGAAGCCCACGGACAGGCGCTGCGAGGGCACCACCTGGAAGATGTCGCCGGCGCGGATGTATTCCTGCGCGCGGCGCACCATCGCCTCGTATTCCTCACGGGTGAAGGAGGATTTGAAATCGGTCTCGTCCAGCGCCACGGACTGCGTGGGCTGCGGATACCCTGCCCCGCCCTGGCGCAGGCGATGAACCAGTGCATCGAGCCGGCGCTGGCCTTCGGCATAGGCCTGGGGACGCGAAGGATCGGCGTGGACGATGAGGTACAGCCGGCCTTTGAGATTGTCGAAAACCGCCAGTTCCTCGGCCAGCATCAGCAATACGTCGGGTGTGCCCAATTCATCGAGCTTGTCCCATTGCGCCAGGCGCGGCTCGATGTAGCCAATGGTTTCGAAACCGAAGTAGCCCACCAGCCCACCGGTGAACGCGGGCAGGCCCGGCAGCCTGGGTACGTCGTACTGGGCGCGGAGCTTTTCGATTTCGCCCAAGGGATCGGCCAGAGTGCGGGTTTCCACGACCTCGCCGCTGTCTTCCACTTCGAGCGTGTGTCCGCGCAGGCGATACACACGCCGCGCCGGCAGGCCGATCATGGAGTAACGACCCCACGTGGAGCCGCCTTCGACCGATTCGAACAGAAAGGTATACGGCCCGTCGGCAAGCTTCAGGTAAACCGACAGCGGGGTGTCCAGGTCCGAAAACACCTCGCGGACCAGGGGGATGCGCGTGTGGCCCTGGGCCGCCAGTGCATCGAATTCGTCACGGGAGATCACGTCGTTCGCATCCGCGCGTCAAAGACGTTCGATTGTAGCGGCAACTACAGTCGGTGACGTGTCATCGGACGGACATGCAGCACGAAGGCCACGCCCGAGCCATCGGCAAGATTGTGCGCACTGGCGGTGCCGCCGTGGCGCTCGGCCACCAGGCGTACCACGTACAGGCCCAGCCCCAGGTGCGGCGCGTCGCCGGGCGTGGCCTTGTCGCGCAAGCTCACCAGCGAGTCGAACAGGCGGCCGTGCATGGCCTCGGGCAGCGGCGGCCCCTGGTTGGCTAGCTCGATCTCGGCGCCATCGGGGACTTCCCGCAGGCTCACCCGCAACCAGCCGCCCGGCGGCGTGAACGACAGCGCGTTGTCGAACAGTTTATCCAGCGCCTGGGCCAGGAGTTCCGGCGCCGCGTGCATGCGCAGCGGCCCGTCGGGCAGTACGCATTCGACGCTGCGATCGCCGGCGAGGCCGCGGTAGGCCGCTGCGCAGCCGCCCACCACGGCGGCAAGATCCACTTCCTCCGCTTCCGCCGCGGCGATCGCCCGCTCCATGCGGCTGGCCTCGCTCATCGCCCGCACCAGCGTACCCAGGCGGGCCACGCCGTCGCGCGCACGCGCCAGATACGGGGCGGCCTCGGGCGGCAGCGCGGCCTGCTCGAGGTTGTCCAGCGAGGATTTGACGATGGCCAGCGGAGTATTCAGTTCATGCGACAACTTCGAGGCCAGCGTGCGCAGATAGTCGGTGTAACCGCCCACCACCTGCAGCAACTGGTCGAAGCTGCGGGCCAGGTCGCCCAGTTCATCGCTGGCATCGGTCAGCGGGAACCGGCCGTCCAGACGGCCATCGTTCTGCTGGGCGAGCTCCGCGGCGTCGCGCAGACGGCGAAGGCGCAGGGTGAGGCGGGTGGCGAACGCCAACAGCACGCCGCCAGCCACCAGCAGGGCAAGGAAGCTGATGATGAAGAGCCCAAGCAAGGCCCGGTTGGCCAGCAGAGGCACATTGCGGTTGGCCTGCTCGAGCACCACCACCGCGCGCACGCTGCCTTCCACCTCCACAGGCATGGCGGCGCTAAGCACCACGCTGCCGCGCGATTGCCCGGCACGCCAGGCCACCGCGGGCGCGCCGCCCAGCGCCTGGCGCACTTCGGGAAGATCAACCCTCGGCGCGTCTTCAGCCCATTCGGCGGCCGGGTCCAGGCGCCGGGACAGCAGCGAGGCGTAGACCAGCGAGGCAAACCATCCTGGCCGCTGCGCCGGTGGCAGGTCGGCCACGCCGAGCTTGCCGTGCTGGGCCAGCAGCCACGCTCCCGGCGCCAGCAGGCGCACGCGCACTTCCGGCGGCGCCAGCCGGCCGAGTTCGGCGGAGGTCGAGGGCGAGAAGCCGATCAGCGGCCGCGCTTCCTGCGCCACCGGGTCGCCGCCCGCGGCGGCGCTATAGATGCCCACGCCCAATCGGTCCAGGACAATGCTGGCCGGGATGCGCAGCTCCACGCGGTAGCCGCTGCCGTCTTCCTGCCATTGGGCCTGCAATTGCCCGGGAAGGTTGCCGGCAGCCTCGTCGATGCTGGTTGCCGTGACGGCACCGGGAGCGTCCGAGGCAATCAGGTAACGGCGCTGCTCTACCCCTCGGCCAAGCAGCAGGGTGACATGGTCCGCGCGGCGCGCGGCATTGTCGAAAACATCCGGCCGCGTGCGACGGGCCGTGCGCACGTCGATGAAGAGGTAAAGCCAGTCGCCCTCGCGGGCCAGCATCAGCTTGGCATTGCCCGGCAGCGGTTGCGACCAGGGCGTCATCGTGGCCCAGTCGTCGCCATAGCCGTCGACGGTGATCGGCACCGACGTGTCCTGCACATACCAGCCCCCGCGTGCGGGCGGAAGGTCGGTATCGAGCACCGCGAGCGTCCGGGCCAGCGCACGTGCCGACGCCGAAAGCGCCTGGGCCTGGCCATCACGCAGCAGGGATTCCATCTGGCGCACGTACAGCCAGCCGGCCAGTGGCAGCACCAGCGTGCACAAGGCCACCAGCAGCAGTTTGCGCCGCAGGGTCATCGGCGGGGCGTGCTCACGGGTGCCAGCGGTAACCCACGCCGTGCACTGTCTCGATGGCGTCGAAATCCGGCGCCAGCGCAATGAATTTCTTGCGGATGCGCTTGATGTGCGAGGTGATGGTGGCATCGTCCACCACCAGCTCCGCCTCGCGCATCAGTTGGTCGCGGTTTTTCACATGGCCGGGAAAACGCACCAGCGTGTGCACCATCCAGAACTCGGTCACCGTCAGCGGGATCTCGATGCCGTTCCACGTGACGCGCATCCGCTCAGACTCCAGCTTCAACGACCCATGGCTTACCACCGTTTCGCTCGACGTAGGTGCCTTGAGCGACTCGATGCGGCGGAACAGGGCCGCGATGCGGGCGGCCAGCTGGTGCAGGCTGGTGTCCTTGGACAGGTAATCGTCCGCGCCCAGGCGCAGGCCGGAGATCACGTCGAAATCGGAATCGCGGGCGGTCAGGAAGATGATCGGCAAGGTGGCGGACTTCGCGCGCAGTTCCCGGCACAGGTCGAATCCGCCTTCAGGTTCGTCACCCAGGCCGATGTCTATGATCACCAGCTCCGGCAGGCGCATGGCGAAGGCGGTGGAAGCATCGCCCCGCGACCCATAGCCACGCGCCTCATAACCGAAGCGGTTCAAGGCCTCGACGTAGTTGGCGCGGATGAGCGGTTCATCCTCGACGATCGCGATGCTGCGGGCCATGGGCTTTCCATAGTGGGTGGCGGGTGGACTTGCGTGAAGCGTGGCGCGTGGCCGCACCACACGCAAGCCACCGACATCCATTGCCCGCACATTGCCATATTCGCGCCGCCACGCGGGCCGATGGGGGCGGTGAACTACGCCTGCCATCCGTACATGAGTCCCGCCATGGAACCCCGCCCCGACCGCAACGCCGAACTCGAGCGTAATTTCGAGCCCCTGCGCGTGGGGCTTGCCATCGGCGCCCTGTTACTTGGCCTCCTGATGAGCCTGCACTGATGACCGATCCCGATCCGACCTGGGTCCCTTTCTAGACCCATGAGCGACCTGGTCCCCTCCGGCGTGAGGGGACCTTTTTTCCTCAGGGTTTCCCGGGCATGGCCTGGACGGCCTGGGTGATTGGCACGAGTTCGAGCTCTCCGACGGTGACATTTTCATGCCAACCGTAAAAATAGTCCCCCGCCATCGCTTGCAGGCCGCGCCCCACGCCGAAGGCGCTGCTGGTCATTGAACCCGGTGTCGGGCCTCCCAATTCGCCGAAACTGAGTCCCGACAGGTACAGCTGTCCCCCGAACGCCATGGCATAGGCCAGCGGACGCATCTCCCGTTCGTACCGCGTCTTGGCGCGCTTGGCGGCGACCCGGTCGGCGTACTTGGGCAGCATTTGCTGCCAAAGCTCGTTGGCCTGTTCGAGCTCGGCAGGAGTGACGTTACGAAAGGCCGAAACAAAGGTTGGCTCGATATTGGGATCGTGCCGCTCGGAGGCGATGGCCAGCCAAGCCAGGCCCAGCGGTCGGTTGACAGGCGTACGCTGTCCGTTGAAGTACAAGATGCCAAGCGTGTACTGGGCTTGCTTGCTACCCCAGGAGGCCGCCTCGCGCAGCATCTCCATTGACTGATCCTGGCGGCCCAGCCAGAAGTCGCGTTGCGCTTCGCACATGTAGTAGCGCCCCGGCAGGATCCGCTCGAGCGAGGACGGGCAAAGCATCAACGCCTGGGACACCTCTTCCTTCTGGCCCGGCAACGGCTGCGGGCGATCTCCGGCGGAGACAGCACGCGCCACGAATATGACGAGGAAAGCGACTGAGACAAGGCTGGCAGAGCGAAGCAACTTCATCTTCTGGCCCTCGATGATGCTCCCCCGAGCAGCACCATCGTAACTTCCCGCGAATCACCGCAGGATGAAGCTTATTTCATCGCGCGAGTAAGAAAATTAACCGAATGTCGACTTCATCCGGGAAATGGTTTGCGCGTAATCGGCACTGTTGAAGACAGCAGAACCGGCCACGAACGTGTCGGCACCCGCGGCGAATATCTCGCCGATGTTGTCGGCGGTCACGCCGCCGTCCACTTCCAGGCGGATCGCCCGCCCGCTGCGGTCGATGATCTCGCGCACCTGGGCGATCTTGCGCAGGGCCGAGGGAATGAACTTCTGGCCACCGAAGCCGGGGTTCACCGACATCAGCAGGATCAGGTCGATCTTGTCGAGCACGTAGTCGAGGTAGGACAGGGGCGTGGCCGGGTTGAACACCAGGCCCGGCTGGCAGCCGTGGTCGCGTATCAAACCGATGGTGCGGTCGACGTGATCGGTGGCCTCGGGATGGAAGCTGATGCCGGTGGCGCCGGCCTCGGCAAAATCGGGCACGATGCGGTCGACGGGGCTCACCATCAGGTGCACGTCGATGTGCGCGGTGATGCCGAACTTGCGCAGCGACTTGAGCACCATCGGCCCGATCGACAGGTTCGGCACGTAGTGGTTGTCCATCACGTCGAAATGCACCCAGTCGGCCCCGGCGTCGAGCACGGCCTGGGTGTCCTGGCCCAGCCGCGCGAAATCGGCGGACAGGATGGAGGGCGCGATGACGGGGGTCTGCCTGGCCATGGAATGCCTCGTTTAACTGATATGACGGTTACTTGAAGCCGCGTTCGGTCTTGATCCGTTCGTAGGCGGCATTGATCTCGCTGGCGCGCGATTCGGCGCGACGGCGCATGTCCTCGGGCAGGTCGCCCAGGCGGTCGGGGTGGTTGTCGGAAATGAGCTTACGATAGGCCCGTTTCACCGCCCGATCGTCGGCATCGCGCCCAATGCCGAGAATGGCATACGGATCCGGGCCTTCGGGCACGCGCTGCGGCGCATATCCGCCCTGGCGGCCCTGGTACTGGGAGCTGCGGCCGCCAGCGTGGTTCCAGGCGTAGCCTTTCATCGCCATCAGGGCCATCAGCTCCATGTCGCTCACGCGCAGGGCAAAGGCCACCTGGCGCAGGATCGCCATTTTCTCGTTGGAGGGACTGCCCTCGGCCAGCACGGTTTCGATCACCACGTCCAGCACCGGGAAGGCATGGTCGCGGCGGCTGCCCACCCAGTTGCGCAGTTGCTCGATGGAACGGGTGACGTTGAACTCCGCGGATTTGCCCACGTTGAACGCCTCGATGGCGTCGCGTCGCTGCTCGGGATTGAGGTTCATCCGTCCCATCAGGCGCTCGGCCACGGCGATCTCTTGCGGCGACACGCGGCCATCAGCCTTGGCCACGGCACCGAGGATGGCGTACAGCGGGCCAATGAAGCCGCCCGCGGCGGGCGTGGCCTCGCGCCGGTTGCGGCCGGCATCGAACATGAAACCGAGCATGCCGCCGATCACGGCGCCGATCGGGCCGTGCAGCAGGAAGAAACCGATCAGTGCGCCGATCAGGGTGCCGGTGAAATTCATGGATTGGCCTGGCGTTGTGGCGACTGGGCGGCGTACCAGGTCGCGAGCTGGTCGAGTTCGGCCTCCGAGAGGGGCCCCAAGGCCGCGCGCATCACGGCGACGTCGCGCCGGCCGTCGCGGTATTGGCGCAGGGCCTGGCGAAGGTAGTCCTCGCGCTGGCCGGCCAGGTTGGGGGCCCCGGCCATCGTAGCCATGCCATCGACGCCGTGGCAGGCCGCGCACAGGCCCAGGCGTGCCGGTTTCACCGGCACGGCGCCTTGGGTCATGACGGGAGCGGCGAGCATGGCCGCCGCGAGGACGAGGTTTCGCATGGACGAGTAGTGGGGACGACAGAACGGGATTCTAGCAGTGCCGCGGGCGTCCGCCCCGGGGCCGGCCAGTTACAATGGGCACTTCTCCTTATTTCCCGGAGCCCACGTCGTGCCGACCACCCTGCTGCAATCCGACCTGCCTGGCCTTGAGCTGGTCCACCGCGGCAAGGTCCGCGACGTGATCGCCCTGCCCGGCAACCGCCTGCTGATGGTGGCCACCGACCGTTTGTCGGCTTTCGACGTGGTGCTGCCCGATCCGATTCCCGGCAAGGGCGAGATGCTCACCCAGATCTCCAACTTCTGGTTCGGCAAGACGGCACACATCATCCCCAACCACCTCACCGGCACGCCCGTGGAAGAGGTATTGCCGCCTGGCGCAGACCTTGGGCTCTATCGCCGCCGCGCGGTGGTCACCCGGCGATTGAAGCCGGTGCCGGTGGAGGCCATCGCCCGCGGTTACCTGATCGGTTCGGGCTGGAAGGATTACCAGGCCACCGGCGCCGTGTGCGGCATCGCCCTGCCACCGGGCCTGAAGCAGGCCCAGCAGTTGCCCGAGCCGATCTTCACCCCGTCGAGCAAGGCCGCGGTGGGTGACCACGACATGAACGTGACCTTCGAGCACGTGGTGGATACGGTGGGCGCGGAGCTGGCCGGAAAGGTGCGAGATGCCACGCTTGCCCTGTACCGCTTCGCCGCCGCTTATGCTGCCGAACGCGGCATCATCATTGCCGACACCAAATTCGAATTCGGCACCGATGAACAGGGCACGCTGTACGTGATGGATGAGATGCTCACTCCGGATTCGTCGCGTTTCTGGCCGGCCGAACACTATGCGGTGGGCATCAGCCCGCCCAGTTACGACAAGCAGTATGTCCGCGATTACCTGGAAACACTCGGCTGGAACAAGACAGCGCCGGGCCCGCGGATTCCCGCCGACGTCATTGCCGGTACCGCGGCCAAGTACGCCGAGGCGCTGGAACGACTGGCCGGCATCCATATCGACTGACCACACGGCAAGGGGAAAGGCCATGCGCGATGCGAATACCTGGTTTGGCAACTACGCCGCCGACCACCAGAACCCGACCAACCGCACGATCCACTGGATCTGCGTGCCGGCGATCACCTGGTGCGCGGTGGCCTTCCTGTGGATCGTGCCGGTACCCCAATGGCTCGGACGCCCGGGTTTCTTCGCGGTGCTGGCGATGTTCCTGGCCTTCGTCTTCTACTACTTCCGGCTGTCGCGCGGCATCGGACTTGCCATGGCCGCGGTGTTCGTGGCGATGTCACTGATCACCGAGGTGCTGTACCGCGTGCTGGGGCCAGCCAACCTGGGTTGGCTGGCACTGGCCGTCTTCGTGGTGGCATGGATCGGCCAGTTCGTCGGCCATCACATCGAAGGCCGCCGCCCGTCTTTCTTCACCGACATCCAGTATCTGTTGATCGGCCCGGCATGGTTGATGAGCAAGGTGTTCCGGCGCGTCGGCATCACTTATTGAGAACCTGGTGACGCAAACCATCCTGACCCTGCTCAGCGCCCTGATCTGGTGGGTGCTTTATTCCAGCGCGGCGGCCATCGTGCCCGCTGTGGTTGTCTACTTCATGCTGCGCATGGTGGAAAGGACACCGGTGGTGTTCAACCGCGCGTACTTCGCCTGCCTGTTGTGGACGCTGTTTGGCATAGCCACGGCAGGCCTGGTGCTGCTGGCGCAGAAGAGTTCGCCGGCCGCGGGTTACGCGTTGTTCGCCTCGCCCTGGATGCGCGGCGCGCTGATCGTGGACATGCTGGCCGGCGTGCTGCTGGTATGGCGCCTGGTGCCGCGCGCGGATGCACGTCGCGTGCGCATCACCAGCGCCTGCATGGCGGTGGCGGCTGTCATGGTCCTTGCGCTGATGCTGGGCGCCATCCTCGTTTCGCGCTAAGCCTGGGATCAAGGGCCTGCCGCGTAACGCGGTTGGGGGTCAGAGTATTTACGCTGACCCCGGAGTGGGCTGTTCGCTGGCTACTGGCCCGCTGCGCGCCGGTTGGCGCGTGTGACGTCCTGGACGAAACCGGCGAAGGGAATATCGGTGATGCCGACCAGGCCGATGTGGCTGTTCTCGCCGTCCAGGATGCGCCCGGTTACCGGTTGGTCGGCGTAGTCGAACCAGTGTGCGCCGACGATCACCCCGCTCGCTTTCGCCGCATCGACGAAGCGCGCATAAGCCTTGCCCCGCTCACCCTCGCCGGCAACGGCAACCACGCCATTGCCGAACGGCCCGCGGTCGGCGGAGCCGAAATGGAATTCGGTCACCATCACCGGTTTATCCATGCGCCTGAAGGCCGCGACATCCAGGCCATGTTCGGGAAGGTCGGCATAGGCGTTGATGCTCACGACATCGCAATAGCGTGCGCAAGCGGCCTCCACTTCGGGGGTGCGCACGGCCAGGCGGCCGCCAAGGAACAGGTGGTGCGGATCAGCCTTCTTCAGCGCCGTGGCGACTGTGCGGAAATAGGTTTCGGCATAAAGGGTGAGGAAGTCGATGTAGTCTGCAGCGATGGCCGGATGGGCTTCGGCCGGCACCGGCGCCTGGAAACCCGGTGCCAGTAAATGATCCCAGCCTGTCAGCGGCACGCCCCAGGCGGCGGCGAGTTTGCCGGCGTCGCCGTATTTCTTCCGCAATGACGCAACGAAAGCCTGCTTGGCGGGACTTTCCGGACCCAGCTGCAGGGCGCCGGTGGCCAGGCCCCAGCGGCCTTGCGGACCACGCCCGGCCCACGCCAGTTCGTTGTCGGCGAAGTAGCCAAGAAGCCAGGGATCGTCGCGTGCACCCTTGGTGGCCTTCGCCACCGCGATCGTGGTGGCGGCGACAAACTTCGGATCGAAGGGATCGGGCATGCGGCCCCAGTAGTCGTAGCCGGTGGACACGCTGGCGAAATTGCCATCGATCACCACCGGCACCGTATAGGCGATGCGGTGGGCCGTGAACAGCGATGGATCGCTCCAGTTGCCCAGCGTATTGAAGCCCCAGCCGCGCAGTCGATCCAACGTCACCTTCGCCCACTTTTGCGGCCAGGCATCGCCGTAGGTGCGTTGCAGGTTGGCGCGGTAGAAATCGAACCACTGGCCATGGTTCATGCCGTTGTCGCGTTGCGAGCCATTGTCGCTGCGATCGTCGCCCTGTCCGTAGAACTTGCCCAAGGGGCCGTTCGTGGGCGGCAAGCCTTCGAACATAGCCTTGCGGCCCTGGATGTAGGTCATGCCGCCGTCGATAGCCACGGCGTTCACGCCGAGCGAGAAGAACGACTTGCCGTCAGGTGTGACCAATGTCCAGGCGCCCTTCACCTTAGCCAGGCTGAACCAGCCGGTGGCCTTCAGGCCCGGCCGCCCTTCGCATTGGGGGTCGGCCGCGGCATGGGGGTCAGAGTCGTTGACTCTGACCCCGCAGGGAGTGCTGACCACGCCGCCATAGCCGGGCACGGCCGGCGATGAGGGATCGGCATGCAGCGATGCCTTCTTCAGCCCCGCGTCGTCGGCGATTTTTTCAGGCCACGTTGTACGCGTGTATTGGCCGTACGCATCGACGATGCCGGTGTAGGCAGCATCGAGCGCGGGGGTGTCGGCAACGACAGATACGGCACCGAACAGCACCACTTGCGGTGCATTGGGCGAGGGCATCGACACGCGCACGGAACGCGCCGTGCCTGGGTCGAAACTGCCGTCGACCGTGGTTGCGACAATGGTGCCCTGCCATGGCATGGGCGGCCCCACCTGCATGCCGAAGGCACGAGGCGTGGTGGCCAGCAGCGGAATGGCCAGCGTCATCGGCGGTCCGGGCGGCAAAGCCACCACCGCATGCAGCGTGCCGTGGTCGCTCTGTATCTCGACATCCAGCGTCACCGGCCAGGCCATGCCGTTCTGCAGGCGCGTGTGCAATTCGCCCTTCGGCCACGCCCAATGGCCCGACGATGGTTGCAAGGTCAGGCCCGGCTTCGGACCGGGTGCGAAGGTAACCGCAGCCATGGTCGCGCCACCGGCAACGGGGCGTGGTGTCGAGTCGAGGGTCGCTCCCTGTGTGGTGATGCGCAGGCCATCGCTGGCGTGGGCGATATCACCGACAACGACCGGCGGCGCCGCGGGGGATTTCGCTGGAGGCTGCGCAGGCGCCGACTTGGTTGGCGCGGGTGCAGCGGGTACCGCCATGACATCCGCCATTGCGATCAGGCATGTCGCAACACCAAGGAAGACCGATCGAACTGGAGACATACCGAAGCCTTTACGGAGGAGGCGTGCCCGCGGCGGCGCGGCTTTCGCGCCAGCGCCACGCGTAGTAGACCGGCACGCCAAGGGCAATGATCAGAAGGCTCATCCCGGCGTTGGCCGGCGTGTCGATCGCCGTGGCCAGGATCACGCAGACCACGGTGACCACGAAGGCCAGCGGCACCCAGGGGTAACCCGGCACACGATACGGCGAGGGTTCGTCCTTGAGCATGCGCCGGTACCAGAACACGGTGGCGATGCCCGCCGCGTGGCTAAGCCATTCACCGACAGTGGTGTAGTCCAGCAAGGCGTCGAAGCTGCCCGAGAGGATCAGGATAACCGCCCACAGGCCCAGCACCGACAGTGCCACCTGCGGCGCGTGCGTGCGCATATCCACCTTGCCGACGGCGCGGAAGAACATGCCATCGGCACTCATCACCTGCAGCACGCGGGCGCCACCGGCGATGGCGATGCTGCAATAACCGAAGGTGGAACAGGCAATGCCAACCGCCACCACCGTGCGCCCGGTGGGGCCGAACAACCTTTCCATCAGGTCGGCCGCGGGCGCCTGGCTGGCGGCGAGTCCCGCATGGCCCAGGCCCGCGAGGTAAGCCACGTTCACCAGCACATAGCACAGCGCCACGGCGCCCATCCCTAAGCCCAGCGCGCGTGGCAGCACGCGCTGCGGCTCGCGCACTTCGCCAGCCAGGTCGTTGAGGTAATGAAAGCCGCCGTAGGCGAACAGCACGGGTAACAAGGCGCCCACCATCGCGAATGGCGAGGCGGGCGGCAACGCCGGCGCGGGCGGCGGCGTGGTGTGCCCGAAGGCCAGCACCAGGCCGACCACGATCAGCATGGCGATCACGCCGAGCTTGAGCACGGTGAAGATATTCTGCACCCAGGCGCCGGCGCGGATGCCGCGCAGGTTCACCAGCACCAGGAAAATAATGGCGCCGACGGCCAGTGGTTTGACCCACGTCAGCGGCAGGCCGAAGGCCTTGCAGGCATAGTCGGCGAAAGTGGTGGCGACCGCGGCAATGCTGCCGGGGTAGTTGATCAGCGCCATGGTCCAGCCGAACAGGAAGGCCGGCAGTTTGCCGAACGCTTCGCGCAGGTAGATGTAGGTACCGCCCGCCTGCGGCCGCCGCGCGCCGAGCTCGGCGTAGCTTAAGACGCCGGCCAGGGTGAGCAGGCCGCCCAGCGCCCACAGCACGATGAGTCCAGTGGTTGAGTCTGTGCGCCCGGCGACGGAAGCCGGTGTGCGGAAGATGCCGGCGCCGATGACGCCGCCGATGACGATTGCGGCGGCGTCCCAAATTCCAAGGCGGCGGACGTAAGGTCCAGTAGGTACGGGTGATGGCATGGGTGCGACCATGCCATAAACCGTTACATCATGTCGCCGACGGCTTCTTCTTCGGGATGTAGAGGTCGGTGATCGTGCCCTCGTACACCTCTGCCGCCATGCCCACCGATTCGCCCAGTGTCGGATGCGGATGGATGGTCTTGGCGATATCCGACGCCTCGGCGCCCATCTCGATGGCCAGGGCCAGTTCCGAGATGAGGTCGCCCGCATGCACGCCGACGATGCCTGCACCGACGATGCGGTGGGTTTCCTCGTCGAAGATCAGCTTGGTGAAGCCCTCGGTGCGATCGATGCCGATGGCACGGCCCGAGGCCGCCCAGGGGAACTTGCCCACGCCGATCTTCAGGCCCTTCTCCTTCGCTTCGCGCTCGGTCACGCCGACCCAGGCAATCTCCGGATCGGTGAATGCCACCGACGGCACCACGCGGGCGTCGAAGAAGCTCTTCTCGCCGGCAATTACCTCGGCGGCGACGTGCGCTTCGTGCACGGCCTTGTGCGCCAGCATCGGCTGGCCGACGAGGTCGCCGATGGCGTGGATGTGCGGCACGTTGGTGCGCATCTGCCGATCGACAGCGATGAAACCACGGTCGCTCACCGCCACCCCGGCCTTGTCCGCACCGATGCGGCCGCCGTTGGGCGAGCGGCCCACCGAGACCAGCACACGGTCGAAGGTTTTGGTCTCG
>Ga0193716_1000726_pt1 | contig 19804 bp, 9 predicted proteins | sample U2c1metaG_FD_145901 | JGI IMG/M metagenome (GOLD analysis project Ga0193716, IMG submission 145901) | Soil microbial communities from a riparian zone of the East river system, Colorado, United States - U2c1 | ecosystem: Environmental > Terrestrial > Soil > Riparian zone | place: USA: East River...
CTTCTGCACACAATGCCGAACCCACTCCTCAACCAGCCTGCCCCACTTATTATAGTCCACCGGCGGCCAGGCCCATCCCGTATAGATGCTGTCATATTTGACACCCGGCTTCCAATGATGCCGGTATGGCTCCGGGTGCACAGACAATGCCTCCGGCATAAACCCGATCTCGGCCAAAGGCTTCATCCCCCGGCTGACATAGCTATCGAATATGCTGTCCGTTATATGCCAGTCATAAACCGGGTTGCCACTCGCATCCTCTGTATAGGCATTGGTAGACCCCCACTTCAACGCAGCCTCCCCATCCCCGGTCGTCAGTAAATTATGACACCGCACATACACAGGCACAGGACTCAATGCCGCCAGCTCAGACAAGAGCTTACACCCGTCCTTCATATAGGTATAGTTCGGCTCGTCATAGCCAAATTGCGCCCAAAACGTCGAAAAAGGCCGCCCCTGCTTCGCATAATCCACAACCACAGTCTCCGGCAACAAAGCCACCCCATCACCCGCCCCCCGCGCTGGCGCCGCAGTCTGGCCATAAGCACAAATCCCCGCTAAGAATAGCAGGGATCCATTAACCAAAACCAGCAGTGATGCCAGCTTAATCGGTGAAGTCAGCATGAGGACTTTTATTTTTTGTAATAAAATAGTAGATCGGTATACCCAACAACACAATCCCAAGACCCGGCCACGTAAATTTAGGTTTATAAATGAATAAGAGAATGCAGATAGCCCCAGCTAACAAAATATATAGTGCCGGCAACACAGGATAACCAAACGCCCTGTAAGGACGAGCCGCCTCAGGCCTTGTCTTCCTCAGCCGGAAAATGCCAATGATCGTCAGGATATAAAATATCAGCACCACAAAGATGACATAGTCAAGCAGCTCCCCATATTTACCGCTGAGACAAAGGACAGACGCCCAGATACATTGCATCCATAAGGCGCGCGCAGGTACCGAGTTCTTGTTCAACACCCCCACCTGTTTAAAGAATACCCCATCCCGGGCCATGGTATAGTAAACCCTGGCCCCCGAGAGGATAAGCCCGTTGTCACAGCCAAAAGTCGAGATCATCAATAGAATAGCCATCACCGTGGTGCCGCTGGCCCCAAAGATCCGTAAAGAGGCCGCCACCCCAACCCGGTCATTTTCCGCATTGGCAATTGCATCGAGAGGCAAAACATTGATGTACATCAGGTTAGTCGCTACATAAATAGCCGTCACGATCAGCGTTCCAAAAAACAGGCTCAGACCAATATTCCGCTGCGGTTGCTTGATCTCCCCCGCAATGAACGTGACATTGTTCCAGGAGTCGCTGCTAAAAAGACTGCCCACCATACTGCCCGCAATCGCGCCAAGCCCGGCAAAACCAAGATAGGGCACGAGGACGCCTCCTTCCAGTTTGCCCAGCTTAAAACCAGTGCTCCAGTTAGCGGCAGAGATCCCCTTCTTAGCGGCAAGCAGAAAGCCAAAGATAACAAGACCGGCCAATGCCACTATCTTGGCAAGCGTAAAGACCGTCTGGATCAATTTCCCTTCCTTGACCCCCATGGTATTGATATAGGTCAGCACCACGATCAACAGAATGGATGTCACCTGCGCCGCCGAGATCTTCAAAAAACCCAGATCAAATAATATATTATGCTCACTAAGACCAGGAAAGATATAAGCCGCGAACTTCGAAAAAGCTACCCCCACGGCCGCAATAGAACCCGCCTGGATGACCGCAAAAAAACTCCACCCGTATAGGAACCCCGTCAGCGGGTTAAAGGCTTCTTTCAGATACACATACTGACCGCCCGCCTTCGGGAACATCCCGCTCAATTCTCCATAGCTAAGCGCTGCCGTAAGGGTCAACAACCCCGTGAGGATCCAGACAAGGATAAGCCATCCCGCCGATCCGACACTACGGGTTATATCCGCACTGACTATGAAAATTCCCGACCCAATCATGGAGCCCACCACGATCATCGTAGCGTCCAATAAACCAAGCGACTGTTTGAAGCCTACTTTTTCTTCAGCCATTAAGCAAAGGTTTTCTCCAGCCGGATAGAAAGATAATCGGGCAATGCAGGCCGCGCGGCAACACTTTCACCAATGATCTTTAATATTTTTTCTCTTTCCTTCCCTTCCAGCGCAAGACGCGGAGCACGCACATATTCACTGCCGATCCCCGTCTGCACTTCGGCCAGCTTGATATACTGCACAAGCTTACTGTGAATATCCAGTTCCAGCACAGGCATGAACCAGCGATAGATCGCCAGCGCCTCTTCGATCCGGCCCGCTTTTACAAGCCGATAGATGGCCACCGTCTCCGCAGGGAAGGCGCAAACCAGTCCCGCAACCCAGCCGTCCGCTCCCATCAGCATTTCTTCCATAGCCAGCGTGTCCACACCACAAAGGACCCTAAGCCTCGTCCCAAAGCGATTGAATATTCTGGTCACATTCGAGACGTCACGCGTCGATTCCTTCACAGCTTGGATATTCGGACATTCTATCAACTGTTCGAACATGTCCAGCGTCACCTCGATCTTATAGTCGTAAGGATTATTATAGATCATCATAGGGAGATCCGTAGAATTTGCGACCGTTTTAAAAAAGGTCACCGTCTCTCTTTCATCCGCCTTATAACGCATCGGAGGAAGCATCATCAGCCCCTCGGCACCCCAGGCTTTCGCATAGGCAGCCTGTTGCAACGCCTCACGCGTAGACCCCTCGGCAATATTGAGTATGACGGGCACTTTGCCGTCAACTGACTCTACCGCAAACTTAACTAGTTTTTCTTTTTCTCCCACTGTCAATACACTCGCCTCTCCAAGACTCCCGCCAAGAATGACCCCATCCACACCGGAAGCCAGCTGAAATTTCAGGTTCTTCTCAAATAGTTTAAGGTCCAGTTCGTCCTTCGCAGTAAATTTGGTAGTGAGAGCAGGGAAGACCCCTTTCCAGACAATAGCCATAAGATCTTGTTTTCTTTTTTCAAATATATTTACTAGAAAACTACAACGTATATTGGTTTTTAATCAATTCTGCGCAGATATTAACCAAAGCCAGATCACTGCCCCGCACACCCGCAACACTGCCCACTCACCCGCGCCACCCGGGTCGCTCACAATTCGTGCTCATTGCGATGCGGCGGCTCAACCCCTAACAACTGCCGCACAAAAAAATCCCTTCTCTTTATGCGCCCGTAAGGCCCCCCATCCGTATGATCCGACCCCGGTATCGGCAAAAACTCAAAGGTCTTCCCCGCCTTGATCAACGCATCCGCCACCCGGTAGGTCGACTCGGGCGGCACATTATTATCCGCCTCTCCAACCATCAGCAAAAGATCCCCCTGTAACTTCCAGGCATTGGTGACATTCGACTGCTCATCATAATGTTTGGCCACAGGATACCCCATCCATTGCTCATTCCACCACTGCTTGTCGATCCGGTTGTCATGACAGCCACAGCTGCTGACAGCAACTTTATAGAATTCCGGATGGAACAATAATCCCCCCAGCGAGTTCTGCCCCCCGGCCGAGGTCCCGTACACCCCTACCCGATCGATATCCGCATAGGGATACTTAGCCGCCATCGCCTTCATCCATAAGATACGATCCGGAAATCCGGCATCTGCAATATTATGCCAGCAGATGTCATGAAAAGCCTTGCTCCGGTTGGCTGTTCCCATCCCGTCGATCTGAACCACGATAAAACCCATCTGCGCAATACTCTGCATCTCGCCATAACGACCCGTAAAATCCTTTGGCACAAAGGCGTCCTGCGGACCTGCATAGATATTTTCGATTATGGGATATCGTTTCGTCGGATCGAAGTCCGATGGCCGGACAATGATCCCCCAGATCTCCGTTACACCATCCCGCCCTTTCGCATGAAAAGGTTCGGGGAACCGGAACCCCGCCGCCAAATAAACAGACGCATCCGCCCTCTCTACCTCAAGCACTTTTTTCCCATCCGCAGTCCGATGAAGTTCTGTAACCGTGGGTACATTGATCTCCGAATAAGCATCGAGATAAAATTTCCTGTCAGGTGAGAACGTCAGGATATGATTAGCCTTCTCAGGCGTAAGATTGATAAGATGATTCCCGTCAAAGCCTATCCGATAATAATGGACATAGTAAGGGTCCTCATCCGGATTCATACCGCTGGCGGAGAACCATATCTCCCTTTTCTTTACATCGATGCTGTCGATGCCACGGACGATCCATTGCCCCTTCGTCACTTCCACCTTCTGGCTGCCCGTAAGCAGGTCCATGAGATAAAGATGCTGCCAGCCATCCTTTTCGGAGCTCATCAGCATTTCATTGGTCTCCGGTAAATAGTGGGTGAACAATCTCGATTCGTAAATAAACGTATTGGTCTTTTCGTCAATAACAGTACGGGTTTCCGCCGTCGTTGCGTCGACCTCGATGACTCGGAAACGCTGGTGCCCGCGCTCGACCCTTTCAAAAGTAAAATAGCGGTTGTCCTTTGCCCGCCAGTGTAGTTCAGGAGCGCCAAAAAAATCCAGCATCGGCGTGTTTACCTTCTCGGTCTTCTTGTCCGCCGGACGGAAGAGAAACATTTCATAGGTAGTAAAAGGGTCTCCCGGTTGCTTGTAAGGCCTTTTTTTCAACTGCCCTCTTGTCGTGCCGTTCACGGAAGACAATACGTAGTAAACAGCCGAATCTTTGACAGGATTGATATGATAACCGACAACATATTTACTGTCCGGCGACCAGGCCAGTTGCCCATAAGGTTTCCCCTCATTCCCATCATTCGTAAAAGCAAAAGCATCGCTTACACCTCCGTTAGCCGGACGGACAAAAACATTATAATCCTTTATAAAAGCCACCCATTGTTTGTCGGGTGAAAGAGAATCGTTTGCAAAAGACCCCCACCGGCGGCCCCCCCACCGCGCAAACCCGGTAAAACGCGTAGCCGTATCAGCAGGCTCCGCATCCAGTTTCTTACGCGTGCCATGTATCAGGTCGACGGAGATATATTCCTTTACACTATCCTTCAAAAAGTTCCGGTACCAGAAACTCCCATTGTCCGCCGCCCAGTGAGGTCTCACCGTAGCTTTAAAGATCGAACGCGTAGCCAGACTATCCAAAACCTTGGCTTTTTTATACCGTTCCAATACCTCCGAACGCGAAGGCTGATATGGCGCCGGCACCGGCGCTGCAGTCTGATAAGGTTGCGCAAGAGCGCTCAGGCAGGCGCAAAGCAATCCCACCTGCATAAGCAGTAGTTTTTTCATTTCAATAGTTTATATGATCGGAGCTAATCTCTTACGTGCTACCCGCAAACTAAATTTTCCCGGTGCCTGAGAGCTTCGTCGGACCTGCTTCGCCACGGTCCTTCTCGCTCGCAACCGTCGCTAGAGCTCGGTTGCCTATCAGGGCCAATGATGGGCCTTCGGCCACGAGATTTGCCGTCGGCGAGGCGCCTAGTCAAATCTCTCTACCGCAAACGGCGCCAAATCTATCCCCGTCCTTACCTCATCCACCAACTGACTCACCAACAATCCCGTCCCTGCTCCCAAACTAAGCCCCAGCATCGAATGCCCCGTCGCCATCACCACATTCTTATACTTCTTTATCCTTCCGATATAAGGCAACCCATCCGCCGAACAAGGCCGGTATCCATACCATATTTTTTCAACAGGCGGCATCGGCACATCAAATTCCGGAAAAAAACGCTTCACCGCATTCAATATCCCCTGCACCCGCGCATACCGCGGAGGCGCATCCGTAGACGTAATTTCCATCGTTCCGCCAAAACGGATCTTGTTTCCATCCATCGGCGTTATAGCAGCCCGGCCTTCCACCAATATAGCCGGATAGTTCAGTGTATAAGGCGAATCGGTAAGCGTGACCGAATATCCACGACCCGCCACAAGAGGCAGACTCGTATCCAGCATGGCGGCCATCTCCCGGCTCCAGGATCCCGTAGCAATGACAACCTCATCCGCGGCAAAAGCATTCGAAGACGTGATCACCTTCGTAACGGCGCTGCCATTCGTCTCTATCTTCTTTACTTCCTCCTGCGGCAACAGTCGCACACCGGAGGCCTTTAACAGCGAGATAAGCCCCCGCATCAGCTTATCGGGATAAAGATGCCCATCGCATTTAAAGAAAATAGCCCCAAGCCCATTCACCTTCGTATGCGGCTCCTTGGCCTGCAGCGCAGCCGCATCCAGCATCTCTACATCGAGCCCCAGCTCATGAGCCTTTTCCACGGTATGATGCGCATGCTCCGCCGCAGCCTCCGTCTGAAATATTTCCAATAATCCCTTATGCTGATAGGCAAATTCAAATCCAGGCAGCTTGAGCCACTCATTCTCATATTCAAACTGACTCAACAACGCAATATCCTTAAGGGGAACAGCCGACCGGTCCACATGCGCAGCATTCGCGCTCTTCATAAATTTCATCCCCCAGTCGATCAGCGACCTGCTCAGCCGCGGCTGGACATAAAACGGACTTTCCGAATTCAACATCCATTTCAGGCCCTGCCGGACGATCCCCGGTGTAGCCAGGGGTATAAAGTGACTGGGACACACATAACCACAATTGCCATAAGAGCAATTATCCATAAAATCCGACTTATCCAATACAGTAACCTGATGTCCAGCCTTTTGGAGATAGTACGCAGAGCTCAACCCAATAATACCACCTCCAATAACAACTACATTTTTCTTCATTAAGCAAAAATAAGCGCTAATGCAACGCCCCGGACCGGGTCACTATACACTTATTTTAACCTGTTTTTAGTCATTATTACCCACGTCCGGGCCCCTTGGCTATCGTGGCCCTTTAGGGCCACAATAGCCATATTTTAACCACCTTTTACCCGATATTAATAATCCGATGATAATATCCGTAAATTGAGTAAATTCATGTAAAGGTCAGGTTAAGGTCACAATTTGTTAATTATTCCGCCAAAACTACACAGAGATGAAAGTATTGCAATTCACCATTCCGGTGCCGCATGACAAGACTGTCATTGTGCAAAAAGATGAGCTTCCCCACTTTTATCCACATCTGCACCGCCACCAGGAGATCCAGTTGACCTGGATCCAGCAGGGAGAGGGGACACTGGTAGCCGAAAACAACATGTATGCATTCCGGCCAGGGGAGATTTACTGGCTGGGCGTAAACCTGCCACATGTTTTTAAAAGCGACCCCTCCTATTTCGCCCCATCCAGCAGGAAAAAGGTCCAGACCCTAAACATCTTTTTTAACGTCAAGGGGCAATTGGATGGCTTCTTCGAGCTGCCCGAGATCAAGAATCTAAAGAACTTCCTCCAGAATCAACAAACCGGCTTTAAAGTACCACCCCAATACACGACCGAGATCTCCGCAAAAATGCTGCGGATCCAGAACAGCACAGGCGTAGACCAGTTGATCCATTTCATCGAGCTGCTCAAACAGCTGAGTACCTTCCAGGAACTACAACCCCTCTCCTCCTGCGGACAACCCGCCGCCTACAGCGAGCACGAAGGCATTCGCATCGGGGCCATATACAACTACATCATGCAGCAGTATGACAAACCCATCACGCTGGAAGATGTCGCCAAACAGGCGCACATGACGCCACAAGCCTTCTGCCGCTACTTCAAAAAACACACCCTGCACACCTTCGTCTCATTCCTCAACGAGGTACGTATCAACGAAGCCTGCAAAAAACTGACAGACGGCAACTACGACAGCATCGCTACCGTGGCCTATAATTGCGGATTTAATAGTATCACAAATTTTAATCGCGTCTTCAAAAGCGTAACAAGAAAGTCACCCAGCGAATACGTAGAATCCTACTTCGCCAATGTCGCCGTCGCCGAATAAGCCTAACTCCTAACCATTCTTATCGTCCCCGAAACCGGGCCGACACTGGTATGCGGCCCATGCGCTACAAACTTCACCCTAACGGTCTGCTTCCCCTTCACCAACTCCTGTGGAACCGCATAACTCAGCTCGTAAAATTTACTCTGCTTAAAAGAGTTTAAATTCTGCGTGGCAATTGTCTGCCCATCCACCTGGATATCGAAGATCCTGCCCCTGTGATCATCCCCCCAATACGTGCAAAGCAGCTTATTCCCTGCCAAAGAGTCCACCTTCATCACAAACGAAAATCCACCCCCATTCTCAGCCCCCCTCCACTTACGCCCATGCGCTTCACCCGACTGTAAATTATCACCCGCAAAGGAATGATCCCGCTCGGGCTGCATCTCACCCAGCCGCAGTCGGTCAATAGTCTTATCCTCCAACTCCTGATCCTTACGACGCTCCGCAGCATACCGAACCTGCTCCGCCGCCCAGCTGGCCGGAGTGAACAGATCCCAGTAGACACTATAATATTCATTCTCAGTCCGGTTAAAAGGTATCAGCTTCACATCCGCAGGCTGCCCCACCGCTGAAGTTTGAAAAACCAATTGCCCGCCTTCCAGTCTCTTCACCCACTGATTCGGATCAGGACTCGCCGCCACCAGCACAGGTATCCCCTTCACCGGATCTGGCTCTGTAGCACCCAATTCCCCCGCCAACAACACCGGCCCATAAAACACAGCCACGCGCGAAGCATTGTCAGGTATTGATTCCGTATGAAAAGATTCGGGGAACCGAATCTCAACTACATCCTTATCCTTCCACCTACGATTCACCACCATATACCCATCACTCCCCAATACAATTTTCTCCGGCTTCCCGTTAACCATAACGGATACCCCATCCCCCGCCCAACGCGGACGACGGATCCGCAGTGCAAACGTCGCAGCCCCACTCACAACCAATTTCACCCTATCCTCCGCTGGCAACGAAGAAGTCTGCTCGATCGTCACCCCCTTTTCCTTCCACGTCAACCGCGAAGGAATAAAAAGATTGACATAAAGACTCCCATCCGCCCCCTGCGAATAAATGCTCTCCCCATACTTTACATGATTCTCCATCCCCGATCCCACACAGCAGGTAAACGTATTGAATTTATCACTGTATTCCTTCCGCCCACCCATCCGGAGCGGAACAAAATAGGTCATCATCCCCGTCTCATGATTCTGAGACGCAAGAATATGATTATACAACGCCTTTTCGTAATAATCCATCAGGTCGGCCGAAGGATGCCAGGCAAACAGATGCCTGGTCAGCTTTAACATATTATAGGTATTACAGGTCTCCGTCGTATTCTCCGTCAGGTCGTCATTGAGTTTGCCCGCCTGACCCAGATATTCATAGTCACTGTTCCCACCCGTCGCATAAGAATGCCCCGAAACCACGATCTTCCAAAAAGATTCCGCAATCTGCCGGTCCCGGTCATCCCCCGTCAGTTCCCAACGCCGCGCACAGCCAATGACCTTCGGGATCTGAGTATTGGAATGTTTCCCCGCCAGATCATCCAGCCCTCGCGACAGAGAGTCCAATATCCGCTTGTCATGGAATTTATAAGACAGATCCAGGTATTTCTTCTCCCCGGTAATAGAATAAGTATTGGTCAACACATCATTCATCCCGCCATATTCACAGGCCAGCATCTTCTGCACCGTCGAGTCGGACAAATGATCCACGATCGTCCCCGTCCAGTCCGCCATCCCCTTCTCGACCACCAGTGCCTTCGCATTGTCACAATACATCCAGGCATCCAACAGCCCCGCCATCACCTTATGCACCGTATACCAGGGCGACCAGGCGCCATTCAGATCAAATCCATGCGAACGGATCTTGCCCGCCGATACCTCAGACCACAAGCTATCCTCCCTCGGTATTGCCCCCACATATCCCGCCATGCTGACCATCCCCGCCGGCGCAGTAACCCGGGAACGGGCTTCCTGGCAAGCCGCCAGCTCATCTACGATATATTTCACCTTGTCCAGGTAACGTTGATCCCCCGTAGCAGCATACAACATCGAACAAGCCGAGAGATAATGCCCCAGCGTATGCCCCGCAAGACCGGAAGATTCCCAGCCCCCGTATTTCGCTCCCTTAGCGGTAAGACCGGCATGCGCCCGAAAATCCGAGAGCAGCCGATCGGGTTCTATCTCCAGCAAATAACGCGCATCCACCTCCATGGCCTCCTTAAAAGGACCATCGAGCAAACGCACATCCTTTATGCTAAAAGGATAGGCCCTGATAGCCACCACAGGCGCCACCCGCACAACCTTATCTTTATACTCCGGAACATAGGACTGAGCATCGGCGCAGCCAAAAGCCACGCCACAACCAATGGCAAGTAAAATGGATAGGCGGTTCATAGTTTAGCAAAATTATCTTCCACCTCCGGGACAATGCTCCCTTAGGTAGTCCGTAAACAAATGAGATAAATGCAGTGACGTTCCCTCACCCTCGCGGATCGCATGCGTCCTGTTCGGATACACCATCACCTGGAATTTCCGGTCATATTTCACCAGTTCATTGATCAGCATTTCCGTCCCCTGGTAATGGACATTGTCATCTCCAGTACCATGAACGACAAGCAGGTTCCCCCTCAAGTTCTTCGCATACGCCAACGGCGATCCGTTCACAAAGTCCTCCCTGTTCTCCTGTGGCAGACCCATATATCTTTCCTGGTAAATATTGTCGTACAGTAATTGATTCGCAACCGGCGCAATGGCAATCCCCGTCTTGTAAATATCCGGGTACTGGAATAGCAGATTCAGCGTAGTGCTGCCACCCCCGCTCCATCCATGCACCGCAATACGGCTCGTATCCACAAAAGGCCATAACAAGATCTTTTTGGCAGCCATAGCCTGGTCCCGGATATTGATGATGCCTATCTTCCTGTAGATCGATTTCCGCCAGGCCGCCCCCTTGGGAGCAGGCGTCCCCCGTCCATCCAGGCTGATCTGGATATACCCGTCAGCAGCAATATCACCCGCATACAATGGCGTACCCGCCGAACCAGCCACATCCTTCACCGTCGCCGAAGCTGGCTCCGTATAGACCATAAACAAAACCGGGTATTTCTTCGTGCTGTCAAAGTTCTTCGGCAGGATCATCCAGCCATCCATCGTGACATTGTCATCTGTCGTAATTTGGAACATCTTGACAGGATAACGGGGTCGTCCATTCCCGCCCCGACCGCCACCAGCCGGCTGATCATTCGTCTTAATATTCGTATGCTTCGGCAAGCTCACCCACTCGGACACCGACTCATACAAATGATTCGAAAAATTATGCGTCGCAAACTGCGCTCCGGGCGAGATATTGTAATTATGCGTCCCCTTCTGCTCAGCCGGAGACATCAATTCAAGCTTAGCCTTCCCATCCAGCGATACCCGGTAAAGATACTGCTGCGTCGCATTGTCCGGCGAAGCCATAAAATAGACATACCCACCTTTCTCGTCGATGGAATTTGTCCGGATCAGATCATAGTTGCCTTTTGTCAACAAGGTCTCTTTCTTGCCATCCCTGCTGATCCGATAAATATGCCGCCATCCGTCTTTCTCGGAGACCCAGAGAAAATCCTTCCCGCCATTGATCCACTCCCACCCGGCTATATCATCACTCCATCTTCCCTTTACATCGATCCAGGCCTTGTCAGACTCGCTGTAGATCTCATTTACAGCACCCGTAGCCGCCGTGCAGATAAAGACCTTAGCCTCATTCTGCTTGCGGTTGAGCTGCTCTATCACCACCTCATTGCTATTGTCCGCCCATTCCATCCGCGGAATATAATGCTGACGGCTGTCGCCAGGCACCAGCATCCAGGTTGTCTTGCCCGTCGCCAGACTAACCACACCCACTTTACAGGGGGAAGGGTCCTGACCGGCCTTGGGATATTCCACCGGGACGGTGAAAGGATACAACGAATCCGTATTATCGATCATCAGAAAATTCCGGATCTGGTTTGCATCGATCTGCCAGTAGGCGATACTCTTGCTGTCAGGACTCCACCGGAAACCATCCCGGCAGTCAAATTCTTCTTCATAAGCCCAGTCGAACGTCCCGTTGATCAACCTAAACGTTCCGTCCGTAGTCAGCGGAGTAACGGAACCCTTAGCCAGATCCTCTACATATACATTGTGCTCGCTGGTATAAGCCGCCTTCGTTCCGTCAGGCGCTATCTTGGCAAACATAAGGGAAGATGCCGGACGGCTTTTCCCCAGCTGCTTCAGACTATGCGCCGAAAGATCAAGCACCCAGTAATCACCCCGGGTGTTAAGACGCCAAACCTTTTTGCTATTGGTATAAACCAGCACTTTCTGCCCATCATCGCTAAAGGAAAAACTCTGAACCGTCAGTGGCTGCGATTGTCCCGGAGGCGTCAGCGCCGCCGCATCCACCAGCACCACCTTTTGAAAAGCAGGCAGATCATAACGTACGATCGTATTACTTTCTATTGCATAATAACTCTTCCCGTCCTTCGCCCACTTGACGCCACCGCCACCGCGCTGGGCCTGACCATAAGAAAAAAGAAATAAAAGAATGCACAAGCAAAATATTCTCATATCGTGAAATTAAAAATTTTAATGAACCACGTTTGGTTTCACCCCAATGTAGTACATATTTTTAATACCCTCTTCGGTAAACAGCGCCACCTCACCCCCCTTCAATTCCGTCGTCTTCCATTCCGTCGTGGGAACGATCCTCAACTTCTCCTTCTCATTCTTCAGCACCAGCGGCAGATCAAACCCGCCCACGGCATTGGTATACCGGTAGGTCACTTTCTTTTTGTCATCGCTGATATAGTATTCAAGGTCCGGGATCTGCGTAGTCCGCAAATACTGATCGAACACTTTCTGGTAGTCGAATCCCGCCTTCGCTGAAACATAATGTTCGATCTGCTGCGTAGTGACAGTCTGATGATAGAAGTCTTTCTGAATTCCCCTTAAGATCTGACGCCATTTCTCATCGTTGTCGATACTATGCCGGATAGCCTGGAGCATGTTGCCCCCCTTTGGATACATGTCCCCACTCCCCTGCTCATTGACGCCATACCTCGGGATAATAGGTCTGTCATTGCGAATACCACGGCGAGTGCCCACATTATACGCATTGCCGGCGTCCTTACCCCACATATATTCCGCAAACAGGGTTTCACTGTAATTCGTATATCCTTCATGTACATACATATCAGCCAGGTCTTTGGTCGTAACATTATTACCAAACCATTCGTGACCGCTTTCATGGATAATGATAAAGTCATATTTCAGGCCATAACCCGTACCCGATCCATCCCGTCCTCTATAGCCAAAGGCATAACTGTTACCATAAGCCACGCCGCTCTGGTGTTCCATACCCGTATGTTGAACGTCAACCAGCTTATAGCTGTCCTCATAAAAGGGATAGGGTCCGAACCAATGTTCGAAAGCATGCAGCATATTATGCACCTGTGTAGGCATATAGTCCTTCGCACGCGACAGATTGTAGTCCAGCACCCAGTAGTCGAGGTCAAGATGCCCTTTCTCACCCTGGAAATCCTCGTGGAAGGTCACATACTTGCCGATATAAGGAATCAGGCAATAATTGCTGATCGGGTTGACCACCGCCCATTTATAGGTCGTAGTACCATCCCCGTTTGATTTTTTAGATTGCATACGCCCATTCGATACTCCCACCAGCGAATCCGGAACGATCATCGTCACCGATCCACCCTTGTCGGGTTCATCATACTGAAGGTCCTTACAGGGGTACCAGATAGATGCGCCAAGCCCCTGACAGGTGACGGTCATCCAGGGCCGGCCAAGCGAGTCCTTTGCAAAGGTCCAGCCCCCGCTCCACGGCGGACGGGTGCTCTCATGCGGTATGCCGGAAAAATACGCCTGCACCGTATTGATTGATCCTACTTTCTGTTTCGGCGTCTTCACATGCCAGACATTCCCTTCCTGGGTAAAGGGTAACGAAACCTTCCCATTGTATATCACGCTGTCAATATGAAGCGGAGCCTGCAGATCCAACTGCATGCCGGGCTGCACATCGCTGATCACCTTATAGGTAATGAGGTCATTCCCCGGCGCCATCTTAGCAAGGAAATCCGGCTTCACCGTGATATCATAACGCTGGATATCCCACCAGGCCCTTTCGGGAGTAATACTCCCCCGCAAAGTGTCGGCATGTGTAAAAACTTTATTCTTATATTCTGCGGAAGCCTGTGCCACCATCCGGGCCCGCTGTGCGCGGACGCTGTCATCATTAGCCCCCGGCTGAGTTTGGGCCTGGCAAAACGCAGGCCCTAGCAAAGACACCAAAAGTACTGAACGTAGTATGGTCATATTCTAATTTACGTATTTAGCGCTTATTTCATCCAAAACAGCTTGGTGGTCACCGCGTCTGTGCCTCCAATCGCCGAGACCGCCGCCTTATAGTTTGTTCCATTGGCAGACTGTTCCGTAAGGGGATAATAGAACCGTAAGGGCATTGGCGAAATAGCTCCGTAAGGAGGGTTTATCGTATTGATGTCAGGATATCCCAGACGGCGAATCGACGTCCACGCATCCCATCCACGGTTATACAGAGCTATCCATGCCTGGTATCCTATCTTCCGGTGATAATCTCCGGCTGCACTGGCGTAGGCCACAGAAGGCTGCGATAAATAAGTCGACGCATCCGTATTGCTGCCGCCCCAGAACAATACAGAAGCCGTAACACCGGCATTATAATGGTCAGCAGCCGTTCCGCTGAGAAAACCTCTTTCTACAGCCTCAGCCAGCAAGAATTCCGTTTCTGCATAATCCAGCAGGTCACCGGGAAATTTCGGTGACAGCATCTGGTCGGAAAAAGTGGAAAATCCAATATAGGAATTACCCGCACCTGGCTGACCACCAAGATACGCCCCACTAACCTGCGTGAAATACAGCGGAAGTCGTGGATCGTTCCAGGTCACCATTTGACTGACCAGGGTATTGGCAGGCACGTTATCATGCCTTCCGCTATTTATCGCCGCCTGCCAGACAGGATTGGCAGTCGTGGTAGAAGCATCTGAATAGGTCATCATCGCATTGTCGGCATTGGAAGTAAAGACACCCGACGCTACAGCCTCCTGTACCTTCTTGGAAGCCGTTGTTGGATCGGTATCCGCAAGCACCATCGCCATTTTCAGTTTCAGCGTCGCCGCAAACTTCTTCCAGGCGGCCGTACTGCCCTGGTAGACCTGGTCCGCACTTCCCATCGCACCCGAACTGACATCAAGATTGCTTATACAGGTATCAAGGCGACTCAGCAAACTGGCATATACCGTTTTGGCATCGTCATATTTCGGAAAAGGGATCTCACGATTGTTTGCTTCGGTATATGGAACATTACCATAGGTCGAAACCAACAGGTTGAAGGCATAAACTTCCAGGATATCCGTAATGATCAGGTCGTTTTTCAATGCGCCGGCCGTTGGAGCAGTGGCCGCAAAATTCAGCTTTGCATCCCCCAGATTGTTCAGCACGCCGGGAGTCGCACCTCCATACATTTCACCCCACCAGTTGTCCGGCGCGTTGTATTGCGTCATGATATACTGGGCTTCAGAGGTATAGGTGATCTGCGTCCAGGTCTGGGCAAAGAACCGGAACGGATCGCTGCCGCCTGCAGGAGTGGTGATATTATCCATAAGGTTTTTCTCCGCGGCCAAAAAGACAGTCGCAGCCGGTACAGTGACCGCTGACTTTTGATCGGTATTCAGCTCATTGATATTCTTCGTGCAGGCGGAGGCCAGCAGCAGAACAGGTATATATGTTAAAAGTGGTTTTCGCATTTTTTTTTTTTAGAATTTCGCTTTTACGTTAAATCCAAAGGTCCTGAAGACGGGATAAGCACCTGACTGGAATCCCTGGGAAGCATTGGCTCCATAAGATCCGCTGACAGGAACACCCTGCTCCGGATCGGAATAAGGCAGATTCTTGTGGATGATCCAAAGATTACGACCAGTCAGCGAAAGATCGATGCCCTTTACAAAATGCAGCTTGCTGATCGTATTGGCAGGGACCGACCAGGTTATAGCCACTTCCCTAAGCTTGACATATCCTGCATCGAAAATGTATTCCTTCGCCACCTCGGCCTGATCGGAACTAAAGGGAAACCGCTTTTTACCACTGACAGGGTCCTGTGAATTGATGTCCGATGCGTCAACCAGCTTCGTGTTGGCCTTTCCATCTGCCGTAACCCCTTCCATCAGGTAACCACCGCCATCAGCCAGCGGACTTCTCACCGGTTTGCCGTTCTTGTTATAGCCCGCAGTATGCGGCGTAAGACCGGCAGACGCACCATAATCCAGGTCAAGAGAATAGATATCGCCGCCTTTTTTCACATCGATCAAAAAACTCAGGCTAACCGATTTGTAACGGAAGGTGTTGTTGACCCCCCCCTGCCATTTAGGGCTGATATTGCCAATATCAGATAACGAGTTGGATTGTTTGACATAATAACCATTATCATCCACAACCGGCTTGCCATTCTTATAGGTAAAATCCGTTCCGCGAAGCACTCCGTATGGCTGTCCTTTCTCCGCCACGAGCTGAACGCTGTTCTGGTACTTTGCAATGATAAAGGACTGCTGGTCTTGATACAATGACAACACCTTGCTCTTATTCATCGCCCAGTTGACATTCATATCCCAGGAGAAATTCCGGATCTTCACAGGAGTCAGGTTCAGCGATACTTCCACACCCTGGTTCTGGATCGTTCCTCCATTGACATAGAATTGGTTATACCCGCTCGCCTGAGAGACGTTTATCGGTGTAATCTGGTTGACGGTCTGCGCGTGATAGTACGTAACATCCAGCCCTATCCTGTTTTTCAGAAAAGCCAGCTCCGCTCCTATTTCATAGGTGTGACTCATCTCAGGCACCAGGTTTGGATTATTATTGGTGGATTTCAAGGCAAATATCGTCTGGCCATTAAATGGCGTCGAGGCAGCATAAGTATTCTGTAAGCTGTAATAAGGTGCATCGTTACCCACCGCCGCATAGTTGGCTCTTAACTTACCATAACTCAACCATTCCACATCCAGCAGCTTACTGAATACCCAGTTGGCTGATACGGCCGGATAGTAATACGTATTGTGTGCGGTTGGCAGCGTAGACGATTTATCCCTGCGAATGCTTCCATCCAGGGTGATCATATCCTTGTAAGAGAGTGTGGCCCCGGCGAAGACACCATCCACTTCCTTTCTATAATAACCCTCGGTCGGGGCAGCTGGCGTTTTGACCGAGTTGCCCAGTGCAAAAAACCCGGGTACGACCAGACCGCCATTGGTGGTCGATGAGGTGGTAGATAAATTATCCTGTCTTACATTACCCCCAAGTAAGGCCTTCAGATTGAAATTCTCGGTGATATTCTTATCGAAGTTGACCAGCAGGTCATAGTTCGTTTCGTCGTAGGTCGACAGATTTTTGCCATACTGCGGCGTGCCGGCGCTGCCTACATCATATCTGGTTTCAACCAGCGTATTGTAATCGTCTTTCGATACCCTTCCAAGAATGTTCAGAAATGAAGTTACTTTGTAGTTGACATACGCATTTCCGAAATAGCGGTTCCTGCTGTCGGTCTCATAGTTCTTATACCTTACCCAGTAAGGATTGTCGTGATAGGCAGGCTTTACGATATTACCCGGCACATTGGTGGTGTAACCACCCAGCCAGTTCCAGGTCGCATTGGTAAGCGTACGGAAATAATCGGCCTTTTGCGCTTTCAGATCAATACCCGTTTGCCACCACTGCCGAAAATCTGTCATCGGGTTGATCTGTGTTCCATTGCCACCATAATAGCCATATCCATAACGGCCGGTAGCATTCACATCGGAATAATTAAATTCGCCTCCGACGGTTAATTTAGGATCAAGATTATAAGTTACCCCTAACGTCAACAGGTCCTTCGCCTGGCTTGCATTGGGAAGATATCCTTTATCATTGCTGCGGGTATAACCCATCTTGAACGTGCTCTTATCGGTACCACCATCTGCAAACACGCTTGTACTTGTAGAAACAGGCGTTGCAAAATAGTCGTTAGCCTTATAATGCGCCGAAGGCATCCATGGCGTAGCCTTTCCATAATTAGGATTGCCGGGTGAAAAGGCATCCCATTGATAAACCATCGTGTTCTTGTTGTAGGCCGGACCCGTCATCTGGTCCACATCCGTTTGGACGATCGACACCGGAGCGCCATTGCTGTTGAAAGTAGGCTGGTAATAGAAATAGGGGTTCGGATTATTCGTTCCGCCTCCCGATGCGCCATAGCCTTCCCCGTACATGGTTTGATATTGTGGCATTGTACTATTGTCCGGAGTTCCGACATTTACTCCGAAGTTGACCGTAACACCCAATCCTTTATTCAGCCTCGAGCCTTTCTTGGTCGTTATCAGAATAACACCGTTCGACCCGCGTGAACCATAAAGCGCGGAGGCAGCAGCGCCTTTCAGCACGCTGATCGACTCGATATCGTTTGGATTGATGTCCGCAGAGGCATTACCCAGGTCATAATAACCCTGACTGCCGGTGTTGTTTACGGATTGGTTACTATTATCATAAGGTACACCATCCACTACGAACAAAGCCTGGTTGTTCTGCGTCAGGGATTTCATACCTCTTAAAATGACGTTATTGGATCCCCCCATCGTGTTGCTGGACGTGATCTGCAGACCGGCAACCTTGCCCGACATATTGTCGACAAAATTGGTATTCATGGTCTTGGTGACCTGGTCGCCGGAGATCTGCTGCGTAGCATAAGGAAGAGAGTTCTTGGTTCTCCTGATACCAAGGGCGGTGACAACCACCTCGCTCAGAGCCTTCGTGCTCCTGCCCATCACAACGACAATATTGTCCCTGTTCCCGACTTTGATCTCCTGGTCGGCCAGGCCTATGCTACTGATCATTAATACATCCGAAGACGCAGCAGTGATCTGAAAACTGCCATTTTCGCTTGTAGAGACACCTCCCTTTGAAGATCTTAGCCTGACAGTAACATTGGGAATCGGCGCTCCCGTGGAATCGGTCACCTTACCGGTGATAGGCTTTTTTTGTGCCTGGGCATTAATACATAGCATAAATGCCATGACAATGCATAACGCATTGAAGAGCAGTTTTCTCATTGCGACTTTAATTTGGTTGGAATTACCAAATTTAGATCGCACCACTCTTCAGTGCTTCCTCATTTTTGATCTTTTCTTAACGAAAATTACCTGATGAGAAATTCCTTTTTTAATCTTATGTCGGTCGAACTGGCGCCAACCATGACCTGAAATTTACCGGGTTCTACCCGCCAGATCATATTTTTGTCCAGCAGCGAAAGATCATCCGGATGAAGTGTAAAGGAAATAGTTTTCTTTTCTCCGGGTGCAAGCGACACCCGCTCGAAACCACGAAGCTGCTGTTCATACACCGTTACGCTGCTGACCTCATCATTGACGTATAGCTGGACGACCTCATCTCCTTTTCGGCTGCCCGTATTGGTTATATCTACCGATACAGTTACATCACCCTCCACCTTTTGCTCTTCAGGCGTTATGACGAGGTTGCTATAGGAGAAGGTAGTATAGCTAAGTCCGAAGCCAAACGGATATAAAGGCCCAAACACGCTGGTCCTGTTCTCCTTCTTATTCCCCGAAGGCTGGGAGCCCGGCTTGTAAGGGAAATTCCATTCTATCTGACCCGTCGTTTTTGGAAATGTGATGGACAATCTGCCGCCGGGGTTATTGTCGCCAAATAAAGTCTCGGCAATAGCCTGCCCACCGGAAGAGTTGGGGAACCAGGCTTCCAGGATGGCAGGTATATACCGGTTCGCCCAGTTGATCGTAAGAGGCTGGCCATTGATCAGCACAAGCACGACTGGCTTTCCGGTAGCCCTCAGCGCTTCCAGCAATTGCTCCTGCCGGCCGGGAAGATCAAGACCCGTACGCGAC
>Ga0193716_1000727_pt1 | contig 19775 bp, 9 predicted proteins | sample U2c1metaG_FD_145901 | JGI IMG/M metagenome (GOLD analysis project Ga0193716, IMG submission 145901) | Soil microbial communities from a riparian zone of the East river system, Colorado, United States - U2c1 | ecosystem: Environmental > Terrestrial > Soil > Riparian zone | place: USA: East River...
TGCCTTTGGCAATCTGATCTACTATGGCGGCGATCTCCGGTTGAACCCTCGCGAGACCAGGTCGAATGTTGCAGCATTCGATACGACTCAGTTTGATCAGAAGGCAAACGATCAACCAGGAATTTCTGTCAACGGCGTGGCGATACAGACGAATATCCGCACGTTGCCGTCAACGTTCTCGCAGTATCGTGGAGATCGCACAAACAATCTGGACACATCGCTTGCACGTCAGTTCCATTTTCGAGACACCCTGACGGCTGAGATACGAGGAGAAGCCTTCAATTCTCTTAACCGCGCTCAGTTCGGCGGTCCCAACCTTTCGCCGACGTCGACGAGTTTCGGTTTGATCAGTTCTCAGGCAAACCAACCGCGCGTGCTTCAGGTCTCGGCGCACATACGCTTTTAGCCAGCACATTGCCAGAGAACAAACCGGAAAAGGCCAGATCGATCGATCTGGCCTTTTCGCAGTGAGAAACATCGTTCTCTGGAGGAATGTTTCTGCGCCACTCACATAAGCGTTAAAGCTTCCTTTGTGAGCAGAGAGAATCCCAGTATCCATTGCAGGGTCAAGGAATAGATGGATGTCGTTTTTATGTTTGAAACTATTTTTCCATTGACAACGACGGTCAACGGTTCCTAAGATTGGCGCGGTCAGAAAAAATATATCTATAGAAATAATCTTTGCGAGGAATGGTGCTTAACAAAAGTCTGTCGGGATCTCTTCGTTTGTTTTTGTGTCTTGGTCTGGCGCTCACAGCGACTCGTATAAGAGGCCAGATTGCTGGACAAGGCGCTATTTCGGGTACGGTGACGGACAGCACTGGAGCAGCCATTCCCAGCGCCAACATCACGGCCACAGAAAACAGCACGCATATTGCAACGGCGCGCAAGTCAACCGGAACGGGATACTACGTACTCTCTCCGCTTGCTCCCGGGACATATACGGTTGTTGTCAACGCACCAGGATTTCAGAATTTAAAGCAGGACAAGGTGACAGTTAACGCTTTGCAGACGGTGGGGTTGAATTTACAGCTCACGGTCGGAAGCGTTGCCGATACGGTTACCGTTTCGACGGAGCCACCGGCGTTGCAGACGACGAATGCAACCCTAGGCGCCGTGATGGAGAACAAAACATATTCGGAGCTGCCAATCCAGATGACGAGCGGAACTCCTCGCGACCCAACAGCATTCACGGGCCTCATGCCTGGAGTTCAAAGTGGAGGACGTTCTGGAATCTTCAACGGTGTCGGTTCGGGAAACTCGAATGAGATGTACGTGGAAGGCGTTCCGCAGACCACGGTGGACTCGCAGGGAGACAACCGTAAGCTAAACCAGAATCTCTCGATTGAGGCGGTCGATCAGTTCCAGGTGCAAACCAGCGGTTCCTCAGCCCAGTATCAGGGTATTGGCGTGGAGAACTTCTCGATCAAACAAGGCACCAACCAGTTTCATGGAAACGCCTACGCTTTCTTTCGTAACACGGCGTTCGATAGCTGGGGATATTTTCAGCCGTGGACTCCGGTAGTGCATGCGGACGGCACAAAGGGGCTGCCCACACAGAAAAACCCAGAGCACCAGAACGAGCTTTCGTTTTCGCTGGGTGGACCGATCAAGCGAAATAAGCTGTTCTTCTTTGTCAATTACGATCGCTATCACTACACAGGTGTTGCCAATCCTTCCTTGCAGACGATACCGACGGTAGACGCACGGAATGGTGACTTTTCGGCCTATAGCGCAAGCACGGGATACAACATCTACGATCCAACATCCACTGCGGAGTGTACTGCCTCGAATGGCGGAGTTCCTTGTGTTCGCCAGTTTATGGGAGTGAAGAATGGAGCGCCTACCCCGAACGTGATTCCTGCTTCCAAGATCTCTTCCATCGCACAGGCAATGCAGAAGAATCTGCCCCCGGTTTCGAATTCTTCCTTAACGAATAACTACCTTTATGGCCGTCCCGTGGGAAATGACGTCTGGGGAATTACAGGACGCATCGACTATACGATCAACGAGAAACAGCAGATATCCCTTATCTCCACGTCGGGAGATAAGAAATTCATTCCTTGTGATTACGGGTCAACGTCTGTGCTGCCAAATCCCTATACAAACTGTACGTTTGTGGACGAGCGTACGACGACCGACATCGTTAAGCACACTTACACGATTACGCCGCATGCGGTGAACCAGTTGCGGTATGGATACACGAGATTTGCGACTCCCGTGCACAACCTGACGGATGGTACCGACGATACTGCCGCCAACTTGGGGATCGGAAATCTGCCGGCAGGGCAGGCGTCTTCGACATTTCCTGGTGCAAGCTTTTCCGGTGGAGTCGACAATCCAACTGGATTCTCTTCACCGACCGGGCAACATGAGGCAGTAAATACCTACACGATTGGAGATGAGTTCCAATGGGTACGTGGACGCCATTCGATCACGTTCGGCGGCACCTTCCAGTGGCTGCAGTTCAATCAATCCGCAGCCGATAGCCAATCAATGCCAGTTACATTCACGTACACCAATAACTCGACTGCGGCCTTTACGAAGGGCGATATCAATGTAAAGAGTGGATTGGCATACGCAAGTTATTTGCTGGGAGCGGTGGATAAGACCTCTCTGTATATCCAGAACTTCTCGACGCTTGGAGCAAGATACAAAGCCTTTTCACCTTATGTCCAGGACGACTTCAAGGTAACGAAAAATTTTACGCTAAACCTTGGGCTGAGATGGGATCTCTACACGCCATTTACAGAGACCAAAGATCGTTGGTCTGGCTTTAGCCCAACTCAGATGAATCCTGCAACGGGATCGAATGGCGCGTTGTTCTACTATGGTCGCGGGGACAGTACTTGCAACTGCAAGACAACCGTAAATACATGGTACAAAAACCTGGGCCCAAGACTGGGCTTTGCTTACCAGGCCGGTTCCAAGGATGTTATTCGCGGCGCATTCTCCATCATGTATACGCACAGTGGAGGTGTGGGAGGATCGAGCGCAGGAAATTACAACGGAACAGGTCAAGTCGGTCTCACGATCAGCCCCGCCTTTGCGTCCTCGAATCAGGGAGAGCAGCCCGCATTCTTCCTGAACCCGGCACTGGGCAATAGCAGTCTCCCGGGCTATGCAACGACGATCAACCAGACACCGACTGCTAACGCGGGGAACTACATTGCAAGCGATGGATCGTCGGTTGTTGCCAGTACGGTAAGCTTCGCAGACCCATATCTTTCGGGACGCCCCCCTTACGCGGTCAGCTGGAACTTTGGTGTGCAGCATCTGCTGACAAATACGCTTACGTTGAGTGTCGACTATGCTGGCAATCAGGGACACTTCCTCATTGCTGGATTAAGGGGTTACTACAACAATCAGTTGGCTCCGCAGTACCAGGTATTGGGAGGCTTGCTGAAGCAACTTCCTAACAATGTGGATAAGGCTACCGGAAAGACCTATCTGCAGGAAGCGCAAGCAATCATACCCGGAATTGGGCTTCCTTACGCCAACTACGGTGGATCCACCGCTACGCTGGGGCAGATGCTCAAGCCGTTTCCGCAATACTCCGGAGTAACCGATACTTATGGCAACGTTGGAAACAGCAACTATAACGCCCTGCAGATCTCTTTGTCGCAGCGTGAATGGCATGGGTTGAGCTATACGCTGAACTACACATTCGCGAAGACCATCGATGATATCTCAGGTTCGCGTAGCGGCTATGCCATTCCTGCCAGCGTCATCGATGGAGGACACGGAACGGTCGAGGCGAACAGAATCGATCGTTCCGTGAGCTCGAACAACGTTCCAAACAACCTGCATATCTTCGGAGTCTATTCATTGCCATTCGGACAGCGGGATCAGCCCGGAGGGCAGCATTTTGTTGTGCGTGCGCTTACAGGTGGATGGAAGCTGTCGTTTATCTTCTCGAAGACCTCGGGTGCTCCGCTTTCGATCAGTGGCGCCAACTGCCAGACACCGGGAAGCTGCTATCCGAGCTATAACCCGGCATTTTCCGGACCAGCGCGAATCAATGGAAAGATAGGCAAAGGAATTACGGCAACGACGGTCAACGACGTCTCGTATATCGATGCGAATGCTTTTGTAGCCACTCCTGGGAATGGAGGCTTCAACTTTGGTAATGTTGACCGCAATGCTCCCTATCATCTCTACAATATCGGGACTTATAACATGGACGCTGGATTGAAGCGTGAGTTTCCCATCTGGGAGCGGCTAAAGTTTACCTTCCAGGCGGATGCCTTCAATGTAACCAACCATACGCAGTTCGGCGGCCTGGGAACATCACTGTCCAATCTCAGCGCTTTTGGAAAAGTTACCAAACAAAACAACAGCGCTCGGGACTGGCAGTTTGCTGGCAAGTTCAACTTCTAAGGACGAGCAGTGAGAAGGGGACGGAATGGATGTCCTCTTCTCGCTTAATTTTTTATAGAGATATGGACCTGCAATCTTATTGGAATCGACGTCGCTTTCTGTCGCATGCTGCAGCTACGGCAACGCTTGGGGTTCATCGGCCACTGCTATCGCTTCAGCAACGCTCGCATCCTCCTCAATCTGCAGCGAGCTCTCCAGAAGAGATTGCGGGTAAGACTCGTGGTCTGATGACTGGTCAGACTGCTCGGCCTCTTCGCTACCATCCTCAAGACGGCGGCTTCGCGATTCGGAATGGCCGCGAATTTTTCAATCGTCCTCTCTACGGGCCAAACAACGCATTTCGTGTCGATGCAGGTGACCTCCCTGAGTTCTCCCTTTATCTGCCCGGGCACGGCGGCAATCTGCGTCTCGGATTTTCCACCGAGACAACGGCTAAGTGGCTCATCGAAGCAAGCGACGTCGTTGCTACCTACCGCATGGGACGCATGTCCTACGAAGTTCGAGATCCTCTACTGAAGCAGGGCTCGATTCTCCTTGAGCTATCTACGATGGGCCAAGGGGAAGGGCTGCAGACAAGGATTCAGTCTCGCGAAATTCCTCAGGGGACCCGACTGATATGGATGTTTGGCGGAGTCAGCGGCCGCAAAGGAAAACGCGGAGGCGACATTGGTTGCGAAAGTGAACCTGTAAGCCAGTTCTTTCAGGTTCGACCGGAAGAATGCAAGGAGAACCATTACTTCATTGAGAGTCATAAGGCTGTTCTTAGTAGCAAGGCCGCAAAGCTGGTTCTAACATTTCCGAGTGGCTCTGATCTTTCTGTAGGAGATGGAAAACACTGGAATGATGGATGGCAGGCGGTAAACCGCTTCGGCAAGGCTCTTACGGAGGAGCCCGTACTGCTTGGCTCAGTGGATTTGAATCCCGGTAAGTCCCAATACATAGAAATCAAGAGAACGGATGGCACCACATCTCCTTCCGCCCAGGAAGACGTGGCCGAATCTTTTACAAGACGTAGCAAGCAGCTCGAAACTCTGGCGAGCCAGATAGCTCTCTCCACTCCCGATCCATATATTGATGCAGCCGCCGGAGCTCTATGCCTTGCGGGAGATGCTATCTGGGATGACCGACAAAAGTGTGTCATGCATGGAGCAGTAGCCTGGCGTAATCCTCTAGCAGGTTGGCGAGGTCCTTACGTACTCGATTGCCTGGGATGGCATGATCGCTTTCGAGAGCATGCGAGGCATTGGATTGCAAAACAGAATAACTCACTGGTAACAACTGCGACGCCAACGAAGGGAGGCCCCGACCCTGGTTCGCACCTGACTCGCTCGGAAAATCTCCTGCACAGTCGAGGAGATCTCTCCCACAACCATTACGACATGAACCTCGTCTTCTTCGATGCATTACTGCGTCATTTGCAATGGACGGGAGACAAGGAATTTGCGCGAGAGATATGGCCTGCGCTGCTCATGCATCTGGAGTGGGAGCAACGTCTGTTTCGGCGTACGTACCAAATTGAAGAGGGGCGGGAGCTTCCGCTGTACGAAGGATATGCCTGCATCTGGGCAAGCGATAACCTGCAGTACAACGGTGGTGGCGCTGCCCACTCTACGGCATACAACTACTACGCAAACATAATGGCGGCGAAGATTTCCCGATGGCTGGAACAAGATCCTTCCGTCTTTGATCGCGAGAGTGCGCTGATTCTTGAAGGAATGCATAGGCTGCTGTGGCTGCCAGAAAAGGGAACCTTTGGAGAATCCAAAGACATTCTGACCGATCAACGCGTATACGCTTTTCCGGCACTATGGTCGGTCTATCACACGATCGATTCTGAGGTAGCTTCTCCACGAGAAACATGGCAGATGGCGGCGGAAGCTCTGGGGCGTCTGAAAAAGGTTCCCATCGAAGGAGCAGATATTCCTCGCGAGGGCCTGTACATGCTTCCGTGCTCTGATTGGCTTCCGTACATATGGTCCTTGAACCTTCTACTGCTTGCAGAGAATATGCACATGGCCTTGGGTCTCTGGCAGGCAGGCATGGCAGAAGAGGCCTTCACCATCTTCAAAGGCAACATCGTTGACTCGATGTTCCAGGGACTATGCCCCGGAAACTTCCATATGACATCCGCTTTGGATGATCACCGTCAGGAAGCGCAACGTGATTTTGGTGATCCAATCGGCATCACATCGCGTGCCTTGATCGAAGGATTATTCGGTATCAAACCCGATGTCCTTCATGACACCCTCACAATCCAACCAGGGTTTCCAAAAAATTGGAATGATGCCTCTCTGCATCATTGCGATGTCGATATGAAATGGCGGCGCATTGGCACGCGGGAAGTGCTGGAGGTTACCTCCCATTTCGCCAGGCCGGTTCAACTCCTATTGAAGTTACGCTCTCCTCGGACTGGTAAGCCTTTTGTGCGGGTCAACCAACATCCAATTCACAACGCGAAGTTCGACCCCGAAGCTGTTGGAGCTCCACGGCTCATCGTCCCAGCTGGTGCAGGGGAACGTTGGATCGTGGAAGTGGAGTGGACAGGAAAACAAGTTCTCTCTTCGATCCCATTTCGCTCTTATGCCCTTGGAGAGAAGATGGTACTTCCAAGCGGAACGACGCATACCATGGAAGACCCGCAGTCCTGCGTCAAAGATGGTCGCGCGATCCGTTCAGGGCAACATACGATCTTCATCCGTATGGAAGATATGGAATGTCGATGGTGGATGCCGGTCTCGTTCGAAGTGAAAGCTGCTATTGGGAGCAACATATCGCAAAAGCTACCCAATAAGGCAGTGGTCGAACCGCTGGACCTGACAGTACATCTCAAGCACAGGGTCACGGATATCTTCCAGCGGAATTATTCTGCTCCTCGATCTCCCTACTGTTCGCTTTCCATTCCAGAGCAGGGTGTGGGTGCATGGGCGGCTTTCGACCTTCACCCAGTTATCGACGACACCGGCCTTCGTGCTGCAGGCGGAAGCCTGGCGACTCCTATGGGTGTCTCCTTCAGTACGCCCTCAGACCCAATCATTCCTAACTGCCTCTTTCTGTCACAGTGGCAACAGGATCAAAACAGTGTCGAAGTCGCCCTTACTGGAAAGGCAAGGAGCCTGTTTCTGCTGCTGACAGCGAGCACGTTCCCTCAATGCAGCCGCATGAGGCATGGAATGGTGACCGTGCGTTATGCAGATGACAGCGCTTCCCTGCTCGAGCTTCGCACACCGGAAACCTTATGGCCGATTGAACAGGATTTTCTCCTCGACGATTACCTATATGTGAGTGAGGCCTCCATTCCTCCAAGAGTCGACCTCCGCTCCGGGAAGGTTCGGGTCCTCGATCCCGTTTCCTTCAAAGGGAAAGGTAAGTTCGTCCCCGGTGGAGCAGCGTCTATCTTGACGCTGCAACTTGATTCAGCCAAACAACTCTCATCCTTGCGGGTTGAAGTGGATCTATACGGTCCTGTTATTGGTCTGCTTGGAGCAACACTCGTACGTCCTCATTAGCTAGAAACGAAAATGTCATCAAACGCGACCGACTGTTGTTCATGCTCGATAGGACAGAGGCACTGCTGCCGAGCGAGTTATTCGCTCTGCGTTGGCGTTCTTTTGATGACCAAACACCCTGACATTATCCGAAACCGTCTACTGGGGCGCTCAGACCATTTGGCAAGACTCGGGAGAGTTCACCAAGGTCTATCTGCCGAAAGCGCCGGCTGAGAGCGTTCAGAAGAAGGTCGGATCGGTGTACGCTCCTACTGAAGCTCCAAGTCCCACTTCGCGGGCATCGACCACCTCTTTCAGTCTCCGAAACGATTGAGAAAGTACGCCGTCTTCCCAGGTTTCCAGAGATCCCATTGCGAGGAAATTGTAAAAAAGGAGATTTATGCAAAAATTTCCTGGACGATTGGTCGAATTCGGGTCCAGCCGTTCGTCGAGATGGTAGACGCGGCGTAACCAACCCGCCTGAATCGAGGTCGAGATGTTGTTCTTTCACGATTTGAAAATTGCCGTGCGGTCCCTTGCACGGGTCCCTGCGCTGTGGATCACAGTCGCCCTTACCTTGGCATTGGGTATCGGAGCCAACGCCGCAATCTTCAGCGTAGTACGCGCCGTGCTGCTGCGTCCGCTGGCGAATCGCGACGAAGATCGGTTGCTTTACCTGCGCCAGAGCGCCCCCGGCATCGGCCAGGACAACGCAACGTTCTCAGTCCCCGAGATCCAGGACATCGGCCACGGCCTTAAATCAATTACGGAACTGGGCACATTTTCAGAGATCGATTTCACGATCGTGGGTCTGGGCACGCCCCGCGAGATTCCAGCGGGTGTGGTGGACGGGCATTACTTCGAGGTGATGGGTCTGCGCCCCGTGCTTGGACGACTGCTGACTCCGGCCGATGACGGTCAGAATGCTGCCGGAGCCGTGGTGCTGACCCATCACTTCTGGAGAGCATCGCTGCATTCCGATCCCAGCGTGATTGGAAAGACGGTCCGGCTGGAGGGTCCCACCGGCGCCCGCACGGCGACCGTTGTTGGTGTTCTGGAACCATCCGTTCCCTATCCTGTGGCGACGGAGATTATCGCTAACCTCGTCACCAGCCCGCATCATCTTTCCGCCACCATGGTGACGGGGCGCGAGCATCGCATGACGGAGGTCTTCGGGCGGCTGGCACCGGGCGCCAGTGTCGACGCTGCACGGGCTGAACTGCGCAGCGTATACGGCGGCATGCTGGCGGCACATCCGGAGGTTTACAAACCGGAGGACCATTACACAATCGACGTAACGCGCATGCACGAGCAGATCAATTCACGCGCCAATACGATCCTATGGATCCTGTTCGCGGCTTCGGGCCTGCTCTTCGTAATTGCGAGCTCGAACGTTGCGAATCTGGTGCTGGCGCGAACGGTGCGCCGCGAACCTGAGCTGGCGATACGCTCGGCGCTGGGGGCAAGCAATGCGGTGTTGCGCCGTTCTCTGTTGGCGGAGAGCTTCGTCCTGAGCGGGAGCGGGGCCCTGGCAGCAGTGGCCCTCGCCATACCAATGGTGGCCGTTTTGGGCCGTTATGCATCGCGATTCTCAGCGCGCGCCAACGATCTCACGCTCGATTTCAGTATGGTGTGGTTCGGGATTGGGCTGGCGCTGGTTGCGTCCATCTTCCTGGCATTCATTCCACGGCTCCCTTCGGCTGACTCACCGCAAGGGGGCCTTACCGGCCGCGGAGCACGTGTTGCCGGAGGGAGCAGCCGGCGTCTCCGCATCTTTGCTGTGACGCAGATAGCGGCTTCCTTCCTGCTGCTCGCCGGAGCGTGTGTGTTGATGAAGACTCTGTTTGTGCTGGAGCAGACGCGGCCGCCGTTCGATTCAGCCAACGTTCTGGCGGTGAATCTTCCACTGATGTCGTATGGGAAGACACCCCAGCAGGTGGATGCGTTCTATCGGGAGGTGCAACGCCGCGTCAGCGCGCTGCCGGGCGTTGAGCACGTGTCTTCAGGTTTCGGCACCCCCTGGCGAGACGATCGGGGCCTGAGCATCAGCTTTCAATTCGCCGCGCAAGGCGCGAAGCGCGCGGACGGACAGGATTTTCGAGCCAAGTTTCGGGTGGTATCGCCGGGATTCTTCAATACGTTCGGGGTGCCGATTCAAGAAGGGCGCGACTTCAACGACGCCGACAAAGACGGTTCCGAACGCGTGGTGATCATCAGTCAGAGCCTCGCCAAGTTGCTCTACCCGGGGCAGGACGCGGTGAACCATCAACTGTGGTGGACGGACGGGGTCATAAAGTTTGTCGGCATCAGCCCCGAGCCAAGGCGAATCGTTGCCGTGGTCCCTGACTTCGACGATGAAAATATCATCCCGTCACCGGCCATGACGATCTATGAGCCGGTCGAACAAGAGCAAGGATGGACCGGCCGCCTGTTTGTACGCGCACAGCAGGATGCTTACGCTCTGGTCCCGGCCATCACGCAGATCGTTCGCGACCTTTCGGCAGATCAGCCCGTAGAAAAGGCCAGCACCCTCGAAGACGTTCGCGCGGAGGTGCTGACGCCCGACCGCCTCAACGCGATTGTTTTTGGCGGATTCGCCGCTGTGGCACTCTTAATCTCCGTAGTAGGGGTTGCGGGCGTTCTTGCTTTTTCTGTGAGCGGACGGACGCGCGAGTTCGGAATCCGCATGGCCATGGGCGCCCTTCCACGTAACATTCTCACCATTGTCCTGGCAGAGGGCGTGGCGATGGCCGGCATCGGAGTGGGCGCGGGTGTGGCGATCGGTTTTGCGGTCTCACGCATAGTCGCCAAATACGTCTCGGAGATCCACCAGCCTGGCTCACTTGCGTTTGTTGCGTCCGCTCTAGCCATCCTGGGTGCGGCCGTAATTGCTTCAGCCGTTCCCGCTATGCGCGCCGCGAAAGTGGACGCGGTCGAAGCATTGCGTTCCGAGTAAACCGCTGCTTTCGACGGCATAGTTTGGAGGAATCACTTCAAGCGTTTTCTTCGAGGATCAGTCATGATGACCCTTTATGTTACCGAATCTCTGCGTTCCGGAAAGCACCCAGCATTCAAGGAGTCTTTTTGGATCAAAGGACATTCACTCAGAGACCGAACGACCATTCAATCTCAGCTGCTCGACCGGTCGTAACTTGTCAAGCCTGCCGGAATCTGCAATGGGATGAGGAAATCGCTAGCGAGAACATAGCTGTAAAGATGGCCGAGTGGCGGTTCAGGATGGAGTTGATCGGCAGAAACCCATCCGTTCGAATCAGTCCAATGCCATCCAATTGTTGAATTGTTTGGAATCGATTGCTGGAGGTTGCTTGAGCTCATCGGATAAGCGTAGATGCGTACGTTTTGCGCCAGGAGACGAGACAGACCTTCAAGGAAGCTACCGGTGAGGTGAGCGTAGCGATACTCCCATATGCGAATCAGAAGAGACAGGCCTACGACGAAGCGGACATGTTCCTTGGTGTACCGGTTGACGAATGCCGTCATGGTGTAGAGTTCTCGCTCACGGAACAGCAACACGCCACCACCACGCCCCTGAAGGGCATCAATACGTTCCAGCAGGCCAGCGGCTCCTGGAGGCGGATCAGCTTCTGTGAGCGGCTTTGCAGACAAGCAGAAAAAGCCGCTAGGTGCAGGGCCTTCATTACCCGATTCTCGACGGAGCTGGTCGACCCCCGAAGTCAACAGTTGTTCATGGATACCCGCCTTAATGGGATCTATGTGTTCGAACGATCCTGGAGCAAGCACGACAGATCTTTTATGAAGAACTTCAATGGGCGGCACGGGCAACCCATCAGGCGAAAAACAAACCGCTTCAGCAAGACCTCCACGCACTAATTCCGCCAGCATTGCTCGCTGATCCCACCCTTCGAAAGCGACCCCACGCATTTCCACATAGTCGATTTCGATGCGATTTTCGACATCCTGAGCAACATTCACGAAAAAAGATTCTTTCGTCAATGGTTGAAGCAAAGCAGCGTGAATGAGGTTCACGCCAAAGATGCCGATCGCCTCTTGCTGCAGGGGGTTGGAAGGATCTCGCATGTTGATATGGAGAAGGATGTCGTTCGGTTGGCTGCCGGGTTGCAATTGAAACCGCAAGCCGACCCAACCGTGAGGCTCATTTGTTCCAGCGTAGTTGCGAGCGGAGATAGTATCGACAAAGGAAAAGAATCGAGTTACCGATCCACGACTCTTGTTCAATTGGTTGATGAGTTGGGACCACTCGCTATCCAGCATGGCTTCGACGCGTTCTTTGGCAACGTAACGCGCGCTGGAACCATACAGATCGTCGCTGACCTCCTTGTCATACGCTGAGATTGATTTAGCGACCGTCCCGGAAGCCCCTCCGACAACCAGGAACCATCGCACAACTTTTTGGCCAGCGCCAATTTCGGCGAAGGAGCCGTAACTGGTCGGATCAAGGTTAATTGTCAGCGCTTTCTGATGAGTGTTGAGTTTTTCCGCTGATGCCATAGAATGCCCCTTATCGCTTGAGTGATTGATATTTCATCGTTAGCAGCAGACGGCTTTTCTAGCCATCAAGCGCGTGGGTAATTTTGTAGTCTCGTAAGTATTTACGACGCTGTCGATCTTCGTTGTCGCGAAGGCTGATAGATTCTTCCATTCGTCACTAGGCCAACATCGGGCAGCGTCGAAACTCAGGCCCGGCTGACTAGCAACTTTGTTGTTCAGAGATAGCAAGAAGCAATGTTTCGCGTGACACAATCGGCCTGGGAAGAAGCTCGCACAAAGAAAATCGCCGGAAGAGTTGAGAGAAACCTCCCGGCAAATACCATATATACGTTAATGTTGGCCCGTAAGGAATAATACGCCGGGAAAGATCCTGCATCGAAGGACTTTGAGAAGGGCGCAGCAACTCTCTACAACCCTTGATACGCGTTCTTTTAGGAATCGTCTACATTCGTTTCCTCTGCGGTGATGCTCAACTCCGCATCGAAATTCGAGGCATCCGTGACAGGCATATCGCTCTCGATGCATAAGCGTTGAACGCTTGCTTCAGCCCGGTCTTTTGACTAGCGGCAGATTTGCAGTGCGGCGTCTTTCTGTGAACGGATAAAACCTGGAGATTCTATGAGCCTTGCCCAAACGCCATCTCACAAACGGATTCGCCTGATATATTCGGCCCTCTGCAAGAGTCAATCCGATGCAAGCGCTAGGATCCAACGGTTACAACAACTACGGATCGCCCTGTTCGATGAGTGTTAGCAACAGTCGACAGTCCTTTCTTCTTTGCCTGCGACCAGATTAATTTGACGGTTTTTAAGACTCCGCGTTGCGTACATCTCTGAAACCTGGCGAGATCTGAAAAAAGCGTCTAAGCTGGTGCACAGAAACGGGCCTAGTGAGACAGCTATTCGTGTGAGAGAGACGAAAGCGAGGATTCACGATGGGCAAGAGATGCGAACGCTCTGTCCTCAATAGCAAGACAATCAAATCTAGATCAGACAATTCACGGAAATTTGTACTCATTGGGAAAGCAAATGAGTGCTAAGACTATGCAGCTTCAGACTCTTGAGATGCGCCTAAGGCGCGAGGAATCGATCTCCAGGCGGATTTGCGCTTCGCCTGTCCTCGTCTGTTCTGCTCGGCTCCTGCTATTACTATCTCAAACTGCTTTCCTTAGCGGCTGCAGCGGAGCCCCTTCGCTGACCATAGCCGGCGCTTACTTTCCTGCATGGCTGGCGTGCGCCGTCATCGGTGTGATAACAACTGCCATCGCACGTGGTCTCATGGCTTCGGCCCATCTGGCAACGGTTATCCCTTTTCAGTTTGCGGTCTGCTCGGCTATCGGTGTATTGGTCGCACTCGCAGTATGGCTCTCCTGGACGGTGCACTAACGATGGAAGCTCGGGGTATCAAAAAACGCAAACCGCTGGGCATTCTCATTGCTCTGCTTATCATAGGCGCTGCTGTCGGGCTTGCTGTAGAGGTAGCCTCCCGTGCAAAGCTCTCGACAGACGATGCCAGTATCGATGCGGAGGTCATTCACGTCGCCTCCGCGGTTGGTGGCCGGATCATCGAACTGACCGTCCATGAGAACGAGTTGGTTCGCAAAGGAGATCTTCTCTTCCGAATCGATCCGATACCCTACCAGACCAACGTCGCCGCTGCAGAAGCGCAGCTTGCTCTCTCCCGCGCCACGTTGGAATCCAAGCGGCGGCTGGTTTCGGCACAGCGTTCCAACGCCGAAATCGCAAGTGAACAGATCAGCAGGGCGCAGGCCAATCTCGAACTGTCGATGCGCACTGAGGAGCGCCTGAAGCCTCTGACTGCAAAAGGTTATGTCCCGAAGCAGCAGCTCGATCAGGCAGAGGTTGCGAGACAGAACGCCACAAGTTCTCTCATTGAAGCCAAGGAACAGGAGACTGCAGCCCAGCATCTGGTCGATGATGTCGCCGCTGCGGAAGCTGCCGTAAGGGCCGCTGCCGCGGCGCTCATTAATGCGCACAGGGCCTTGGAAGATACGGAGGTGCGCGCTCCACATGAAGGACGCATCGTTGGTCTATCAATATCAACAGGAGAGATGGTCATACCATCCCAGTCGCTCTTCACACTCATCAATACTGAGGGATGGTTCGTGTCGGCCAACTTTCGCGAAATCGATCTCAAGCGGGTGAAGCAGGGTGATTGCGTGACGATCTACTCTATGATCGACCGCCATACTCCGATAAAAGGTGTTGTCGACAGCATCGGATTCGGAGTCTTGTCGGCGGACCGCATCAATGTTCCCAGGTCGGTTCCCTATGTCGAGCCGTCTCTCAACTGGGTTCGTGTTGCGCAGCGATTTCCCGTACGAATTCATCTACAGGAGCCGCCTGAGCAGCTCGTACGCATTGGCGCTAGCGCCATCGCGGAGGTCGATCATGGTCCCGCCTGTAGATGACGCATCGTCTCAAAAGAATGCCTGGATCCTTATTACGCGCTACTCTCCGGAACGCCTTTCGTTCTCGCTAAGGCTCGCCCTTATCTGTGCCCTCGTCGCGTTGGTTGCCGAAATTTATAAAACACCTGAAATCGCTCTGACCACCTACGTAGTCTTCTTCCTCAATAAGCCAGACCGCGTAGGGAGTATCGTTCTTTCGATCGCCTTTACGATCATCATCGCCGTCATCATCGGATTCCTGCTCATAATCGCATCGCCTGTCCTCATAAATATTCCCCTGCGTGTGGGAGCCATGGCGGCAATCTCATTCACCCTCCTATTCCTGGTATCTGCGAGCAAGCTCAAGCCGATCGGGTCAACTCTCACGCTAATCATTGCATACGCCTTGGATCTACTGGGCTCTGTTCCTCTTGGCGAACTGGCCACAAGAGCCTTCCTCTACACCTTGCTATTCGTCGCTATCCCCGCAGCAGTCTCCATCGTCATCAATCTCTTGTTCGGAGAGGCCCCTCGCAGCCTCGCGCAAAACGACCTCGCAGCAAGGCTTCGTACAGCAGCAATGGCTCTGGAAACCGATGAGGAATCGATTCGCGAGTTGAATCAGCTCCTCGCCGAGGGAGACGAAGAGACGCAGAAGGGACTCAAGCTCTCCTCCATCGAACACAGCAGCCGTCCAGAAGATCTTGACGCACTCAAGGCCTCATCCGACGGCGTAATTACAATCCTCTCCGCCGTCCAGCTCATGGTCACCGAACCCGAGGCGCTCCCATCGACTGAGACACGATCGGTAATGCAGTCAACCCTCCTCGATATGGCCGCAATCTTCGAGAAGGGCGGCTATCCGGCCCTTGTCGAACCGATTCCAGTAGAAGGTGACTCCGCCGATCTCGTTGGCTCCTCCATCATGTTCTTCAACGCCGGGCTGGCCCAGTTTGGAGAAGCGCGACCCGCTCCACCCAAGGAGAAAAAAGCCAAGTCAGGATTCTTCCTTCCCGATGCGTTCTCCAATCCGGAGCACGTGCAGTACGCGTTCAAGACAACTCTGGCAGCGATGACCTGCTACTTTATCTACTCCACCCTGAACTGGCCCGGTATCCACACTGCTCTGATCACCTGCTTTATCGTATCGCTCGGAACCGTCGCAGAAACCGTAGAGAAGCTGGGACTGCGAATCCTCGGCTGCGTGGCAGGAACCGTTGTCGGACTCGGCGTCATGATCTTCATCATTCCCCAGACAACCGACATCGGGCACCTGATGATAGTCGTCTTCGCAGGAGCGTTCATCGGCGCATGGATAGCTGCTGGAAGCCCCCGCATCTCCTATGCGGGGCTCCAGTTCGCCTTCGCCTACTTTCTTTGCGTTATTCAAGGATCATCCCCGTCCTTCAACATGGTCGTCGCTCGCGACCGCGTCATCGGAATCTTTCTCGGAATCCTGGTCTCGTACTTCATCTCGACGCGTCTCTGGCCAACAAGTATCGCTCCGCAGATCGACGAAGCGCTTAAGACCGCACAGAAACAACTGCAGGAGATCGATCAACTTCCCGATCCATGGCAGCGCCGCCGCCTTGCCGCAGAGACACAGGCTCTCCTCCACAAAATCGAAACCGACATTCAGTTGGCAGGTTATGAACCTTCCTCCATTCGCCCCACTACAGCATGGCGTCGCGCGCGCAGGAACGCAGTGCAAGCCGCGCAGCAGCTGGACACAACACTCTTCGCACGTTCTGAGCTGAGAGATTCCGGGAAAGAGCCTGGGGCCAATAGCGCCGCTCTATCGGAATTGTTAGACGTCAGATCGCATTCGTTCCAGCTTGCATGGTCGAGAATCGACCAGTCGGAGGATCATGCATAACATCCACCTGAAAGCAGCCTCAGTGCTACTCGCGATACACGCCATCGCCGCGGAGGCGCAAAGTACATATTTGCCCGTCGCCCCTTCGGCGGTGATGTCTGCCGAACAAAGACTCCCCACGCAATCTCAGCAGGAGGTGCCCCCCACTGTCGGACAGAGCTACGCTCTCACACCGAATCCCTCCGCTGCCGTTCTGCCAAAACCCCACGTCGATCTCGACGTCGAACACCCATACACCCTCCCCGAACTGATCGATCTTGCAGAACGCGAACATCCTGAAACGCGAATCGCATGGGAGACCGCGCGGAATGCTGCTCTGACTGCCGGCATAGCCAAAAGCACTTACCTCCCGCGTATGTCTGCAAACGTCATAGGCGGCCATCAAGCGTCATCCGGGAGTAGCAGCGCTTTTGGAGTCAACACGCAGGGGTCGGAGTCGGTTACCGGTTCTGTTTCCTCCGTCACACTCGCGTGGCTCTTGTTCGACTTCGGAGCGCGCAGGAATGCCGTGGACGCTGCCCAGAAGGTCTCGCTCGCCTCCAACATCCTCTTTACCGGAGTCCATCAGAAGATCATTCACGACGTATGCGTCGCATACTATCTCTATCTTGCTGCCTCCCGGCACACGGTAACCGCAGCCAAAGCGCTCCAGAATGCTCAGGAGATTCAGAAGGCTGCCGAAGAACGGTATCGCGGTGGAATCGGGACGGTACTGGAGTCGACCCAGACCCGCCAGGTGACTGCCCAGGTCCAGCTCGCCAGAATCCAGGCCGAAGGTGCAGAGCGGAATGCCTATGCCTCTCTCCTCGGAGCCATGGGTTTTTCTGCTCTTGAAAAGATCAAAATTGCTCCGCTGGAGCGGCACACATTCACCGACGACACGCGCCCTGTAATTGAGCAGGTCGTGACCGACGCGCTCTCTCGTCGCGCGGACGTTCTCGCCGCCTATGCGGCAGAGCAGGCAAGCCAGGCCGCAATCAAGGCGGCAGAGACCGCCTACCGCCCAAAGATCTTCCTCGCTGGCACAGGGGCCTACGTAAGCGGACAACTCGGACTCACAGCAATTCCCGCGATCGGCGAGCAGCAATTGCCGACGTTGAACATCACCGGCAATCACTGGAACTCGACCGTTCTTCTTGGACTATCAGTCCCGATCTTCGACGGCCACGCTAGAGCGAACGCGATCAGCGAAGCAAAGAATAACTCTGCCAAGGCCGCGGCAACACTGGACCAGACACGAATCGTGGCGATTCGCGAGATCGTAGGCGCACAAAACGCGCTGGAGACCAGTCTCGCCGCCGATGAAGCTGCCCGCACCCTGCAGGACGCCTCGCAGATCTCCTACGACGCTGCTCTCGATGCCTACAAGCATGATGTAGGAACCATTACAGCCGTCGTTGCCGCCCAGACCCAACTCTTGCAGGCCACACTCGCCTCAGACGACGCCTACAGCTCCACGCTTTCCGCTGCGGCCACACTCGCATTCGTTTCCGGAACACTTGTGACTGCGCCACGGTAACACAAAAAATAAGTGCACCTTGCCACGGTCTCTCCCAAAGTTCGTCGTTTGAGCGTTGAGAAGACACTTACGACCATGGCGATCCGAAGTCAAGGCCCTCTCCGTCGCAATGACGAAGTCAGCCCTTGTTGACATTGGCAGAATTGCCGACGCAGGGGAGCGAGCAATGGATTAGTAAGGGGTTAGGTAGGAGGTGACAACCCATCCCTAAATATTGATATACACTTAGTTGCTAATGATGCCTGAAAGATGATGTGGGCCAACGGTTATCGCAAATCTCAGCTGGCAACAACGGTAGAACTCATTGAATGCTGTTGAGTTCAGCTCCCAGGATTAGTAATGGGAAACGCGCTTGCGGTCAGCGATGGCACCAAGTGGCAGCTCACCTTCAGCGCAGTTCAATCGATGAATTCAAACTGACCCACTGCCGGGTGTGAACTCGCGGGCGGGCGGTTTGAGGGGTCGGGCTTGCGTGTGATTGCCGACTCATCGCGGTGAGGCTGCCGAGAGTGTGGCAGCCCCTGTGGTGGCGTCCTGGCGGAGTGGGGGAACGGCGCGGAGGCTGAAGCTCGCGATGGCGGCGGGGCTGGAGTTCGGACGCACCTGGAGGGTGCCGAGGGCCTCGATCGCCGCGGGTGTCTGGTCGCGGAGTCGGAAGACGAGGACGCCGGGCTGAACCTCTTTGGCAGAGAGCAGGTTGAAGCCGCCGGTCTGCCGCCGGAGCTCGATCTGTGCAGCGGCCGCGGAGGCGAGCGCGACATTGGGCAGAGCTTTGCCAAGCGCGGGGTAGCTTGCCTGGTTGAAGGCGGCGAGCCAGCCGTAGAGGAGGCGGCCGGCGGGGATGTCGGGAATGAGGCCCACCTGGTCGCCGAAGCGGGGCAGGTGAACGAGGATGGTGGGATGAACGTTGCTGACGTGGTCTCCCGGGCGGGCGGGCACAGGAGCGTCGGCGGGATCACCGAGGACGATGGTGTCGATCTGGGATGGATCATCTTTCTCGTCGGCAGCCGAGGCGGCTCCGGATGTGGCGCTGGCGGATCGCGCAGCGCCGGAGGTGAGATGTGCATGTCCGGTGTGACGCAGGGCATAGAGGACTGAGGAGAGCGCACCGACGGCGGCTACGGTAGCGAGCAGGATGGCTCCGGGGCGGAGCGGTTGGCGGCCGATGATATAGAACCGGGGAGCGGTGAGAGTGGGGACTCCGGTGGGGAGGGGCTGCTGCATGGGTGGGTACTCCTTGGGTGTTCCGGGGGCGGCGGGCCGGAGGAGGTCCGGCGGGGTCGGCCGCCACTGATAGTGTAGACGGGCTGCCAAAGGGTGGCGTGAGCGATAGTGGGATCCGCAACAGAAGGGAGATAGGTGTTGCTCTCCCCGATTCCAGCAGTGCTGGAGACGGCCGTGCCGGATACTGCCTCTCACACTGAGCGCGATACGCCTTATCCCCTGATCGAGGTCTGGGCTGGACGAGATACAATCCAGCACAAACTTCTAAGCTTAGATAGATCCTCAGAAACGCCGATGTCGCCGGGAATGCTGGTGGATTCACGCAAAATCTATAGCGCCGTATCGACAGTGCTTCGGGTGCAGAGAAGTGCGGTTACCGGGTTGCCGATA
>Ga0193716_1000728_pt1 | contig 19740 bp, 14 predicted proteins | sample U2c1metaG_FD_145901 | JGI IMG/M metagenome (GOLD analysis project Ga0193716, IMG submission 145901) | Soil microbial communities from a riparian zone of the East river system, Colorado, United States - U2c1 | ecosystem: Environmental > Terrestrial > Soil > Riparian zone | place: USA: East River...
CGAAGACCGGTTTGCCCAGGCGATGGGCCTCCCGTACGATGGCTTTGACGACGGGAACGGGCATATAGACAATGCCGTGTGTAGTCGGCGATCCTGTCCAGAGTTTGATGCCGTCGGCGCCAGAATCGATCTGCTGCCGGACATGCAGGGCCGCCTGTTGCGGATCGGTTGCTTCGGGAAGCTTCATCGGTGCGATGTAGAAAGGGCTTCCGTCCGGTGGGACGAGGGGAACGCCGGCCGTATATATGACCGGCCCTGAAACATCGCCCTTCTTTATCCTGTTCCGGATCCGCAAGGTTTGTTGCAGATCCAGCGCTGCCAGGTCAAATACATGAGCGAAGCCATGGCTGGTCAGCATGTCGGCCATCTGGCGGTCGAACCTTTCCGCAGCGATCGTATCGGCGCGGTTCCATTTCTGTTCGATAAAATGGACATGGCAATTCCAGAAAGCGGCTGTCAGGACCATACCCTTACAGGCTATGATGCGAAAGGATTTCGGCACAAGGATTTTGCCTGAGCTGCCTACGCCTATAATTTTCCCGTTCCGGATCAATACGGTGCCATTTTCGATTGGTGCAGCGGAAGGGGATGGATAGATCCGGGCGCCCACCAGGGCTATTTCTGCGGGAACGTTGGTTGTCTGGCCAGATACGGAGCTCATGATCAGATAAAAGGCTAACAGAAGGGCTGTTCTGGTCTTCAGATGGTTCATAACCTAAAGATATATAATATGGCCGTTAGGTATTAAACGTGCAGGGCAAACGATTGATGAATACGGTTTATTCGTTGAATTCTGTTTCCCATTCGTTGAATAGCTGGTGCCGGGTGCGGATACATCGGTAAACTTGTCAAAAAAGACCGCATGTATAAAGAAGACGTCCCGGCCAAAAGCCTGTTTACCCTTATTATCAGCATCTTCGGTTCGATCAGCTTGAGCTATGGGCAAAGCCCCAATGATCTCATTGACACCGGCGCCAGGCCAACGCTTTTTGCACCGGGTATCGTAACGAGCCCATTTGAAGAGGTTGCCGCGACATTTATGCCAGATGGCAATACGGTATACTTCGCGCAGGGCACTATCTCCATGGAGATCTGCTATTCGAAGAAAGTCAATGGCCAATGGGCGAAGCCAAATGTCGCCGGCTTTTCCGGTCACTGGGGCGATTGGGATCCCTTCCTCAGCCCAAATGGACGAAGGATCTATTTTGTATCGAGTCGGCCGCTGGATACCACGGGAGAAAAAAAATTCATCCGAATGAGTCATCTCTGGTATGCTGACCGGTCCGACCGAGACGGCTGGTCCGAGCCACAATACCTAAGAGATTCGTTCAATCTGGATGGCATCGGTAATTATGCCCCGACAGTGAGCCGGTCAAAAGACCTGTTTTTTTATTCGCCACAGAGAGATAAGACGGGAAAGGCGAAAAGCTATTATGCCAAATGGATGGATAATCATTATGGAGAGCCACAGCCGTTAATGCTCAACGGTGAAGAGGAAATAAGCGACCCTTATATTGCACCGGACGAGGGCTATATCATCTTTATAAGCGGCAACGACCTTTATATCAGCTACCGGAAAGGTGATGGTTGGGATGCAGGGCAAAAATTCGGCCCGCATTTAAATGATGGAAGTTCCAATTATGACCCGACTGTTTCGCCCGATGGCAAGACACTTTATTTTACCTCCAACCGGGTGCGGGATTATTATAAAAGGGATCCGAAAAGCATCCCATTGGACTATGATGGGCTTCTAAAGGAAATGAATGGGATTTTTAATGGGAGAGGTAATATTTTCATGATCCCGATACATTTGCCTGGCAAGGGCCTGCCCTGACGCAACAGCTCTATTGCCGGGTCATTACATAGTTGTAGTCTTTGCTCCGTCCCAATGTCTTTAAGATTTTGTGGGAATTTTTGTCAAGCCAAATGTAACCAGAAGTGGAGCCATGAGTAAAATATAGAACCGTACAGGTTATTTTCAGGTCGGCGGCCGGGATCCAGGTATCGTCAAACTCGTACCTGACCGTATATGGATCATTGCCGGAAGTTGCCGGATTGAAATTGTTCATCAGGTAAGTTTTTCCTTTTTCCAGTTGCAGGCAGCCGAAAATGTACTCGATCATGTTGTCTTCAAAATAGCCAGTTTCCATCGGATAGCTCTTGATAGTAGCTGTTCCGTTCCTGGTTGTTCTGACGGTGGCTTTTTGGTCCTCAAATTCCATTTCAAAACTTACATGACGTTGTTGATGTATCTCGTGCATCCGGAATGGCTTAAGACTAAGGTCCGTCACTGAAGTATCCGTGGAAAAACTGCCAATCGGAACCTGCCTGAACCTGGCGAAAGTGATACGCCTGTTCTGGGTGTCTACCGTGCAGACGTTCTCCATCATAAAATCATATTTGAGATTTCCGCTGCTATCGGTGATGACATTTCTATAAAAATCATGCGAAGAAGTAAGCCATTCTGTTTTGATATGAGGGTCACCGGGTCTTAGAATGTTTTGGGCGAGTCCGTGACTGGCGATCGATAGAAGGATTAAAATGCCCGTGAGTATTTTTTTCATGAGGGCAAATTACCTTTCGGGTATTCCCGTAACAAGTCATTTCAATTGATCTGCCGATTTATTCAATGGTTATATGGAATATTTTGTATTCGGAATCTTGTTCGTAGCGTAATCCTGTTACATGATCAAGCCGATAAAACATTATAAAGCTTCAAAGCTTAAAAAAAGTAAATCTGTCAAATCCAATGTTGCGGTGAATCCATTTGTATTGGTTGCGGTGGCAGCTGCGCTTTCCGTTGTGGTTTTTCTTATCGTGGTATATTTTTCCAGGGTTCTTAAGTAAGATAATTTGCCGGATTAGCTCAAAAAAGGCGGGTATTATGACGTAGATTGTTTGTTTTCAGATGATTACGAATATTCGTTATTCCTGCTGCGGTCAATCCCCGGGGCCAAATGACTGTTAGTCCGGTCAGTGTTGGACTTGATGGATGCAAGAAAATCAGCTATTGCAAGCATGAAAAACTGTATATATTTGCCCTATGCGAATGACTATATCTGGCCTTCCGCGCCATTTCGACAAGTTTGATCTTCAGCGGCTTTTTAACCCATTTGGCTGGGTGGATTATACAAAAATCATCATTGACCCTCTCTCTGGTCTAAGCAAGGGAAAAGGAATCGTCGAGATGGGGCAGGATGATCAGGCAAAACAGGCTATGGCCGCGTTGCAGGGTAAGGTGCTGGGGACGAATCCGCTTAACATTAAAGAAGTTAAAGATGCTGGTCCCCGGCGCGAAAGAAGTTAAAGATGCTGGTCCCCGTCGCGGGTGACTGATCCAGCGGACGGGTCGGCCGACCGGTCAGACTGAAGAATACCGTACATTGAACTGTATCATAAGCGTACATTAAGCAGATGTGCCATCTGTTACTGATTGATTATCAAAAAGATAAAAGGTGGTATTATTTTGGTCGGAAATTCGGCATGCTTAAGAATTATCTGAAAATTGCATGGAGAAACCTGATGAAGAGTAAGGTTTTCTCTTTTATCAACATCTTTGGATTGACAGTCGGGATCACCGTTTGTCTGATGATCTTCCTGTTCGTCATGAACGAGTTCAGTTTCGACAATTTTCATACAAAAGGAAAGGATATATACCGCGTCATGCGGAGTTTTGACACCTCCATACCCCCGGTGCCCTATCTTTCCGGCCCCTATGCCGATGCCCTCCTCAATGATTTTCCCGGGGAGATCAAACAGGCCGTCCGTGTCTTTCCGGACAACGATCTGGGATCGTATAAGGACCGTTCTTTCAATGAAAAGAACGTCTACCTGGTGGATAGTAACTTTTTTACCTTTTTCTCTTTTCCGCTGCTAAAGGGAAACCCGGCGACGGCGTTGAGCGACCCGAATAGTGTCGTAATGACGGAGGCGACGGCAAGAAAGTATTTTGGCAATGAAGAGCCCATGGGAAAGATTATCGAGCTTAACCATGAGCGTAAGTTAAGGGTCACAGGCATCGCCAGGGATGTACCTGCCAATTCGCATCTGAATTTCGACATGGTGCTGTCGCTCTCTTTTGCGTACAACCTGCCATGGTTTAAGGCCTGGATCAACAACAACCATTTTGTCTATGTCCTCCTTGATAAGCAAGCCAACCGGGCAAGCATAGAAAAGCGTTTTTCGGCCTTTATGGATAAATACATGAAGCCGACCATGCAACAGACCGGGTTACATGTCGGGCTGTCGATGACCCCTTTGAAAGAGGTTTATTTTGAGGATGCATCGGTCTTCGACAATGTAAGGCATGGCAGTAAAAAGGTGGTGTATGTGTTTTTGAGCATCGCTGCGCTGATCCTGATGATTGCCTGTATCAACTTCATGAACCTGTCGACCATCCGCGCCGCAGAGCGCAGTAAGGAGGTTGGCTTGCGCAAGGTGATGGGCGCGCTCCGCCAGAACCTGGCCGGGCAGTTCCTTGGCGAATCGCTGTTGCTCGCCGTCATTTCCTGCGTCCTGTCGATAGGCCTGCTGCAATTGCTGATGCCGCTGTACAGCGACCTGCTGGGGTTCAAGCTGAACGTGCCCTATGCATCGTGGTGGCTTTATGCTTTTCTAGTTGGCACTATTATCGTCGTGGGGTTACTGGCCGGCAGCTATCCCGCACTCATTCTTTCGGGGTTTTCACCCATCGAGGCGTTGAAAGGCAAGCTGAAGCTGGGCAAAGGCGGCTCCCTCTTCCGGCAGACGCTGGTTGTCGTTCAGTTTAGCATATCGGTGTTCCTAATCACCGGCACGATCATTATCACCAAGCAAATGAGCTTTATCAAAAATAAAGCCCTGGGATATAACCAGGAGCAGGCCCTGTTCTTTCCGCTGGACAACAACGACATCTACAAGAACATGAACATGTTCAAACAGGAGCTTCAGGCCAACAGCAACATCGCCTCTGTATCCATGATGTCTGGCGAACCCGGTGGTTTCTTTGATGAGCATACGTTCGAGGTGGAGGGGCATGACAACAAAGTTTGGAATGGCAGGACGGAATTCGCTGATTTTGAATACGTCAGGACGCTGGGTCTGAAAATAATCGCCGGCAGGGATCTTTCGTCGCAATATCCGACGGATACGGTCTCGGCGGTGTTGTTGAACCGCATGGCGGCGACTGCGCTCGGGTGGACACCGCAGCAGGCCGTCGGGAAATGGATAAAGAATACGGTGCGGGACAGCCTCCGCCGCAGGGTGGTGGGTGTAGTAGAGGACTTCAACTATACCTCGCTGAAAGATAATATCGAACCGCTGGTGATCTCGCCAAGCCTGGACAGAAGGGTGGCCGTCGTCCGGCTAAAGGCGGGCAACCTGGAAAGTAATATTGCGCTGGTAAAGAAAGCCTATGGCGATGCTGCGCCTGCGTATCCGTTCGAATACAAGTTTTTGGACGGGAAGTTTGACGAGATCTACCGGAAAGATATTCGCCAGCAGACGATACTCAGCATCTTTTCAGGGCTGGCGATAGTTATTGCCTGTCTGGGGCTTTTTGGACTGGCATCCTTTACTGCGGCAAAACGTACAAAAGAGATCGGCGTGCGGAAAGTGCTGGGCTCGTCGGTGCAAAATATTATCCTGCTATTGTCGAAGGATCTGCTGAAGCCGGTCGTGCTGGCTACGCTGATCGCGATTCCCGTTGCGTATTCCGTTATGCACAGCTGGCTGCAAAATTTTGCTTATCGCACGGGTCTGCAATGGTGGATCTTTGCGCTGGCGGCGGGGATTACCGTCGTCATTGCGCTGGCCACGGTCAGTTTTAGGGCGGTGAGGGCGGCGATGGCCAACCCCACAAAAAGTTTGAGGAACGAGTAAATTGGATGTTAAAGTTTTACAGGTGCCTGTCGACTGTAAATGACGTTCTGATGCTGCCGGCCTGACCGGTGGCTGTAATACCCTGTACGATGACGGTATACCTGCCGGGAAGGTCCGAGGTATAGAAGGATACTTCGCATTCTCCCGATGCGTTGGTTGTAATATCAGGAGACCAGTACAGGATGTTACGAAGATCGGGGATACGGCTGGTCTGCTGGTCTCTTGTGTCATATATCGGGGAATAGAATTCCCTGTGCAGCTGCAATCCTTCATAATCCAGGATATAGGCGTTGCGGTCCAGCGGGAAACCCGAGAGATCGCCATTATAGGTGCTATAGCTGATGATGCCTGAATAGACTGAATCGCCGAGGAGATATCTTTTTGGAACGATCTCTATTTTATTGAACTTAAGGGGATCGAATTGAATAATATTGTTGATGTCCGAGACGGGTACACCGTCTACCAGTACCAGGGGCCTGGTTTCGAAAAAGAGTTCGTTCGCCTGGTCGGCCTGGACATAGAATGCGAAGTTTCCGCGGCTGTTCCTGACTCTCACTTCCCGGACATATTCTCTCATCACTTCTTCCATCGTAGTAAAGCGGGTGTAATCGTCAAGGCGATACTTTTTGCCTGGTCTGCCGTAGAAGGCGAGGGTGTCTGCTATGAGGGGTCGGGAAAAGTGGAGGTGGCGGTCGGGCTGATAGGCGTTCTGCGCCTGGGCGCCGATGCTGTGCAGGATCAGTTGATCTTTTACTGCCGGCCATTTTAATGGTGGGGGCGCCGTTTGGGTTGGAGGGTTGGCGAAAGAGGTGGAGAGATCGATCCGGTATCGGCGATCCATGAGCGAATCACCTGTCTGAACGACCAGCTCATGCGCGCCGTAAAGCATTCCGAGATCCCATTGGAGTTCGCCGTCGTTATTGCTGATAGCCGAAGCGAGCCGGAATTTTTGGTCGGGAACGGATAGCCAGGCGAAGATGCCACTGGCGGGAGCGTCGGTGTGGCGGTCGGTTACTTTGCCGGTGACCAGTAGGCCTGCGTATTCGGGGTTGTATCGGGGTCCGGAGGTTGTTTGCCGGAGCTTTCTCCATCCCTGAGTCATCATGAGAAGGTCTGTGGTCTCTCTTACTTCCGGATCATTAGAGAAATAATAAGCGGGGGATTCGATCGTGCCTTTTAGTTCGGAGGACAGAAACAGGTAATTCTGGATATCTTCCTGACCTGTGGATTGGAGTGAGTCCTGGAGGACGACGGCTATGGATGCGTTGAATTGCGGCGGAGTGGCGGAGCGCGGGGTGGTGGCGGGTTGCGGCGGAGTGGCGGAGTACGAGGTAATGGCGGGGTACGAGGTATTGGCGGTGGTGTCGGGTCCGGTCAGACCAAGCTTCATGGTAACCTTTTCCCGGGGCTTGTACTGTTCCTTGTCGGCATGGAGATCCATATTGAGGGATGCAGGGCGCCGGAACCAGAGGCGTTCTCCTACGGGCGTAGCCTTACCGGTGAGAACCGTAAACACTGTGATGCCATCCGGCAATTTTTTTTGATCCACGATGAAGCGGGCTTCACCACCGACTATAGTTTTTTGATCGATCGCTGAGATGGCTTTGTGGTTATGAACAATAAGCCGCACAACGGAATCTCCGCTGAGGGTATTGGTGTGAATGGAGATGGTCAGCCTGTCATCGTCACCGGCGGTCACTTGCATGGTAGATCCTTTGTCTTCCACCGCTGGCAGGTTGTATGTCAGCAGTGTGCGATCATCCAGTTCAAGAAGGGCCTTGCAGGGGGTGCTTGAGGGGGGAGTGAAAGAGAACTGTCCCATGCCGAAACGGAGGCTTTGAAAGTGTGCGATCGTATCCCCGGCAACGTTGATGAGGGAGCCTTTACAGTGCAGTCCTTTGCCCGACCGGTCGGCGATGCGGAAGGCTACGCGGTTTGGAAGGCCTTGTACGAGGGAGCCTCCTTCGGGGAAGAACTGGACGTCGTAGGGGGGGTGGATCATTACGGGCGATGTCGTGGAAGTTGGGATATTGGGGAGGGTAGTGGGGGTATTGGGGAGGCTGGCCGGGAGAGCCTGAAGCGTATTGAGGATGGTGATCGTTTTTTCGAAATAGACTTCGGGCCCTGCGTTGATCATCCACCGGGTATAGGCGCGGAAGATGTAATTCCCGGAATGGATGGAGAAGGGCAGTTGAAAAGAACCGTTGCCGAGACCATCATCGAGGGCGATCTTTGCCTGGAGGGCCGGGTGCTGGTCATTGGAAATCACCTCGACATATGCAATTTTGCTCAGGTCGATCTGCCGGTGTGAGGCCGCATCCACTACATACAATTTGAACCAGAGGATCTCGCCGGCGAGGTAAAATTCTTTATCGGTGTGAACGAAGATCTTCTCCTCTGCCTGCGCCTGCACTAAAAGGAACCGGGTGAGTAAGATAATAGTAAAGATGATTCGATTCATGTTGAAATAAGTTGGGATCACCAGAATGAGGGTTTTTGGTTGGTACCGCCTTGCAGCCGGCAATCGACGCATCGTTTGGAGCTGAGGATCGTTGAGTTTCCGCTGAAATGATAAGGCGCGACGGTCGTATCGGCATAGTCGTAGAGCTGCCAGTTGGACTGATTTGTAGCGATGGTTACGGAATTACACGAGGGGTCCGGGATATTTATCACCTGTGTGCCCGGGATGAAAAGCCGCTGCTGTTGTATCGTTCCGGCGCTGAGGTAACCGATCACGGCTTCATTGGGGTCAGTGAGACAGTGATAGTTGCCGCTTAGCTGAGAGGGTTGCGGGTCGAAGAGCGAGCCCAGGTTCTGGGTATTTTTTTGCAGGATCTGCCAGTACTCATAAGCCGTCCGGGTGAGCACAGACTGGCTGGCCAGGATGCTGTATCGGACGCTGAGTCTTTGGTCATTCTGCGGTATGATGGTGAGAGGCGCCTGGCTGATACGGTCCTCGCCTAGATTGGTTGAATTACCGAGGAGGATATTCGTGGAATTGTTAGATTTCCAGCAGGTATAGGTCTGGTTGGTAGAGTCGGCGTAGACGAGGAGACCGTTTTGCAGAACCAGTTCGGCGTCTTGTACTGAATGATATTCCCATGTCTCAGTAAAGGTCCAGAAATAATAATGGCTGTTATTAGCCGGATCGAGCGTATTGATACTAACGGTTACATCGCTAACGCTGTCCTTTGGTCCCCAGCTCAGGCTGTCGATCGGGGGTGATGTCAATACAGGGACGAGATCGGAGAGGTATTTGCTTCCGTTGTGGGTCTGTATCTGCAGCTGGAATTTTTCCGCCGGGTTGAGGGAAAGCTGGGCGGTCATATAGACGCCGTTGCCTTGTTCCGGAATGGGGTAGGTATCCCCGGCGTTGCCCAGGATCGTCAGCTTCGCCTGTAGTTCGGGCGTGAAGGCTCCGGCGCTGTCGCCGATCTTTTGGGTGCGGGACAGGCGAAAGGTGCTGGTGTTGCCGGCTCTGCTGTTTAGCATTCCGTCCACGACCAAAAGGTTGATATTTGTCTTTTGGGCGGGGGCAGTATAAGTTTGTTTGCAGCCGGGGGCCGCGAGGATGAGGGAGCCGATGAGACACGCGCCTGGCGACGGGATCAGGCGCCGCAACTGCGGAAGGCTAACAGAAATGATCAGCTGCCATAAGCGGGTGAGTCGATTGGTTTGCATTGCGTTCAAAATCTGATGTTATAAGATACAAATGGGATGGCGGTGCCGAAAATGGATAGTTTGTATCCTTTTATTATGCCGTTCTCCTCTGTGAAATAAACGGAATATGGATTTTTACGGGCCGTAAGGTTATAAACCCCGAAGGACCAGGAATTGTGGAATACCTGGTGCACCTTATGGTTGCCGTCCATATTGAAAGAAAGGTCGGCGCGGAAATAGTCAGGGATCCGGAATTGGTTGCGATCTGAGTAATAGACCCGCTGCGAACCTCCAAGCTCGAAAGTAGCTACTGGCAGGGTGATAGGACGTCCTGTACTATAGACTGTGTTCACTGACAGGCTGTAACGGTGAGAGAATCGATAGTTGCCGACAAGATTTGCGCTGTTGGGCCTGTCAAAATTGGCGGGATAATAATTCCCTTTATTTATGATCTCACCGGCCAATGGATCGTCCATTTTGAGGAGGGTGCGTGACCAGGCATAGCTAAACCAGCCGTTGAGCTTCCCGGCCGGTTTTTTTACCAGGAACTCTATGCCATAGGCTTTCCCGCAGGTATTGATCACATCTGTTTCGATGTGAGGGTTGAGCAGCAGCGTGGCGCCACTCTTATAATCCAGGTAATTGCGGATCGTTTTGTAATAGACTTCTATCGAGGTTTCGATCGTATTGGACCGGAAATTCCTGTAAAATCCGAGAGAGACCTGGTTGCCGGTTTGAGGAGCGATATGCGGATCGCTCAGTTTCCATACATCGGTCGGAGAAATAGCGGTAGTATTGGAAAGGAGGTGTATGTATTGCCGTAAGCTATTGTAGCTGAGCTTGAAGGATGCGTTATCCGTAAGCACATAGCGAAGGGAAAGGCGATATTCCGGTCCCCCATAGGTCTTTATATTCTTGCCGGATCCGTAATGGGTTGTGGTCACTATGCTGGAACCTTCAAGGGGCAGACCCGGTTCGTAATTGTTGACATCGTGGGGTCCGAGATAGTTGAACAGGGAGAATCGCAGTCCGGCGTTGAGGGCAAGACGGGGCGTGATAGAAAGCTGATCGCCTGCATAGATGGCGGATTCGAGGGCCTGTTCTTTAGGGACGAGATCCTGCGTAACGAGGGAGGCGCTGCCGGTTGGCAGCATACTGCCCGGCCGGAATTGATAGTGGATCGTGCTGAGACCAAAGTCCAGCGCATGGCGCAGGCCCGGATTATAATTAAAGTCCGCGCGGAAAGAGGACTGGTCAAGGTTATAGGTGAAGTTGTAGGCTGTTACGGGATTTTTGTTATCAGACTGGGAATACTGGTAATGATCCAATCCGGCGGTGAGGACCCCATAGAACTGATTGGAGAAGATATGTTTCCATTTTATATTGGCGTTCCGGTTGCCATATTTATAAAGCGTATCGTTGTTGAGACGGAACTGATCATTGCTGATATATCCGGTAAAAAAGAGACTGTTCTTAGGATTGAAAGTATGGACGATATGCAGGTCTGCGTCGTAAAAAGAGGCAGTGCTGTTGCTGTATTCATCATTGGGGAGCGCCTTTAGCAGCCAGTTGGAATAGGTGGTCCGGCCGCTGGCGATGAAGGTGGTCTTGTCTTTTATGAGCGGTCCTTCGAGGGTAAGCTTGCTGGTGAGCGGTCCTATTCCGGCGCTGCCCGAAAGTTGTTTGCTATTTCCATCCCTGGTAGAAACGTCCAGAACGGAGGAAAGGCGTCCGCCATATTTTTCAGGAATGGAACTTTTATAAAGTTCTACTGCCTTGATAATATCCGGATTGAAAGCGGAGAAGAAGCCAAAAAGATGAGAAGGATTATAAATGGTTGCATCGTTAAAAAGGATGAGGTTCTGGTCAGCCGATCCTCCCCGGACATTGAATCCGGTACTGGCTTCGCCGACGGAGGTGACGCCAGGCAGGGTAAGAACGGCGCGCAGGACATCCGATTCTCCCATGACAGCGGGGATCTGCTTGATCGTCCGGATGCTGATCCTCTCCACGCCCATTTGCATGGCTTTGATATTGGATTTTTTTTCGGATACTACCGTAGCGGCTACCAGGGTAGGGACGAAATCCTCCATTTCGATGTTGAGCTTACCATCCGAATGCAGCATAATCTGGCGTCGGGTGTCTTTCATACCTGCGCTGCTGACCCGGATGACATGCCGGCCTTTGGGCAGCCGAAGCGAGAAATATCCATAGGCATCCGTTATGGCGCCAATGGGTGGATCATCAAGATAAACAGCCGCGCCGACCAGGGCTTCCCCGTTCCGGGTGTCCCGTATATAACCGACCAGCGTCGCGTTGCCCGGCTGCGGCCGGCCGGAGGGAACACCGATCTCAAATAATTTATTCTCGAGGGAGGCGCGGAGTGCTTTTGTGGCAGAGTGGTCCTCTACGGTCCAGCTAGTATCGTGTGGTGCGTTTCCGGTGCTGTCACCGGAGGTTAGTGTGGTCCGAATGGCGTTGTGCCGGGTGATGTATATGTTGTTATCGGGACCCATGGCATAATGAAAGATAGTGTTCTTGAAAGCCTGGTCGAGCAGGTCATTGACGCGCGCATGTCTTGCTCTCAGGTTAATGACGATGCTATCGGTCTCGGCCGGATCGTAAGAAAAGTGATAATGGGTTATGGACTCTATGCGGTCAACGAACTGCGGAAAGGAAAGGTTGAAGAAGTCTCCGTCAATGGTTCGGGTATCCTGGGCCTGTGCGATCAATGCCGGGGCGAGTATTAAGTGCAAGAAGAGCAGGAAACGCTGCATTTTCAATTCTTAAATTTATTATAGTATTCTGCGACCCTGGTGAGGGTGTTTACGGCATCTTTTCGGAAACGGAGGCGGGATCTTTTCACAAAATCCCTTATCAGAGTTCTATCGGATCCGAAGGCGTCGAGCATGTTTCGTTCCGAATGGACGGCGTAAAAGCTACCTCTCACTACCAGATAGTAGTAATCGTATTGCCGGTAATTGGAGAGGTTCTCTTCGGCCTTGCCTGTGACCTGGATCTTTTTTTCATGCCGGACGAGGGCGATAGTCTTTCCCTGATAGAGTTCTTCATAAAAGCCGGAGGCAGGAAGACCCACATCGTTGCTGTCGGAGGCCAGGTAAAGAAACCGGTGTTGCGCGACCGTAAAATATTGGATCTTTTCCGGGAGCAGCTGGAAGTTGAGGTCTTTTTGTTCGTTCTTCATGACCACTACGTCTTTTGTCAGATCGTAGGAAAGGCGGACAAAGGGAAAAAGGACGCCGTCGTATAATATGGACCCTGTAAGAAGCGTATCCGATATAAAAAAAGGATGTCCCTGTGGATGATGGTCATAACCACTGTATAGCGGGCCGTTGTATAACCTGTCGCGGGCTGCGTTGCTGTTGGTATAGACTTCGACAGCCTGTGTAATGGAGGTGTACTGGAATGCGCTGTCAGGGGGAGATTGGGCGTTGGTCTGCAGCATAAAAAGCAGACCAGTGGCAATGAAGAGACGGGATAAGAGTTTTTCTGATCTCATAGCAATCGTTTGGCCATCCACAATATAACTTTTATTTCCGAATTTATTGTAGCCGGGAGGCAATATGGTTAAGGGCAGAAACTTATGGAGATTCGCCCATTTAGCCTATAGGAAAGTACCTAGTTTCTAAATTAGTTGTTCTAAATAGCCATTCCCGGCTGAAGTATCGCTAGCTTTTACGTTATAGTGGTGACAGGTTGCAAGGGACCCCGACTCAAGGTTGTGGTTGGGGTAAATCAGACGAAGACTATGGGTGAAACATCACTACCAGCCGGAAACAGTACTCTTGAAACGCTATTCTTTTATAAGAATGGATGCAGACTTTTCTGGTTAGCCTGGCTGGTCTTGTTTTCACTCTCCTGGACCTATGGGATACATGACACTGATTATAAGATCCAGGCCAATATTATTTACCGGTTCACAAAATATGTCGACTGGCCGGTCAATAGGAAAAATGGCGATTTCATAATTGGGATAGTCGGAGAGTCGCCGCTTTATGATGATCTAAAGACCTTATGTGCGAATAAAACAGTCGGAAACCAAAAAATCGTTGTTATGAAAATGTCTCCATCTGCAAATTCCTACAACTGTCACATGCTTTTTATCAGTGAAGAAGAGAGTGGCAGCTTGAAAAAGATCGACAGGCTCACAGCGGGAGATCCGATCTTAATTATTTCGGAATCGGAGGGCCTTGCCCGCAAAGGGTCATGTATAAATTTTATTACGGTGGACGAACGGCTGAAGCTGGAGATCAATAAAAGCAATGTCGAACAAAGGAACCTGCATATTGCTTCCCAGCTCCTTGAATTAGGGATAATTATAAAATAGGAATACGTGCGATACATGAACATTACTATTAAGAAGAGGATATACTGGAGCTTCTCCTTGCTGGTGTGCTTGTTCGTAGCCAATGGCATCTTCACCATTATTACCTTAAGTAATAATAAAGATGCATCTTCCCGCCTTTCAAGGGTAATCGACCCTTCACTGCAGGGCATTGACGAGTTTAAGAAAATGATGCTCGAATCGAAAATGTACACGACCAATTGGGTGTTCCTGAGATATAAGCAGGAAGATAAGGAGCAGTTGAAAGAGCTCCACTTCACGGATTACCGGAAATTAAGGTCCCGCCTGGATGGTTACGCTGAACAATGGACAAATAAAGCCTGGGCCGACAGCCTGGACAGAGTATATGCCGGATTTGAACAACTGCTGCGCATAGAGAGGGGTATAATGGGGTCCTTAAAGGAATTCAAGGATTATGATGATCCTGTGACCAAACTAGAGTCAGAACGGAAGATCGAAGAGGAAGTCCTGCCCAGAACTACGGCATTGATGAACTCTTTAAATAATATCAACACTTTTGAGCGGGGAATAAGGAACGAGGTCAACAGCAGGGTGGAGAGTGATTCCAGACTGTTAAGTAAGGTAATCATTGGACAATCCGTCATTATCATTTTTATTGGGATCTTCCTTTCATTGTATTTTGCAAATATTATCATCAGTCCGATCAATAAGCTAAGGCATATCGTAAATGACCTGGGCAAAGGCATTACCCGGGTAATAGAACATAATGGCAAAGGAGATGAGATCGGGGAAATGGTCCGATCGGTCAATAATCTTTCTGAAAAGCTGAGGGTAACCGCAACTTTTGCGCACGAAGTAGGCATTCGCAACTTTAATATACATTTTCAACCGCTTAGTGATGAGGATACGTTGGGGAAGTCCCTGATCTCCATGCGCGACAATTTGAAGGCAAGCGAAATGGATCTGATGCAAAGTGCGGCGGACCTTAGCAAAAAGGAACGGCTTCTGCAGGCTGTCGGTTCGGCGACTCACGAACTCCTTAGTAATATTGATTTTGAGACGGCAATAGGGAACGCCATCCGCCTGTTGGGTTCGCAAATGGGAGTTGATAAGGTGGTGACCTACCGTAATTATTCCGACAATCTTACCAATGATACATATAGCAGCCAGCTGGCTTGCTGGAACAGTCTCACTGATGAAATTGAATATCATTCGAAGGAATCCCAGTGCGTCCCTATTCATTTGATGGTGGATATACAGCGGGCTCTGGTAGCAAATAAGATCTTCTATAGTGCCATTTCCGATCTGAAAGACCGCGATGCAAAGGAATGGCTGGAAGGAAAACAGGTGAGGTCGGTAACTTTTATTCCCGTATTTGCGGAAGAAAAATTATGGGGGTTTGTTTGTATAAAGGACTGTAAAACGGAACGTGAATGGACCCCGGCCGAACTCTCCGTCCTCGAATCATTTTCGAGCACATTGGGATCGGCGATCGACCGTATACAGATGGAGCAGCAAAAGAACAATGCGGAAGCGGCCAATATTGCCAAGAGCGAATTTATGGCCAATATGAGCCATGAATTACGTACTCCGATGAATGGTATCATAGGGTTTACAGAGCTTGTCCTGACGACCGATCTTAAGAAAATACAAAGAGAGTATCTGCAGAATGTCAATAAATCCGCGTACAATTTGCTGGCTATCATCAATGATATACTTGATTTTTCCAAAATAGAAGCAGGCAAGCTGATCATCGACAATACGGCTTTTAAGCTCGACGAATTGGTCGAAGAGACGATGGATATCCTGTGCATAAAAGCCCAGGAAAAGAATCTTGAGCTGGTCTGCAACATCGATCCCCGGCTTCCTTCCCAATTTTCCGGCGACCAGGGGCGGATAAGACAAATCCTCGTAAACCTGATGGGCAATGCGATAAAATTCACCGCGAAAGGGGAAGTTGTAGTAAGTGTCCGGCAGGAAGCGTCCGTCTATGAAAATGATGGCAAGAAGTTCATGGATATAACTATATCGGTGAAGGACACGGGCATAGGGATCGTGCCGGAGAAGATAAATGCTGTGTTCGAGAGTTTCACGCAGGCCGACTCAAGCACCACCAGGAAATTCGGCGGTTCGGGTCTCGGGCTTACGATCTCCAAAAGCCTGGCGGAACTGATGGGAGGAAGCTTAGGGGCAGAAAGCGAATTTGGCAAGGGAAGCGAGTTTACCCTGCGGCTTGGCCTGGAGATATACGATGAACATCCCCGCGTGGAACTGACTTCGAAAGGCTCGTTGAGGAAGGTCCTGGTGATAGATGACAATATCACCAACTGTGTATTGATGGAGGGGATCTTCGGGCATTTACATATTCCGTGTACGATCTGTTATAGTGGCGCGGAGGCATTGAAGATCATCGGGAAAACTCTCGAAGACGGGCAACCGTTCGATCTTATCATCACCGATAACCAGATGCCGGAAATGGATGGTATTACTTTGGTAAGAAGGATCAAGGAAATGATTGAGGGACATGCCCAGCCTTTTATCCTTATGCTCTCCTCCCTGGAAAGAAGAATTTTCCAGCCGGAGGCGGAAACCATCGGCATCCATAAATTCCTTTCCAAACCGGTAAAGCTGATGGAATTGATGGACTTGTTGTCCGTACAGTTCGAACAAACCTATTTGCATAAAGAGCCGCTTGTCGCCCTACCGGTAACCGGCAAAATATTTCAAAGCAGGAAGGTATTGGTGGCTGAGGATAACCCGTTGAACATGTTACTCATTTCGGAGGTGTTGGGCAATATGGGACTCGAGGTAATTAAGGCGGGCAATGGAGAAGAGGCGATTGCCATGCTGATCCAGCATGATCCTGCGCTGGTCTTTATGGATGTCAATATGCCGGTGATGGATGGGTATACTGCTACGAAGAAGATCCGGTCGTCGGCTGAGCCATACTGCAATGTTCCCATCATCGCCCTGACGGCGGATGCGATGGAAGAGGATAAAGAGCGATGCAGGAAGGCGGGTATGAATGACTTCGTGTCCAAGCCATTCCGCCTCATTGAAATAGAGTCTGTCATGAATCATTATTTAATATGCGCTTAGCCAATGAAAAAAAGCACGATCGTTGAGATCATTTCCGCATTCCTTATTTTTTTATTTCTCTATGCTGCATTAAGCAAGCTGCTAGAGTTTGATAAGTTCAGATACCAGATAAGTCAATCCCCCTTTATAATCCGTATTTCCCGATTTGTCGTTTGGGCCATCCCGGTAAGCGAAATACTGATCTCGGTCGCCCTGTTTGTCCGAAGGACAAGGTCTGCCGGTCTGTATTCGGCATTTTTCTTAATGCTCCTGTTTACGGGATATATATTTATAATGCTGAGATATAGCCCCTATTTGCCCTGTTCATGCGGAGGGGTTTTATCAGTGATGTCCTGGAAACAACATTTTGTTTTCAACCTGGTATTTACCGGTTTGGCATTGTCCGGCATAGTGATACAAAATACGAATTCAAGAAAAGACCATAGTAAGAATGCGTTGACAGGAATGAAGCTGAACACCTGAATAAAAAAGTAAGCATCTATTAACACCAAAGTTTTTTGTGCTTTTTGATTTACAAAAGCAGAATTGACCATGAAAAAACAAATCTCCGTAGTGGCCATTGCCGTTCTTTTTGCTGTCGTATCCGCATTTGCGGGAAAGGTCAAACAAACTCCGATCCAATGGTGGAATGTCGACCATCCTTTTGCCGGAAGCCCCGGTATTTACCAATTGTCAGCGACCCAGATAAAAGGGATCTACTGCCCTGGCAACAACAATGTTGAATGTGCCTATTTGATTAGCAACACCAGTACAATCATTAAGAAGCCTTTTTAGGAACCGAATTTGATATGGCCGGCTGGGGGTACGAATCCTGGCCGGCTATATTAGTTTTAATACTTTATCATGAGAAGTTTTCTTTATTTGATGATATTATCCCTGCTGGCGGCGTCCGTCATACTGGCCATCTTTCATTATGGCGACCTTCCCAACAGGCGTAAAAATGGATTCAAGCGAAGTTATTTTCAAGGGGCCTACTCCGGATGGCAGGAGAGGAAGCTTCGGGATACACTATATGACATCGTGGGGGTGACGCCGTGGACTATTTATATCAGCACGGCAACAGAAGGCGAGGTGCTTGAGGTCGGGAAGGATCTAAAAGGGAAGATAAAGAGGATCAGGATCCCATTTTTTGCCCGATGGTATGACAGCTTACAATTCAGCAGCCTTTCGATCAGGATCGATTCCCCCCATATTTATCTTTTTGCCGAGAACAAGCCGGCCATTGTTAAGACCAATTTCGACTCCACGTCGTTTGAGTTCCGGATACTGCCGCCGGGTGCATTTAGCCGCGAGGTTATGGCAGGTCCGGATTGCTTCATATTAAGAAAATTAGAACACCGGTTGACCGACCAGCTATTTGTCCGATATAATTTCAGCACGGGGTTATTGAAAAAAGAAGTGAATATTTCGGAGACATATGGCGATGGCGGGATCATATCTGATGGCCAATTGCATTTCGATGACAGCACAAAGAAATTATATTATATTTATTATTATAAGAATTTGGTGTTGTCCTTCGATACGTCGCTAGCGTCTGCAAATAAATTCGCTTCGATCGATACGACCACTTCATTTAAAATGAAAACCGGGTTGGTGGAGAATAGTGGCACCAGGGCATTTACGAATATTACTCCGGCCAATATTATCAACAGGCTCAATTACGTACAGAATGGTCTCCTTTTCAATATGTCGGCGCTGAAGGCGGACAATGAAACGGACCAATTCTTTTCCGATCACTCGGTCATAGATATTATCGACCTAAAGAATGGGAAATACCTGAGGAGTATGAGTTTGCCGCTTTCTAACGGGGCCAGGCTTTCACAGTTCGTTATTTCGGGCAACAAGCTTGTTGGTTTGTATCCAAACAGTATTATTATTTATGATTTGAGCCTGGAGCTGGGCCGGCAGGGTCAGTAACCTTTGTTTTGGGTCAGGAACGGATTTACAGCTCTCTGAGCCTGGGGAACCGGCCATAAGGCGTCTGTCGTCTGCCAGCTAGCCGGCTTTAATGCTCCGATGACAGGATCGGCCTTACCCGTCCTTTTCAAATCAAGCCAGCGATGGCCAAACTCTGCAAACAGTTCGATCCTTCTTTCCTGTTGAAGGGCCGACGCCGTAGCATCCGGGGAAAGAGAGGGCGACAGGGCAGTCAGGCCGGCTCTTGCGCGAATGATGTTCAGATCGTCGATGGCTCCTGAAATATTGTTTTGGTGCGTTCTTGCTTCCGACCGTATTAAATACTGCTCCGCGAGGCGAAAAACGACATGGTACTCGGTCACCGAACCTCCTCCGCCGTTTTTGTACTTGTAAGGATAATAAAACGTTTGTCCGCCGATGGCCGTGTTGCCCGTCCATACCGTAAATCTGTTATCGCCCGGTTCAAAGGCGGTGACGAGGTCGTTGGTCAAAGTAAAAGCCGGAATCAGTCCGGGTAAACCGGGAATGAAGTTGGCGGCTTCCTGGGTATTTAAGGACGGGATCACGGGCATTAATTGCCATATGGTCTCGTTGCTGGAATTAAGAAATACGGACTCGGGACCGGATAGTGTGTAGGAGCCGGAGCCGATAACCGAAGATGCCTGTGATTCAGCATCGGCCCACCTGGCAGTATACAGGTAGACCCTTGCCAGCAGTGATGTCACCGTCCACCTGTTCGGGCGCACCCTTTGAAGGGTAGGATAGTCGGAAGGTAACAAGGTTTGCGCGCGGGTCAGATCCGTAATTATCTGTTGATAAATTTTCGGGGAGGGTGTCCTGCTCAAAGTATCATTTATCCGATAATCCGTTGAGGTTAC
>Ga0193716_1000729_pt1 | contig 19735 bp, 19 predicted proteins | sample U2c1metaG_FD_145901 | JGI IMG/M metagenome (GOLD analysis project Ga0193716, IMG submission 145901) | Soil microbial communities from a riparian zone of the East river system, Colorado, United States - U2c1 | ecosystem: Environmental > Terrestrial > Soil > Riparian zone | place: USA: East River...
TTGTTCTGCTGGTCCTTATTGTTCTGCTGGTCCTTATTGTTCTGCTTGTTCTGATTCTGCTGCTGGTTGAGCGCGTCGATCTTGCGCTTCACCAGATCTCGATTGAACTTGCTATCCGCATCATCGGCACGCAACTGCAGCGCCGTTTCATAGGCCTTCACGGCATCGTTCCACTTTTGCAGGGTTTCTTGCGGAGCAGACTGCTCGGTCTTTTGTCCCGCGCGATACAAGGTGTTGCCAAGGTTGTAGTAAGCATCCTCTTGTACGGCCAACCGCTTCAAATCGCTTGACGGTGCGTGGCTGATGGATTGCTGGAAGGATTGCGCGGCTTGCGGGAACTGACCGGCTCGGTACGCCGCGGTACCGGCATTGTATTCCAGCACCGGTCGCTTCGAATCAATCGCCGGTGCACCATTTGAGCCTGACCCTCCTGATGCATTCGGGTCGGCGGCTTGCGCGGGTTGGACGCGCGCGCTCATCATCAAAATGAGTCCTGCCGCGGCAACCGCGCGAGATGCTGCCGCGGCCTGTGCGCCATGACGCCGGCGTGTCCCAATGACAAGACTGGCAAGCAGCATGGCGAGGGATCCCGCCAGAGGCCATTGATATCGCTCGATGTATATTCTCTGCCGCCTCGACGCCAGATCATGTTTCGCCATCGATCCGAGAACGGCGCTGAAAATGGCTTCCAAACCCTCACCCTGGGTCCCCAATGGCGCGTAAAACCCGCCCGTAGCGGCCGCAATGGCCTTCAATCCAGACTCGTCGAGCCGCGACCTGACGAATGCGCCGCTTTCATCTTTAACGAATCCGCCGCCTTGAGCTTGCGGAACTGGAATCAAATCACCCGCAGCGGATCCCACACCCACCGTGTACACCTTGAGTCCATCCGCCTGCGATGCGCCTCGAGCCGCTTCCACCGCGTTACCCTCGAGGTCTTCGCCGTCGGTAATGAGAATCACTATTTTATCGCTGCCCGGGCGGCGGCGCAGGGCAATCTGAGCGGCCTTGATGGCGCTTGAAATATTCGTGCCTCCGCGTGGGATCGTGTTGGTGTCGATCGCGCTCAAGGATTCTTGAAACGCCCCGTAGTCCAGCGTAATCGGGCATGCCAGGAAGGAGGATCCCGCAAATGCCACAATGCCGACCGCGTCGCCATCCAAATGTTTTGCAAAGTCATTGATTGCCAGCTTTGCGCGCGTCAGCCGATTTGGCTTGACGTCCGGTGTCGACATGCTGCGCGAGGTGTCGATCGCGAAAATGATCTCGTTTCCCCGGCGCCTGACCTCTTCCCATCGAAATCCCACGAGCGGTCCGGCCAGGGCGACGAACAGGCAGATCACCGCTCCCAGGAACAGCGCACGCTGTAGGCGGCGCTTACCAACGGATATCGAGCGCGTCAATTGCCGCCGCAGGTGCGCTGACACGAACGTGGCGAGCGCACGGTGCTGGCGGGCGTCATAAAGGCGCCACAGCCAAACCAGCAGCAACACGGCGAGAAATCCCGCCGCCAACCACCACGGACTGTTGAACCTCACGGCAATCTCCGCAGTCGAGTTTGCTGTAGTGTCAGGCTCAGCCCGAGCATGGCGAGCGATGGAATGAGCGCCCAAGGATACAACTCCTCGGTACGTTCAAACTTTTGCACCGTTTGCGCGGTCTTCTCGAAGCGATTGATTTCCTCATAAATCTTCTTCAACGAATCGGTATCCGTCGCGCGGTAGAATTTTCCGCCGGTCTCTTCAGCCACCGCCTGCAGGGTTTTTTCGTCCACATCCACTTTGGCCCTGATCACCTGAGTGTTTCCCGCCGCGTCTCTGACGGGGATTGGCGCATAGCCACGTACGCCCACTCCAATGGTATATATTTTTACGCCCATGGCCTTGGCCGCTTCGGCGGCGGCCAGCGGCGAGATCTTTCCGGTGTTATTGACGCCATCCGTGAGCAGAATGATCACCTTGGATTTCGCCGGAGTCAGACGCAGGCGATTGACGCCGGCGGCGATCGCAGAACCAATCGCTGTGCCATCATCGGCGGCGCCGACAGTGACGCGCTCCAAGTTCTGCTGCAGCCAATCGTGATCGAGAGTGATCGGGCTGACCAAGTAGGGGGCGCCGGCGAAGGCAATGAGGCCGATGCGATCGTCGGGCCGCTCGTCGATGAATTTCGAAACCACCGACTTGACGACCTCAATACGATTGACCCGTTGGCGGTCAATGAGAAAATCGAGCGCCTGCATCGAGCCGGAGATGTCCAGCCCCAGCACGATATCGATGCCGTTGGCGCTGACTTCCGTCCGGCTATGAGCGCGCTGCGGGCGAGCAAGCCCGACAATCATCAAAGCGCCCGCCAGAATCGGCAACAGCCAGACCCACCGCCCTATTCGACTGCGGCTGCCGCGAGCCACTTCGCGGGCGAGGCTGACATCGGAATATTCAATGGCGGCGACCGGACCGCGCCGCCCACGCCACAGCATGACAATCGGCAACAACGCCAGCAGCCAAAACCATTCAGGCTGTAGGAAGCGCGTCATGAGCCTCCTGAGCCGGAGATGCCTCTTCGGTCCCGGCGGTTGCCAATACGAAGGCCCTGGCGCTTTGACGCAGTGATTCCATGTCCTGCACGCCGAGGGACATCGCCGCGAATTTAACGAAATCGCAGTGATGCAGAAAATCTCCGAGCAGCGACTGGTGCCTGGCAAGCGCTGCATGCGGCGTTTCAAGCAAATTCCGCAGGAATTCCTCGGTGGTGCGGCGCGTGGCGGTGACATCGAATCGCTGCTCGATGTAGCTGCGCACGATGTCGGACGCCGCGGTGGAAAATTCGCGTGCGTGCGCGGGCTGCATGAGGGTGCGGATCTCCTCTAGCCGCTGCAAGGCGATCTCGTGAGACGACAGAACGCGCGCACGACGATTGCGCCGGCGGCGCCAGATGACGTAGACGGCCAGCGCGATGAGGGCCACGCCCGCGATGAGGGCCGGCAGTATCCAGTCCGCCAACAACACCTTCGGTCCACGGATGTCGCGGATGTCTTCCACCGAGCTCGGCGTCACAGGCGCGGCCCACAGGCCCGCAGCCAGGATTGCACCAATGACACCGCTCGCCGCCGCGGCACGAATGCCTGAAAGGTGTCCGCTCATCGGTGTCCGCTCATCGGCGTCTGCGCTCTCGAGTCTTGAAGAACCGCTGCAAGGCCGGCATGTAAGCTGCGTCGGTCTGCAACTGCAAGGTGTCGATACCCTCCGAGCGAAAATCGCTGACCAGTCGATGGCTTCGTTCCAAGGACAGTTCTTTGAAACGCTTTCGCACGGCGCGGCTTGCGGTATCGAGTTCGATCACCTCGCCGCTTTCCGCATCTTCCAGCGCAACGATGCCCACATTCGGAAGCTCTTTTTCGCGGGGATCCTCGACGTGAACGGCAACCAGATCGTGACGGCGGTTGGTGCGTCGCATGGCACGGCGCAACTCGGCGCGCGCAACCGTGGGGTTTGCGGTCGTCTCGAAATCCGAAATCAGGAATACGATCGCGCGCCGGTGCAAAAGCCGGTTCGCGACATCGAGCGCCTTGACCGTGTCGGTCCCGGCGGCCTGAGGTACGTGATAGAGGATATCCCTGACCACTCGCAGCACATGACGCCGCCCCTTCTTCGGCGGCAGGTAGCGCTCGACTCGGTCGGTGTACAGCATCAAACCGACCTTGTCGCTATTGCGAATTGCGGAGAACGCCAAAACGCTGGCAAGCTCCGCGGCAAGATCGCGCTTGCTGGCTACGCCGGATCCGAAATTACCGGAAGCGCTGATGTCCACCAGCAAGAAGATCGTGAGCTCACGCTCCTCGGTAAACTTCTTGACAAAAGGCCGGCCCGCCCGGGCGGTGACATTCCAATCGATGGTGCGCACTTCGTCGCCGGGCGTGTACTCGCGCACCTCATCGAAGTCCATTCCGCGCCCCTTGAATACCGAATGATAGGCGCCGGCGAGACTGTCGTTGACCATGCGGCGCGTGCGGATTTCGAGTTGCCGCATGCTGCTCATGATGGCCTTGTTCGATTGGGCGATGTCTCGCGCCATCAAGGCACCGGCAAGGCGTCGAGAATTTTCTCGACGACATTCTCAGAGGAGATATTTTCCGCTTCCGCCTCATACGTAACCGAGACCCGGTGGCGCAGCACGTCGAGCGCAATAGATTTGACGTCCTGCGGGATCACGAAGTGACGGCCGCTCAAGAAAGCCATGGCACGAGCACCCAAGGTTAGGGCGATGGTCGCGCGCGGCGACGCGCCATTCTGGATGTAGCCGTTCAAATTCAAGGACGCGGCGAGGGGGGGACGAGTCGCGAGCACCAGATCAACGATGTAATCGCGTATCTTGTCATCGACGTACAGCGTATTGACGACATGGCGCGCCTCCAGGATTTGCGCCGCGCTCACCACCGATCGCGGAATGAGCATGGCTTCGGTCGTCGCCATGGCATCCAGAATGGCGCGCTCCTCGGCGCGGTTTGGGTAGGTGACGACCACCTTCATCATGAATCGATCGATTTGCGCCTCGGGCAGCGGGTAAGTTCCCTCCTGTTCCAAGGGATTCTGGGTGGCAAGCACCAGGAATGGAGTGGGCAGCTGATAGGTTTCATCGCCAATCGTTACCTGGCGTTCCTGCATTGCTTCCAGCAGCGCACTTTGTACTTTCGCCGGCGCTCGATTGATTTCATCAGCGAGGACGAGATTACTGAAAATCGGCCCGTGCTTCGTCCTGAACGCTCCATCCTGCGGGTTGTAAATCATGGTCCCCACAATGTCGGCCGGAAGCATGTCGGGCGTGAATTGCAGCCGCTTGAAATCCAGGGCGATGCAATTGGCCAAGGTCTTGAGCGCGAGCGTCTTTGCCAAGCCGGGTACGCCTTCCAGCAATACGTGCCCGTTAGTCAGCAGGGCAACCAACAGTCTGTCGAGCAGGTGTTTTTGACCCACAATCACACGCGCCATTTCCTGCTGCAGCGGACGAATCCAGGCTGAACTTGCCACTACCGTCTCGCGCGCCGCTCGCATTTGCGTGTCCGCCGCCGCCGGCAGCTGATACCTCGCATTCTGCTCGTTGAGCGGCGTGGCAGCTTTCTGATTCATGCTGGATCCTTTTTGACGAAATTCCGAAACGAAGGGCGAGCCAAACCACGAAATCGTCTAAAGACTCCGGGCTCGCGACTGAGGCTTTGAACTTGGGGAGGGCTTGCGGGTTCCCCGATACCGGCAGCGCCTGACGCAAAACTAGAATTCTCCGTAACCTCGCGCCATGGCTGCGGCAAAAATAGGCAGAAATACGAACAGCGCGAGCTCGGCGTGCAGATATCGCCGCACTCTCTGAATATCCGGGTTGCCGGGCAAGGCGCCGGATTTTCGCCAGCGAATAAAGGCAATGGTTGGGGGCAGAGACAAGATTCCAATGGCCGCGAAGCCTAAGATCTTGGCCCAGAAAAAGCCGTTATGCGAGTAGTACGCCCATCCCTTGGCCGCAAATATTGCCCGACAAAAGCCGACCACGATGACCGCCGCCGCCAAGATGCCGTACCACAGATCGATCGAGGCAATGCGTGCGATTGTTGCGCTCGTCACGCCGGGACGCACGGCCCAGAATTCGGCAAAGATAATCCCGAAAATACCGAAGATCAGAAGGTGATGGGCTATGGTGAGAGACAGATCGAGCATGGCCCGTGATCCTAATCCGCATATCCCGGGATATCAATTCGCCGACGCCGGCGCCCGGATTTAAGCCGCTTCGTGTGCCTCGCCCGCCAGTTCTTTGAGCGTTTGCTCGAAGATTTCGGCCGGCTGGCCGCCGCGAATCAAATGCCGATCATTGATGATCACCGAGGGGACCGCATTGATGCCGCGACTGGTATAAAACTGCTCGCGCGCCCGCACCTCGGCCGCATACTCATCAGAGGCAAGAATCTGCGCAGCTCGTGCAGGGTCCAGGCCTACCGATCCGGCGACGTCCACGAGAATGCCGTGGTCGCTTGGGTCTCGCCCTTCAGTGAAGTAGGCCGTGAAAAGCGCGTTCTTCAACGCCTTTTGCTTTCCCTCGTCTTCCGCCCAATGCAACAGGCGGTGCGCGTCGAACGTGTTGTAAATCCGTCCACGCTTTTCCATGTCAAAAGTAAACCCCAGTTCCGCTCCCCTCGCCCGTATCGCGTTGCGGCTACGCTCGATATCCGAAGGTCCTGACCCGTACTTTTGCGCGATATGCTCCACGATATCCTGCCCGGTCGGGCCCATTTTTGGATTGAGCTCAAAGGGCTGAAAATGAATGTCGGCCTCCACCTCGCCGGCCAGTCTCGCGAGCGCCGTTTCGAGCGATTTCAATCCAATAACGCACCAGGGGCAGGAGACATCGGATACAAAATCGATTTTCATTTTCACAGTCATTGCGGGCACCTTGGAATCAATGAAGGCATCCCCTGTTTATAGTGCGGCAAACGTGCAATTCAAGAGCTGAATTCGCTTCCATATTGCTGTCGAAGCGTCGCCTTCTGCACCTTGCCGGTGCCGCCGACCGGCAACGAATCGAGGAAAATGACGCCGTCCGGGAGCCACCATTTCGCAACCCGCTGCGCAAGAAACGCCAGAATTTCATCGCATTCCACAGAGTGATCGGCCTTGCGCACAATGAACAGCAACGGCCGCTCTTCCCAGCGCGGATGTTTTATACCGATGACCGCGGCCATGGCGACGGCCGGGTGGCCCATCGCGGCATTTTCCAAATCGATCGAACTGATCCACTCGCCGCCCGTTTTAATGAGGTCCTTGGCGCGGTCCCTGATCTGCATCGTGCCGTGCGCATCGATGGTTGCGATATCTCCGGTGGGCAGCCATCCATCGATGAGCGCACTGTCTTCCGCCTTGTAGTAGCCCGCAATGGTCCATTGTCCCCGTACCATCAGATGACCTTGCGACCTTCCATCGCGGGGCAAGGTGGCGCCGCTTTCATCGACGACTTTGATCTCGACACCGAAGGCCGACTTTCCTTGCTTAGCGGTGATGGCATGGCGCTCGGCACAAGGCAGCGCCGCCTGCTGAGAATTCAGCGTACACATGGTGGCAATCGCCACTGTTTCCGTCATACCCCAGGCATGTCGTACCTCGATGCCGAATTCCTGGTCGAATTTCGCGATCAACGATGCCGGCATTGCCGAACCGCCCACCAGGATCCGCTGCAGGGTCGATAAAGGCAGATTGCCCTGCTCTATATATCGCATCAACCCAATCCAGATCGTCGGCACACCCGCCGTTACCGTCACTTTCTCACTTTCCAGCATTTCGTGGAGACCGGCAGCATCCAGCCGCTGTCCCGGCAAAACCAGCTTTGCACCCCCAATCGGCGCTGCGTACGGAATACACCAACCATTGATATGGAACATGGGGACGGCGGGCAGAACCGTGTCTCTGGGAGATAGCGATATCAGTCCCGGCAGGCAGGCCGAGAGCGCATTGAGGACGATCGATCGATGCGAGTACAGCGCACCCTTGGGATCTCCCGTGGTTCCCGAGGTATAGCAGAGCGCTGCCGCCGTCCGTTCATCGAATTGCGGCCACAAAAACTCTGAGCTTTGGGACGCAATGAAATCCTCGTAGCAGATCACGCCATGCATGCTGCCCATGTTGGGCATATTTTCTGCATCGCTCAGGCAGATCCAGTGTTTCACCCGCGGACAATGAGCTGCGATGCTTTCAATCAAGGACGCAAAGGATGGGTCGAACAGCAACACGCCATCCTCCGCGTGATTGATGACGTATATCAGTTGCGGGGGATGCAAGCGCGGATTGCAGGTGTGCATGATCATGCCGCTGCCCGACACCGCGTAATAGGCTTCCAGGTGCCGATGGTTGTTCATGGCCACTGACCCGATCGATGTCCCGGCGCCTAAACCGACCCGGGCAAATGCATTCGCCAGCCGCTGCGCTCGGGCATTGCACTGCGCATAGTTGTACCGAAAGACGCCGCCATGCGTCTCGCGCGAAACGACTTCCGTATCGCCAAATTGCGCGGCTGCGTGCTCGATCACGCCGGAAATCAGCAGCGGTCGATCCATCATGAGTGCGGCTTGGAGCATATTGAAGTTCTTACATCATCGGGACTTCTCACACAAGGATTTGCACCGCATCATCCCTTCGTCGTTCGCGGAACTGTTCCAAGGGTACAATGCCGAAGCAGTGTAAGACTTAAGGATCTCCGATGTGCCCGGTGAGGCAGCCAGCAGACGTTCAGCAGCCCAAAATTGCGGATGAAAGTGCGATCAAGACCTGGTTGGACGCGCTGGCAATCGGCGCGTGCGATGCAGCTGCGTTCTTGCAGTACATGCAAAAAAGATTCGCATCCGATGCCGACGGCAATTGGGAGGTACTGTCGCAACTCGACCAGTACTATCGACGCGGACGGATTACCACCGAGGTTTTCCACACGGTCAAAAAAGCATTGGCGGAATCGGCCCTGGGCGGCCGCAGTAGTCCCGTCGCGCGCGAAACCGCGGTTGCGCACGAGACACCCATGGTTCCCGAGATTCCGGTAGCCCTGGAGGTTGCCGTTCCCCAGGCCACGGTGCACACCGAGCTGAGCGATACATACCGGCATCGCGAAGAGACACCACAATCACCGGATGCCGCCGACGACCTAAGGCCTGGCAGCGTGCTGCGGCGTCGCTACCGGATCGAGAACGTATTGGGCCAGGGCGAAATGGGCACGGTGTTCCAAGCCCTCGACGAATATCGCTTGGAGACGCAGCCTGGCCAAAAGCTGGCAATCAAGGTGCTGCATACGGCAGTGACCAAGCGCGCCGAACTGCTCACCCAACTGCGCCGAGAATTCCAGCTGCTGCAGCTGCTATCGCATCCGAACATCGTGCGTGCATTTGAATTTGACCGGGATGGCCCGGTTATCTTTTTTACGATGGAACTTCTCAATGGGCCGCTGCTCAGCCGCGTGCTGCAAGCAAGAAGGCTCATTCCCCTCGAGCGCGCCCAAGCGTGGGCGGTTGTGCGGGACATCGGCGCGGCTATTGCGCATGCGCATTCACGCGGTGTGGTGCACGGAAGCATCAATCCGCAAAATATCTTCATCACGGTTCCCGGTGAATTGCGCGTCCTGGACTTCGCAGCCGCACATCGATCGAACAGCAGATCATCAACGCCCGACCACGAAATGACAATGCCATTCGCCGCTTCCGCCTATGCCAGTTGTCAGGTGCTCGAAGGTGAACGTGCGGATGTGCGGGATGATGTGTTCGCCCTCGCGTGCATCGCCTATTTGCTGCTGAGCGGCGAGCATCCATTCTCCAAGAAGACCGCCATCGAGGCACGTCAGACCAATTTGAGCCTGCGACGGCCGCCGAAGCTGACGAATCGGCAATGGCAGGCGCTTCGCGCCGGCCTTCGCTGGGAACGCGAGCACCGGCCGGCCAATGTGCAGGAATGGCTGGAGCGCTTGGATCTTCGCGGTGCGGCGAAACGGTTGGCACCGATCAGTGACCTTCTCGAGCCGCCCCCTCGCAAGGAGTCAAAATCCTTTTTTGGATTGGCCGTAGCCGCTGGAGTCGTCCTGCTCCTCGGGGCCGCCTTTTGGATCGTCAACAACCGCGGCGCATTGCCGCAAATTGACAACAGCCCGCCGAGCCTTGCCGATTCGTCTTCGCCGCCCGCAGCGCCCGTCGCAGCGCCGGCCGCCGCGCCGCCTGCCGCAACTTCATCGACACCGACGCCGCCACCGCCCGCATCGCATGTCACGCCCGCCGCGCCAGCCGCAGACTCCGCGCCGACACCGCCGGCCGCATCGCACGCGCCCGCCGTGACGCCGCCGCCCGCATCGCACGCGCCCGCCGTGGCGCCGCCGCCCGCGTCGCACGCGCCCGCCGTGGCGCCTCCTGTGGCAACGAAACCGGCGGCAGCACCCTCCGTGCCGCCATCGGCCGGCGTCTCCTCCGGCCCATCGAAAGTTGAATTGACCTCGGACACGGTCGACGTGCCGGCCCCTGAGTCGTTGGCTCTCCTTTCGGTGCACCGCAAAGGTAGTTTGCGTGGTGAGACAAGCTTTACTTGGTGGACCGAATCCGGGACTGCAAAACCCAAGATTGATTTCTCACCCGTGGTGCCTCAGCTCGCCTACATCGGCGACGGAAAATCCAGCGTCTCCCTGAGCATTCCGCTGAGCAAGGCCCCGCGCACTCAGTCAAAGAGTTTCTACGTGGTCATTGACCAGGCTGAAGGTGGCGCAGCACTCGGCGGACGAACGCTCACGATGGTCACACTGCTGCCGAGCGACTAACCAAGTCCTTCGCCGGCGGCATAAATCGATACGAACATCAATAGTGCGGCGGCCGCTCCTGCTCGGCGGAGCGGCCCTCTTCGGACGGCGCGACCTCGAGTCCGTCCCTGACGGCCTTGAGTTGCGCTTCCAGCGCCTGGATTTCTCGGTGCTGTCGAAATACCGCATCGCTGAGCTCGGCCATGGCGCGCTCCAAATAGGCTATTTTCGATTGGACTTGCTCCATGGCCTCTTGCATCGGAGCTAGCGCTTCGCGCCGTAAAATAAATAGTCGGCTGTATACGATGCGCGCAGCTGCTGCCCGGCCTGATCCTTTCGGCACGCGACCTGGGGGGCGTTGCCTCCCACCGTATTCAACCGCTGAACGAACTGCACGCCGGTGAACACGCCATTTCCTGAGGTGGCCTTGGCACGCAGCAGCAGCCAGGGAATCGAGCTTGGGTTCGGGCTGTCGTAGCGAGCAACCATTTCCCCGATCACCTTGCTGCCGTCGTTAGCTTCCCAGGACGGCCCGGCGTAGTGTTTTCCGAAGTTCCGGCCACCCTTGGTCGAAAGGGTGGCTTCCGGCTGTTTGAACGCCCATTCGAATTGAGATGCATCGCTCTTCGTCGCCTGGCACTGATAGAGTTGCACGCCGGTGGCATGCAGCTGTTTGATCAGCGCTTGACCGGCAGGTACTTGCAGCGGTCCGGGTACGGACGGCGCCGTCGCGCATCCTGCCGCCGCGATACAAGCCGACATCTGCAATATTCGCGGAAACGTCCGAAGCTTCATGTGCCCTCCTATTTCGACACCGTATTGCGCATTATGTCAGCAGATGCGCCTGACGAGTGGCGATTAAATGCGCTATTGTTCGCGCATCATGCAACGAAAGCCCCAGCGGCGCGTACTCGTCATCGATGTCGGCGGCAGTCATGTCAAGACCCGGATTTCGAGCCACCGTGACATGCGTCAGTTTGAATCCGGCCCTACCCTCACGCCGCGCCGGATGGTTTCGCGCGTGCTGCGGCTGAACGGCGATTTGAAGTATGACGTTGTATCGATCGGATATCCGGGCGTGGTCGTGCACGGCAAGATCGTCACTGAACCATTCAATCTCGGACGTGGTTGGGTTGGCTTTGATTTTCGCAAGGCCTTTGGCCGTCCGACATTGCTGATGAATGATGCTGCGATGCAAGCGATCGGCAGCTATGAAGGCGGCCGCATGCTTTTTTTGGGTTTGGGCACGGGGTTAGGTTCGGCACTGATTGTCGACGGTACGGTCGCGCCGATGGAGCTCGCCCATCTGCCCTATAAACGCGGCCGCAGCTTCGAAGATTACTTGGGCGACCGAGGGCGGCACCGATTGGGCGCCAAAAAGTGGCGTCGCGTGGTCGCCGATGTGGTCGCGCAGCTCAGCAAGGCATTGGAAGTCGACTACGTGGTCATCGGCGGCGGCAACGCCCGTAAATTAAAAAAACTGCCGAATAACGCACGGCTCGGAAACAACGACTTTGCCTTTCTGGGCGGTTTTCGGGTTTGGCGTCCTTCCCCGCCGCGCACTTGATTTCTGCTTGTCGATCAGGCCGACGCCGCGGCCTTTGGGGCCATGCGCTGCGCCATGTACGCGACAATCAAGCCGAACAGAATCATGGCGAGGAGATTCTCGACGAAGGATGACATCGTTACGTGTCCCGACTTCGCTTTGGAAAGGGGCACCACGACAAAGGTCATCACGAAGTACACCACAATGCCGTAGGCGATGCCCGCCGCGATCCAGCGGCGCAATAGTGCCGGGATCTTGGTTGCGGCGATGACGAATATGGCCGCGATGATGATCGACATCATCCACTGCAATCCAATCCCCAAGCAGTAAACCCAGGTTTCGTGAGGCAGCGGCGTGCCTAACAAGCCGCTGGCAATGAAACGCAGAATGGGCCCCGGACCGACCATGTTAATGGTGCAGGCCGCGCCGATGTCGATGGTTCCCGCAACCAAACCCGCATAGATCGACGTTTTGAGTATTGACGCCATTTGCTCTCCCCGTCAGCACCGACTCAACCTGTGATGTTTATTTGGCGCGCCGCAGTTCAAATCCCAATCGAGGAAAATGCACGACCACGTTTCCGGCCCGCTCATCTTGCCGCGCGATCGAGATTCGATCCTTGGTGGCGGCATATAAGACGCCCTCGATCGGGTCGATGCCGGTGTCGGTCGCCGCCACCGCCACTTTCTCGCCGATGGAGATGCCGTGGGATTCTGCATTATTTCCGGCAGCAGGCTCGGCGCCGGCGCCGCGGGCCATGGCAATTGCTGCCTCGCTGTCGAGTTTTTCCTGAGTGCCGTGACCGAACGCAGACATGCGTGTTCGCCACACCTGGAGTGCGGGGTAAGACTCAAGAATCTTCGCCACGGGACCGCCGCGCTCGAGGAACCAGATATTGTGATAAATCGAGAAATCCGCAATGCTCGGTGCCGATCCAAAGAAGAATTTTTGTTTTCCGAGCATCTCTTCAAGCCGATCGAGATACAACGTAAACGCGGCGCTCGCATCTGCGGGACGCATGCGCGGAAGACTGGCACGAAAGACGTTTCGATCGTCGCCGAAAGCCTTGATCGCTTCCGGCGGCACGCCCTCGAACATGTGCGCAATTCCGGCCGGTTGCATGGTGAAAGCAACCGTCGTCCAAAATAGCGTCGAATCGGCCCATTGGGCGAGGATTCGCGATGCCGCCGCGATGCCGCTCGGATATAGCGTGGGTTGCGGCGACAGCGCTTCGATGACCTCTGCGATGAGAGAGGTGTCGCAGTATATGTCAGCGCCGATCTGCATGACCGGCGTCTTGCGATAGCCGCCGGTGAGCGCCGTCAAATCAGGCTTCGGCATGATGTTGGGAATGTGCACCGAGGACCAAGGCAGGCCTTTGAGCCCCAAAATCAAGCGAATTTTCTCGGCGAAGGGCGACATCGGATAGTGATGCAAAATGAGTGGCTTCATGTGCTTCGTCGATATTTAGCCATCGGATCCGGCTCCCGAGCTTAGGTATTTGAAGGTTCCCATCGACTTGGCTATCAACCGATCGTCGGTGTCGCGCGCCTCACCCTCGCAGAACGCCATGGTCGTAGAACGGTGAAACGCATAGCCCGAGACAATCAAGCGCGAGCCCGCCTTGGCGGGCTGCAGAAAACTGGTCTTCATTTCCACCGTCACGCCCCCGCCGGCGCTCGCATCCAGCGTACGGCCCGCCACCGCCATGGCCACATCGAGCAGGGACATGAGCACGCCGCCATGCGCAACCGACCAGCTATTGAGGTGCCAAGGTTCAAGATTCAGCGCAACGACCGAGCGCCCATCGGCGGCGCTGATGAACTCGACACCCAGCTCCTTGATGAACGGCACATTGAGTCGAAATGCGGTCGATTGAGTCACACGAAACCGTACCTTGCGCCGCCCAGGCATGTCAATTGACTGGCACAATATCGGAATCATGACTGCCGGCGCCGCGGGTATTTTGCGATTCACTGTCACGCTGCTGGCAACTGTGCTGGTCGGAGTGCCGGGGATCTGGGCAGCGCTGGCGATCTGGTATCAAGCACCGGGCGAACAGCCGCTGAAGATTGGCATGCTCGTGCTGTGGATAGGGTTCAGCCTTGCGACGCTGATCGCGCTCTGGCAAGGCCGCGCGGGCATGGCTGTGCTGGCCTTTGCGGTGGCGTTCGGCGCCCTGCTTCTCTGGTGGCAGCGCATAGCGCCATCCAATGATCGCATGTGGGCAGATGACGTCGCACGGATCACCAGCGGCACGATCGAGGGCAACCGAGTAACCCTGCGCAATGTGCGCAATTTCGATTGGCGTACGAACGATGACTACACGCAGCGTTGGGAAACCCGCGTCTATGATCTCGACAAACTCGATTCGGTCGACATGATCATGTCGTATTGGGATGGCTGGGCGATTGCGCACATGCTGGTGTCGTTCGGCTTCGAGGATGGTCAGCACGTGGCTTTTTCCGTGGAAGTCCGGCGGGAGAAGAATAGAACTTATTCCGAGATCGGCGGCTTCTTCAAGAATTACGGACTCAGCATCCTCGCAGCCGATGAGCAGGATGTGATCCGCGTCCGCACCAATGTTCGAGGCGAGGACGATTATCTCTATCGAATTCGCATGCCGCTGCCCGCGATGCGCTCGCTGTTTCTCGGTTACGTCGAGCAGGCGGACAGACTGGTGAATGAGCCTCGCTTCTACAACACCATTACGGTCAACTGCACCACGCTGGTCTATCACATGATGAAGCGAATCGTCGGCTATCTGCCGTGGAGCTATCGGCTGCTGTTTACAGGCTACCTGCCTGCGTACGTCTACCGCGTGAATGGTCTGGATCAGCGATTTACGCTGGAAGAGCTGCGCGCACTCGGACGAATCACCGACCGCGCGAGGCAGTCCGACCGCAGCGACACATTCTCCGCCGATATTCGCCGCGGCATCCCGGCCATCGACCCTTCTCAGTTGCCGCCCAGCGCACCCTAGTGCAGCGGTGTGAAGCCATAGTGTTGAAACGCGGCACTACCCGCAGGACCGCGGATATAAGCTAAAAACTTAGCGGCATCGGCCTTGGCGCCGATCGTCAATGCCACCGGATAAACGATGGGCATGTGCGTCGCGGCAGGAAACACGTCAACCACGCGCACTTTTTTGTCGATGAGCGCATCAGTTGCGTACACGATGCCGAGCGCGGCTTCGCCGCGGCCGACGAACGCGAGGGCCGAACGCACGCTGTCGGCGCGCACCAGGCGCGCTGACACGTCATCCCAGACGCCGAGGTTGGCCAGCGCTTCGTGTGCGTAGCGGCCTACCGGTACGGAATCCGGATCGCCGGTCGCCAATCGTCCCTTGCCCAGGGTTGCGGCCAGCGCAAAATTCGGTTGGATCTTCAGGACGATCTTGCTGTCCGCCGGAGCTATCAAGACCAGCTGATTTCCCACAACGTCGTGCCGAGTCGCAGGCTGAATTAGCTTGCGGGATTCCAGGTAATCCATCCACTCGAGATCTGCGGAAAAAAACACATCGGCCCGCGAGCCGTTTTCGATCTGGCGGGCAAGAGCCGAACTCGCCGCAAACGAGAAGCGCACCGGGATCGATGCGTCCTTGGTGAAACCATCCCCCAATTCTTGCAGCACATTGGTCAGGGACGCAGCGGCAAAAACCGTGATTGACGGCTTGGCTTCATCCCCGGCCCCGGCCTGCGCCCCGACGCAACAAGCTGTCAGCAGCCAAGAGCAGAGGAGCTTTTTAAACACGGCTAGTTGTGAGCCAGAACCGGGCTTCCGCTATATAGTTCCGGAAAGGTACGCCTGAAATTTTCGATCTTGGGCAGGTCGTAGGTGGCGATGTATGGCTGCGTTGGGTTGTGAATCAAATAGTCCTGGTGATAGGCCTCCGCCTCATAGAATCCCGCGAGCGGATCCACGCGCGTGGCGATCGGGCGAGCAAAGGCGTGCGCCTGATCCAACTGGCTGATGTAGGCCTGGGCAATTCGCTTCTGATTGTCATCGGCATAGAAAATCGCAGAACGATATTGGGTGCCGACATCAGGTCCTTGACGGTTGAGCTGGGTGGGATCGTGCACGACCGAAAATGCGATCTGCAGAATCTGGCCATAGGAAACTGCCGCCGGATCGAAAGTGATCTTCACCGATTCAGCGTGGCCGGTGCCTCCCGAGCTGACGGTCTCATATTGCGCGGTTGATTTGTCACCACCCGCGTAACCTGCGACCACCTTTTTAACGCCTCTCACATGCTCGAACACCCCTTGCACGCCCCAGAAACAACCTCCCGCGAGCACCGCGGTCTGCATAGGTCCGGCGGCCTTCGGGTTGTCGACCGCCGGGGGCGCAATGATCACCGGAGCCTCTGCCCCGAACAGCGGCGCGTGCCACAGCATGACGCCGCTGAACATTGCGCCTATGCCTACGGCAAGCCGCATCGGAGATGCCAATTTCCAAAATCTCATATTTCCTTCCTTTCCTATGCGCGGGCCGTGAAGTGCAACGCGACTGAATTCATGCAATAGCGCAAACCCGTGGGCTTCGGGCCATCGTCAAATACATGCCCCAAATGAGCGTCGCAGCGGCGGCAGGAAATCGCGTCGCGCTCCATCCCCAGAGTTCTGTCGCTGCTCTTGACGACATTCGCCGCGGAGATCGGCTGCCAGAAGCTGGGCCAACCGGTGCCGGATTCAAACTTGGTTTTCGAATCATAAAGCGCCGTATCGCAACACACGCAGTGGTAAATGCCGTCGGCATGATTTCTGTCGTATTCGCCGGTAAACGCGATCTCCGTGCCGGCTTGGCGCGCGACTCGATAGGCGGCCGGTGACAGCTGCGCTTGCCACTGCGCATCGGTTTTCACGATCTTCGCGACCCGCGCAATACCGAGGCTCTTGCCGGCAGGCGAGAAATTCTCGATGGACACTTCATTGTTCAGCGCAGGCCCCGACAGCGTTGCCGCAGATGCTCTGAGGAACGGTATGGCCGACAATGCGGCCAAACCCGCGACAATATAACGACGACTCATCAGCGCGCTCATAACCTGTCCCTCAACCAAACGTAAATGAATAAGCTTGCACACCGGAATCTAGAAACTCGATCGAAAACACGTGCTCGCGCACATCTCCGCTCTGCCGGATCAGCTGATACAGGCGTTGTCGATCGATGGCCCCTGCGCCGTTGGAATCCGTGTCCGCGCCATGATTCGCCGCGGGCGCGGCCCCATCCAGCAGCACCCGAAAGCGCACCGGCTTGCCGTCGCTGCCCGGACCCAAAACCAGATGTAAATCGCGTGCATAGAACCGAAATTCAATTTTGCCGGGTACGGCGCCCAGCACCGCTTTCTCAGGGTCTACATTCCATGACCCGTTCAACGCCCATTGATTCAATTTTAATGCAGCCGGCGCCGAATAACGGTGCACTTGATCTTGCGAGAAGCCGCCGGGTGAAGCGAAATTCTCGGCGCGGCGATATCCGACGTAGGTCTCCGGTGATTGATCGTGCGCCTCGTCAGGCGGCGCCTGGACCCCCACGGCCTTCGCCGAGCCCATTCCAGCGGGCGGCAGATCAGTTTGCCCGGCGTCGGTCAGCAGTTTTCGAAGCGTCTGCTCGGATTCATCGTAATTGCCTTCGCCGAAGTGGTGGCCGCGGATGCGGCCGGTGGCATCTATGAAGTAGTGCGCGGGCCAATATTGGTTATTGAATGCCTGCCAAATGGCATAGTCATTGTCCAGTGCGACCGGATAGGTCACCTTCAAATCAGCGACCGCGCGCCGCACATTGTTGGGGTCCTTTTCGAACGCGAATTCTGGTGCGTGCACGCCAATGACGACCAGTCCGTGATCCTTGTACTTCTCATACCACGACTCCACAAAGGGCAGCGCGCGCAGACAATTGATGCAGGAATAGGTCCAGAAATCGACCATCACGACCTTGCCGCGCAACGCCTCAGGCGTGAGCGGCGGTGAATTGAGCCACAGTGTGGCGCCCGCGAATGAGGGGATTTCCCCTTCCACCGGCAGATCGCCGGAAGGTTTCGCAGCGGACATCATCATCGCGTGACCATCGGTCTTGCTCATGGCCATGCTGGAATTGCTCATCGCCATGCTGGAATTGCTCATGGCCATGCTGCCGCCTGGAGCGCTTGGATTGATCTTATCGATCAGGGACTGTTCCAGGCTGTTGGTCCCGTTGAGCGACAAGCGCGTGAGCACGGTGGAATCCCAGCCGAATACGATGGCCACCACGGCGAGCAGCACCGCGACGCCCAAGGCCCGGCGTATCCATTCACCGGTGCCCAGCGATTTCTTCAGGAAAGCAAAAACCCTTCCCCCGGCGAGCAGCGCAACGGCCAGGGAGGTTGCCGCTCCGGCTGCGTAGGAAAACAGCAGCAGCGTGGTGCGGGCATTTGGCCCGGAGATGGCTGCGCCGGTAAGAATCAGTCCAAGGATGGGGCCGGCGCATGGCGCCCAAAGAAGACCGGTCGCCACGCCCAGCAGCAGCGAATTCGCGAGGCCGAACCTGCTGCTTCCCGGGGTGGGCTGCGCGAGCCGATTGCCCAGGGCGACGAACGGACGTGCCAACGCGTCAGCCAAGCGCGGCGACAACAGGGTCGCTGCAAAAGCGGTCAACAGCACCAGCGCAACGATGCGTCCATATTGGTTGACTCGGACTGCCCAGGAACCGCCGACCGCCGCCAGCGTGGCGATGGCTGCAAAGGTAACCGCCATGCCCCCCAGCATGGGAAGACCGTTGGTCAGAAATTTTTGCTCGGATCGCGCAAATACGAACGGCAGCACCGGCAGGATGCAGGGGCTCAAGATGGTCAGCACGCCGCCTAAAAACACGAGAACTACGATAGTCATGGATTTGCGATGTTACTCCTGTCAAATAAGACCGGCGACCGGGCGATTACATTGCAAACAAGCCCTTATGTGCCGCAAAAGGTCTGCAATACGCGCTCGTTGGGCTGCGGCGGATCGGCGTAGGCGGCGAAGGCCGGCTGCTCTTGATACGGCTGTGACAGCACGGCCAAAAGCTCCTCAAAGGGAGCAAAATCGCCGCGCTCCACCGCCGCCACGATCATTTGTTCGACCCGATGGTTGCGCGGAATGTACGCCGGATTGGCCTGCCGCATGGCCGCAACGCGCGCCGTGGGCGGCGTCGATTCGCGCGCCAGCCGCGCGCGCCAACGCTGCGCCCAGTGATCGTAGTCGCTCGCATTGCCAAACAATCCACGCACTCGCGTCTCGTCGGGCTGCTCCGCCGCCGCATCGCACAGTCCGCGAAAGGTCAGGGTGAAATCCGCTTGATTGCGATGCATTGCGCCGAGCAAGTCATCGGCCAGTGCACGATCCGCCTCTTCTTTCGCAGACAGCCCCAGTTTGCGGCGCATGCCGGCCAGCCAGCGATCGGCGAATTGTGCCGTGAATGTCGAGAGCACCTCACTGGCGAGCTCGATCGCCCTTCCTGAGTCGCTGTCGATGATGGGCAGCAGCGTCTCGGCAAAGCGCGCAAGATTCCACGCCGCGGCATGCGGTTGATTGGCGTACGCGTAGCGACCGCGCTCGTCGATTGAACTAAAGACAGCCGCCGGATCGAACGCGTCCACGAAGGCGCACGGACCGAAATCGATGGTCTCGCCCGACACGGCCATATTGTCGGTATTCATGACGCCATGAATGAACCCCACATGCATCCAAGCGGCGATGAGCGATGCCTGCCGCGAAACCACCTCCGCCAGCAGCGCGAGGTAGGGAGTCTTGTCCTGCGCGAGGTGCGCATAGTGGCGCTCGATGACGTAGTCGGCGAGAATCTGAATGGCGGCAACGTCGCCCCGCGCCGCGAAATACTCAAAACTTCCCACCCGAACATGGCTTGCCGCGACCCGCGTCAGGA
>Ga0193716_1000730_pt1 | contig 19725 bp, 24 predicted proteins | sample U2c1metaG_FD_145901 | JGI IMG/M metagenome (GOLD analysis project Ga0193716, IMG submission 145901) | Soil microbial communities from a riparian zone of the East river system, Colorado, United States - U2c1 | ecosystem: Environmental > Terrestrial > Soil > Riparian zone | place: USA: East River...
CAGACCATTATAGCTATGCCATACTGAAGACATATGAAAAAACAAAAAATATCTACGAAGCGCCTATTAGGTTATCGATTTCTAGCCTACAGTACAGACTTTGTTATTTTGATGATAATCGTGATGGGAGTTCAATTTGGATTTAGTTATCTGACGGATGGAGTCGTTAATAATAACCTTACGACATCTTGGTCTATTTATGCTTGGGTGCTAGGAACCGTGACTCTACCGGTGTATTTATATTTTATCTTATCTGAATACTCGAAAAAGCACGCCACAATTGGTAAACGTCTGTTCGGGTTAAAAGTGGTATCAGACAAGAATGGTGTTACGCTATGGCAATCTTTTATACGAAACTTCATAAAAGTGATTATTCCATGGGAAGCTACGCATATTGCACTGCTTTTTCCAACCCCTATCTTAGCGAACCCGACGAGTAGCGAATTTAGAGTAGCCCTCTTTGCGCCGTATGTTATATTTGCCATTTACGGAACATACCTCCTTATCACCAAGGGTCGAAAAACACTTCACGACGCGGTGGCCGGAACAAATGTCCAGTACAATGTGAAATAGCGTCTATACCATCCAATTGAACCTCGCTTAAACCTTTACCGATTCTAGCCTTTTATCATCAAAAACAACTAAATCGTGAAATTTCGTGATAGCAATATGGTATTTTTCTAGTGCAGAAGTCGTTGTCAGCAGAGTTTGAACAAAATCTGCTCCTCCCGACCATAGAAAAAGTCCGGCATTATACCGGACTTTTTCTATGGTTTTGTTACTGGATTTGCCTTAATCAAGCGTACAAGCGACGTTGGAAAGTCCAAGCGCTGCACCGGTTGCAACGTTGCTACAGTAAACAATGTTGCCAAATTGAACGGCTGTCGATACGACGTTAAATCCGTATCCACTAGCGTTCACATTTGCAGTGTTTGCTTTAAATGCGTTGTTTGCACCCCAGCCAGCATACACACTGTGTACCTGGAAACCATCGACAAGTGTATTTGTACCTATGTTGTTTTCGATTAGGTAGTAGTTGCCTTTGGCATCAATCCAAGAGTCAGCACTGTTTTGTCCAGAAATCGAACTGCCCTCGAATGTATTGCCTGCAATGTATCCGCCAGTTGATCCTTCTTTTAGATCGATGCCTTCAGCTGTGAAGTCTGTAAAAGTATTATTAAGAACGATGTTACGGTCAGATTTGTCAGGCTGGCCACCCGTGTACGTACCCCAGTTAGAGTTGGCGCTTCCGATGTAAACGCCTTCGCCGTACTGCGCTGATTTTTTACCTGTACCTGTGATTTCGCTATCACGGATAACGTTATAACGAGAAAACGCGCGGAAGTGAACCGCTTCTTGACCGACATTACTTACTTTCATATTGTTAAGAAATACATGGTTGCTACCATCAAGGACGATGCCTTTTGAAGCATTAGCAACGGTAAAACCATCAAGGTTCCAGTAGTCTGCGCCGTAAAGGTACAGTCCGTAGCGGCCACCAATACCGTTACCGTCGATGATCGCGTTACGAGAACCTTTTAACGTAATCGGATTTGTTTCCGTGCCATCTACTGTTGCTGCAAATGATCCGGTGTAATTACCTGCGACCATAGAACTTGCATATATACCGTCAGCCATAGTAATCGTGTCGCCAGGCTGCGCGTTAATGATTGCTGCTTTTAGTTCGGTTGAGTTTGTTACCGCAACTTGACGGCCAGTGCTTGGTGTCATTGCTGGGTCTGAGGGAGTCGGCAAACTTTGGTTTGGATCACTTACTGGCGGCGGAAGTGTCGTAGCCACAGGCGTAGGATTAAGTGTCACTGTTGAGCTTGTTTTGAGCGTTGTCACGTCAAAGGTAGCGTTGCTACTCACTGTGCCGACGCCTACTTTAGCTGCAGCCGTATTAGTATCGGCTACCTTCACAAGATACGTGCTATTTAGATATAGTTTCACTTCCCCGCTCTTCTTGCGAACTTCTACCGTATACGTCTGACCGGCATTAACACGATTTGCATATCCTAAGAGTTTAGTAGGTACACCGTTAGACACCTTGTAAACACCGCTTAGGTAGGTCGCGTCAGCAGTTGAGAAATTGGCATAATAGTAGTTTTCAGCATCAGTATATTCAAATACAAGTGAGAAGTTAGCGGGAGTACCATCGCTATTTGCTATAGGAGTAGCATTTGATTTAAGTGTCCACTCACTAGCGGTTACGGATACATTCTGATCGATAGCTGTGTTTGGTCCATTCTGACTAATAGTAAGAGCGGCGGCAGACGCAGGTGCGACAATACCCAAACTAAAAACAAAAGCACTAAATACTGCAATAATGGACGGTAATTTTTTAAATATTTTCTGCACTAAAGAATCTCCTCATACGTTGATATATTAATAATCTCACAGCTGTTACTTGCTGTAAACGCAAACCGTAAGCATTATATTAGTAAATCATTACGACAGGAGATTTGGGATCATTATAAAGGAGTAGTCCTATATGAACTCCCCCTGTTGCAGCGGCCGGGAATGGTGTTGTTGAGACGGTGGACTTGATAATAATAAGATCACCCTGAGCACATTCAACATTCGCCAAGACACTGGCAGTCGTATCGGTCTCAGAGATAGTCGCGGTAAGCACCGTATCGCCTGTTGATTTTCGAATGGTAAATGTCCGCGAAGCACCGAGCCCAGGTGGAGTTATTAATTTTACGTATAAACCCCGAAGCGTACATGGACCAGGCATCATGAAGCGTGCGCTTTCTGTTGCGTTCCAAGCCCCTAACCCAATACCTAATAATTGTTCGAAGTTAGCCACTGTAGTTGACGGAGCACTCGCCGACCCAAATCCCATAAAGTTCTCTCCTGTATTGGTCGGCGTAAAAGCAACCCCGAATGAAGGCGTGACACCGGACGGTGAGCTCGTAGGCACAGCACGTATCGTCAAACTATCTCCAGCAATAACCGAAACAGTATGAGTCGTATCGCTAGCCAGCGTATTACTGTCAGCGAGAATAGCCTGTAAACCTGTAGGTAATCCATTTTTCATCACCGTTAGTTCGTATGAATTGCCCGAACCTGGCGCGCCCGATGCCTTAACGTATAGATTCGAAAGCGTGCCAGACGTAGGGACAATAACCTGCATGTCAGATTCGGTTGCTGACCAGCCAGCCGCGCTGTTGTGACCTGCCAACATACTGCCATACCGGGTAAGAGAGCTGGACATTGATGCTAAACCTGTTAATAACGGTGCCGATTGCCCGCTCGTATCAACTTGAATGTTCCAATACTGATTACTTGGTACGTCAGGAGTCCCAGTAGGCACAGCTCGCAGTGAAACCGTGTCCCCTGGCGCAAACGAAATTGCATGCGTCGTATCTTCGGCTGATGTTGCTGAGTCCGCAATAATTACCTCAAGTGCCGTTGCGATACCATTTTTCATAACCGTAAACGCGTATGACTTGCCTACGCCAGGGGGTGTATCGATCTGAACGTAGAATCGAGATAGATCCATTGCTACAGGTACGACTAACCGACAGAAAAACTCATTCGATGACCAAGAGGATGGGAATATAGAGTTTAATCGGTTAAACTCACCCGTCCCGCTTGCCGACGGCCCGTTATTATCTGCACCGAATAAAAAACATTTCATATTATGGTATAAACTTTAAGATTATCCCGAGTCCCTTTGCGCCAATACCAGCAACATCGACATCAACAGTGACAAGATCACCCGTAGTAACAGTATCGTTATTGATGTCCACAACAGCAGGTGTAGCAGCTGTATATGACGTATTTTCGTTAGCATCAATAGTAATAGGCGTCGAAAGCATGTCAGCATTTCCGTTTGTTATATTCCTGATCTGGATTGTAGGCGTACCCGATGTAGATACCGAAGTAACATATGCATCAGCATCAGCGAGGTTCATAGCGTTTAACTCTGCAGAAATCGCAAAGGTAAACTTTCCATCGCCGATCGTAAGGATTGTTGCGTCATCCATCAGCTTCACCTGAACCGTTTTATCGCTGCTGCCGCCACCGCTTGGTGCTGCCCATTTAACACCGCTCGCCTGGGTTGAATCGGCCGTAAGCACATGAGTGTCCGTGCCTACTGGAAGCCGGGCTGGGGTACTTGCAGCCGTGGCAACATACAGATCACCTTTTGTCGTTAAGGTAGATGTATCTGTTTTCCCATTCAAAGCCGTCGTCGTAGCCGCACTGACTGGCTTATTCACGTCACTGGTATTGTCAACGTTGTTAAGGATCAGGTCTGTCTTGACTTGGGTTGGGGTACGGTTAGTCCAGACACCAGCTTTTCGTTGCAGGAGGTCGTCGTTCGTGGGGGTAAGGGCTGCTATGGCAGTAAGGTCTGGGTCTATTGGTTGGATGGTCGTGCCGCTTGCGGCGGTAATACGGCCGTCGGCCCGGGTGTCGGCGGCGGCGTTAAAGTCGGAGATAGTTGAGGCGGTTTGCGTCCCCGTGTGGTTAGCTCTGTTTAGCTCTGTTTAGGAGGGCGGCGTCGGAGGAGTTGGCGGTAGCGCCAGTAGCAATGCCAGCGAGTTTGGTTTTTTCAGTGGCGGAGTATTGTTTGTTTGTCGTACCATCGGGTATGTCGTCTTGGGTGGCGGCAGTCCCTGCCGTCACAAGCCCTTTGGCGTCGTAGGTGATTTTGGTGTTGGTGGCACCTGTGATGGCACTGTTAGCTGTGACCTTAGTGGCAAGGCCAGGGACGGTAGGTGATCCCGCTGTTCCACCTAAATCACCAGCGAGTTGAAGTTTCCCCTTAGTGGAGGCGTCAGCATCAGGAGTACCAGCCGAAGCGGTGGCATCAACATATGACTTATTGGCCGCCTGCGTAGGGCTGCCAGGCGTAGGGACGATCGGCGATGCGGTAAACGTTTTAATTCCATCAATGGATTCATTGCCAGTGTTATGAACAACGGCTAAGTCAGCCGCTTTGGATACTAGAGCAGCTGGAAGTCCCGCAACTTTGGCTTGAGAAATAGAAGAAACCTGCGTATCACCAATGCTTCCATCTTGAATCGCATTGGCATCGACTGCATCGGCTTTTAACGTTCCGTCGGTATCGTGCGAGATAGACAAATACTCGTTAAGGATACCTCCCCAAACGCTATCATCACCACCTGGACTTGGAAGACGTGCCATGCTGTTTCGTTTATTCCTTATGCTTTATGTCTGTATTATACACTATACGTTATACATAAAACGATCCTAGTAAGTTTTAAATCGCTTAGTTCATTTTCAATATTTGTAGTTAATTTTACTACCATCACTCTTCCTTGTCCTGAGAAAAGAGCAGATAAAATGCTTTTTATATATACGTGATGCTTTCACAAAAATGTTAAAATTAACTTGTAAATTAATGGGAGGGCAAGATTTATGAGAATGAAGAAATCAATTTTGATGCGTGCCATTACGAGCCTGTGTCTTGTGATCGGACTATGCGTAGGGTTAATACCCGCCGGAACAGCATCCGCCGCAGACCGTAACGACTTTACCGGGGTTCGTTTTTGGAACCCACATCTATGTATCCTAGTACACAACGGTGTCTGGGAATCGTGGCCAATCGCTACCGCGGCAGCCTATTTTGACTCTAGTGGCGTCGTAGATATAGTCGTTCGCAAGGAAAGCCAAGGAGGATGCGGCAACTATTGGCCGTTCCAAGTATTACATGTTCGACAGGCCAACCTAGGGAATAATACGTGCGGAACACATGGAGGAACAGGGACACCTTACCCGTCAACTGATCACCCATGGAATCCCTACTATGAGTACGTCTATGGCTACCCGTCAGGTGTCGGTGGGCATGCAACACCTTCCATGACGCTTAATTCGGGTTGGTCCGCATGTTATAACTCGAATATACGACTCGCAAATACTGCTTCACAGAGTATAGGCAACGCACTCGGGCTTAGCCGATTATATGAGGCAAAGTCTACACCAACGGTAATGCTTGACTCTGATTACAATAACGCACGCACGCCTTGGGCAACCGCTTATGATCGAAACAATCTTTACGCTCTTTACTACAGACTATAGTTAATTTGTAGCGTTTCAACTTTAAAATACCTCGCAACTTTAGCGAGGTATTTTAATTGCATTATTTTAATGATATGTTATAATTTATCTGAGAGTTGATTCCAATAAGGAATCTGCGCATCGCACGGAAGGTTTCATCATGACCTTGCATTTGTTCGAACCGCTCCCGATCCAGGATGAGGACTTCGTCCCGGCCGAGACCGGCAACGAGTGGCCCTTCGGCTGCTTCGACGGCTCGGCCAGTGATCCCGGTCCGGACGACGAGCACGGAACCGACGGCAACAGCGGCGAGGACCGGAAGGCCGAGGACGGTCCCGATGGGCCGTACGACCGGACCGGCAACAAGTGGTTCTGCGAGCCCGACGGGCTGCTCGTCGCAGCCTAACCCTCAACAAGACACGCTACGCACCACCCCCGCGTAGCTGCGTCGCCGCATCTTGGTGATGCTAACGCCAACCAAGATGCGAAGAACCCCCGACCGCCACAAGCGGTTGGGGGTTCTCTCATATTCTGCCGTTCTAACCGAAAGGATTCGCACGCACTGATACGCTAGAATAACGAATTCTCCTGGTTCTAAAGAGGAGATATTACCCTTAAAATTGCAATCCTATTCTTATTCCGTCATAGTAAAAAATGAAATAAGGAGGTGTTATGAGTCAGAAAAAAGGTCAAGATATATTTACCCGTTTTACAAGTAATGTCGCTTCAATTTTGGGACATGCATGGGTGTTTGCATCAGCCCTACTTATACTTATCGTGTGGGCAGTGACTGGTCCATTACTTGGGTTTTCGGACACGTGGCAATTAATTATTAACACCGGAACAACGATTATTACTTTTTTGATGGTGTTTATTATTCAAAATACGCAAAATCGGGATAATCTTGCGATGAATCTGAAGATGGATGCACTGATGCAGAAAGCCGGCATCACTGCAAGCGATTTGATGGAAGCCGAAGACAAAAGCGATAAAAAACTTGAACATGAGAGAAAGCGCATGCGACGCAAAGTAAGTAATAAGACTGGGGAAAGTAAGAAGACACGTAAGAAATAGGCCGGCAATTGTGCTCGGTACTACTTATGTATATACTTAGCTAAAAGAACCTAATGACAAACGAGCTGGAAATATGTTGCATATAGACAAGCCACGCCACTTTCCCGTAAAAGGCCTTATAGTGACTATTGTTGCACTTCTTTTTGTGATCGTTGGTGCGTACATTTTACTACTTGTTCTTACACCGAATATACCATTCCTATATTCCTCGCAGCCGCTTAACGTAAAGGCTATGGGCTCACCTAAGGTAGGGGTGAATAAAATTATGATACCTGGAATTGGCGTCGATATACCGTATGGATCTAATGGACAAGCTTCACTTGACAGTGGTGCTTGGTGGCGCTATCCAGAGCGTGGTGATCCAGCAAAGGGCGGTAATTTTATTATTGCCGCACACAGATTTAGCATTCAACCAACCCCACGTGAAACAGCTATTAAATCACCCTTTTACCACTTAGATAAAGTAAAAGTGGGCGATCCAATTATTGTTGATTTTCAGGGCAAACGATATGGATACAAAATAAGCAAAGCATACACGGTCAAGCCTAGCCAAACAGAAATCGAAGCACAGACAGATAAGCCTAAAATGACATTATATAGCTGCGAGCTAGGCGGATCTAGTGCTGGACGTACCGTATTTGACGCCGAACCAATGGGCGAAATAACCGTCCAATAGAATTATTTACCTGTGAGCGAACGTGTATTTTCAAGGTATTGTTGAGGATTCAAGCCATCGACAATATCCGCAGCCCTAATAAGGTGTGGGGCGCCTCGACACAATTCCCTAAATTCCTTTGGAGAAACCCATTTTGCTTCGACAATCTCATGCATATCTGGCGTAGCGGTAGCATTAACATTAGTTGCCATAAATAGAAAATGGACAAAGTCCTTCCTATCATCTTGAGGATGGTGATAGACAACATCTACGAATTTGATTTGACTAGATACGAGAGAGATATTCACCTCTTCTTGAAGTTCGCGTAGAGCTGCCTTTTGCGGCGACTCGCCTTCGTCAACAACTCCGCCAGGAACTGACCAATGGTCTTTGTAAGATGCTTTTACAGCGAGCATCTTGTTTTCCTTATTAACACAAATCATAGCCGCACCACATGGTTTTGCAGGTAAATTATTATGCCAGTTAGCTTTTTCCTCAGTTGTAAAAGGAGTAATAGCCATAGTATTTACCTTCTACTTAGCAAATTCAATTGCGCGGGTTTCGCGGATGACATTTACTTTGATCGTTCCAGGATATTGCATGGTGCTTTCAATCTTGGTTGCAATGTCGCGGGCTAGTTTGATAGCAGATAAATCATCGATTGCCTTTGGACTCACGATAACGCGGATTTCACGACCAGCACTAATAGCGTAGGCTTTGTCAATACCCTTAAAGCTAGTTGCAACATTTTCAAGATCGCGCATACGTTCAACAAAGTTTTCAGCGCTGATGTTCCTAGCACCTGGACGAGCAGCTGAAAGTGCATCACACACACGGACAACTAGCGCTTCTGGAGTAGTTGCTTCAATATCGTCATGGTGAGCTTCGATTGCATGGGCAATGTCTTCACTCATGCCATATTTACGGGCAAGTTCCGCACCGATGTGGTGATGTTTTCCTTCGATTTTATGCGTCACCGCTTTGCCAACATCATGAAGCAATGTCGCGATTTTAGTCACACGAACATTCGCACCAATTTCTTCAGCAATGAGTCCTGCCATATGCGCCATTTCGGTACTGTGCATCAAAACATTTTGACCATAGCTTGTACGGAATTTCAGCTCACCAAGTAGGCGAATCATTTCCTTTGGAATACCAGCAACACCGACTTCGCGGGCTGCATCTTCCCCTGCCCTGGTAATGTCTTTATCAATTTGTTTCCCGGCTTTTTCGACAACTTCTTCGATGCGGCCCGGGTGAATACGGCCGTCTTTCATCAGCATTTCAAGTGTTAACCTAGCAACCTGGCGGCGAATTGGATCAAAGCTAGATAGGATAATCATACCTGGAGTATCGTCAACCAAAATATCGACGCCCGTTGCACGTTGCAGTGCCTGAATATTACGTCCTTCTTTGCCGATAATACGGCCTTTCATTTCATCATCGGTGAGTTTGATTGCAGTCACCGTGCGCTCAGCCGTGACTTCACTAGACATGCGCTCCATAGCCGTTACCAAAATTGTTTGCGCACGTTCTTCAGCATCTTCCATGGCGTCGTGCTGCAATTTTGTCACAAGTCCGACAAGGTCTTCCTTGATGTCACGCTCTGTCATTTGCATTAATTTGTCGGCAGCATCGGCTTTTTTAAGCCCTGCGATCTTTTCAAGTTTTTCTTGCTGGCGGGTACGGATATCCCGAATTTCGTTCTTTAATTCTTCGACTTCGCTTTCGCTAACGCGCAATTTTTCGGCTCGCCTGTCGATTTCATCGAGTTTTTTATCAAGGCTAACTTCTCGGTCCGCCAATCGGTTTTCGGTTTTTTTCCATTCTTTTCGACGTTCGTTTTCAAGCTCTACGGCTTCATCTTTTGCCTTTAAGACAATGTCGCCCGCTTTTGTTTTCGCCTGCGCGATTTCTTTTTCTGCTTTATTTCTGCCATCGGTTAGCCGGCGCTTCTCGTAAACGACTGTTCCGCCTACGCCAAAAACTACCCCTAGAACAGCGGCAATTAATCCCTCTATCATAAATTGTTCCTTTCTCCGAGGACCAATCCTACTTGTAAAGACAAGACGTATCTGTTACTAAATCAAAATGAGGACTAGTCTGGAAATTTCAAAAAGTTTCGTGAGAGCCTAAATCATAGACTTCTTTTATTGTAGCTCTTTTTACCTCAACCAAGCAAGCTTATTTGCGCGGTTTTGTGATATGGGCGTCACTGCCGTACAGAGGAAGAACAATCTGATCGTTTTGGCCAGACTGTAGTTTGATAATAACTTGGTCTCTCCATGTTTCGCCCTCTCCACCTACAATCGGAATTGCCAAACTATCGGCCATGGTATTTAAAACCGTCAGGCCAATTCGAAGACCCGTAAAACTGCCTGGTCCGCGAAATACGCCTATTCCAGAAATATCCGTAAACGTTTTACCATTTTTTTGTAATTGTTCTTGCAAATAGTTAAGCAGACCTCTAGCCAGCGTGCGGTCCGCTTGCCATTCGTCGTTATAATGCCAGTCACTATCGACAAGCATAATTTTACAGACAGGAGTGGACGTATCGAGTAAAAGAATCATACAAGCGCCTTTACGAGCTGGGTACTTTTTTCACCGCCAGCCGACAACATAACCTTGCGAGAGTTTTCGGTTGGAGAAGTAATCTGAATTGTGAGCCTATCGGCCGGTAGTACGCCGCTTACGATCTCGGCCCATTCAATCATCGTAACGGAGTGAGGATCATTAAGTGTTTCGTGCAGCTCGCTCGTCATAATTCCCGCATCATTCAGCCGATAAAAGTCATAGTGTGCTAACTGTAGATTATTTGCCGCCACGTACACCCGGCTAATGGTAAAACTAGGGCTTTGTACGTCTTCGTCAACGCCAAAGCCCTTCGCAATTCCTTTGGCAAGGGTCGTCTTCCCAGCACCGACATCACCAACAAGCTCAATAATTTCCCCACCATTAAGAAGCGCTCCGAGCCGAGCACCAAACTCCTTCATTTCGTCTTCACTTTCGGTAGTGATTGTCATCTTAAACATTATACCCGTTTATAGCGCGTTTCATCTAGCGTTTTGTCATTTTCCCAGGTACAATGGAGCGTAAGCAGTATGCGTATTTCAGATATTACTATCGAAAAGTTGCTCGAGCGCAGCGGCGTGGTCAACGCAGAGCAAATCGCCGTTCTTAAAGAAGAGAGCGCTCGTTCAAGACGCTCTTTGCAAGACCTTGTTATTCAAAATGATCTTATAGACAACAAGACACTCACGAAACAATTTGCCGAATATGCACAAATACCTTTTGTCGAACTCGATCCGGCCCAAATTCCACACGATGTTTTAAATAAAATCCCAGAACGTATTGCCCGGCAATACAACACAGTCCTGTTCAAGATTGATGAAGACGGCACGATGCATCTGGCAATGGACGACCCCGACGATGTTCAGGCTGTCAGTTTTATTCAAAAAGAAATCGGCGAAAACACTAAAATTTATATCGCAACACGCGATAATATTCTTTCTTGTCTTGAAAATTACCGAGGTGATGTCAACCAAGAACTAAACGCAGTTATTAATATTCAACGTGAAGACAAAGGTGACAACCAAACAGTCACTGAAGCCGATGTTGCTGAAGATTCGCCGATTGCCCAAACCGTAAACCTTTTGCTTGAATACGCCATTCGTAGTAATGCCAGCGATATCCATATCGAACCCCGCGAAGAATTTGTTCAGGTCCGCTACCGTATTGACGGGGTACTAAAAGAGGTGAATCGCCTACCCCGAAATGTTATTGGCGCGCTGACGAGTCGCATTAAAATCCTTTCCAACCTTAAAATTGACGAACGTCGCGTACCTCAGGACGGCCGTTTCAAGATTAAAATTGCGGGGAAACAATACGCTCTACGTGTCAGTACACTGCCTGTAGCTGATGGTGAAAAAGTCGTTATGCGTATCTTGGATGAATCAAACCAAGCTATCACGCTCCAGGACCTTGGTTACTGGGGACACTCCCTGGAAGTTATCTCCGAGGCTATCACCGAGCCAAACGGCATGGTTCTCATTACCGGACCGACAGGATCGGGTAAATCTACCAGTCTCTTTAGTGTCCTCACCATGCTTAATACGCCCGACGTTAATATTTCAACTATCGAAGATCCGGTTGAGTACAAAATCCCAGGAGTGAACCAAACACAAACCAACGTAAAGGCAGGTATGACCTTTGCCAGCGGACTGCGCGCGCTCCTTCGTCAAGATCCGAACGTTATCATGGTTGGTGAGATCCGTGACGGCGAAACTGCCAACTTAGGCGTGCAAGCGGCACTAACAGGACACCTTGTTTTTAGTACGCTGCACACCAATAACGCAGCGACATGTCTGCCTCGACTTCTCGACATGGGGATTGAACCCTTCCTTATCGCCAGCACGGTTAAAGCCGTTGTGGGTCAGCGTCTTGTCCGGCGTTTATGCACAAATTGCCGTCAGACCTACACGCCGACCGCTGATGAGATAAAAGCCATTACTCATCTATTCAACCTCCACGACAATCAGGATTTTGGGCACATTCATGATCTTGAAGAACAAGCGCAGAAACAAGCTGTCGGTGGGGATACGCCCCTTGGCACAGAAACAAGCTGTCGGTGGAGATACGCCTCTTGGCACATCCGAAACAACGATTACAAACCTATGGAAAGCCGCGCCTGAAGGCTGCGACGAATGCAGCCATACGGGATACAGAGGCCGTATTGGTATCTACGAAGTCTTAGGAAACACCGTTCCTGTTCAAAAACTGATCGTCGCTAACGCAACCAGCAATCAGATCCAAGACCTAGCAATTGCCGAGGGAATGGTCACTATGCAAACTGACGGACTCGTCAAAGCACTCCGCGGTAATACAACAGTCGAAGAAGTCCTGAGAGTGACTAAAGAATAGTCATGCCTAAGTTTATTTACATAGCGACAAACAGCCTGAATAAATCAATTACCGGCACACTTGAGGCAGCCGACAAATCAGCCGCTATCGCGGCAATCATCAAACAAGGCATGCGGCCTATCAGCGTCAAACCTGGATCAGGTGGCGCCAAAGCATTTAGCTTTAACGATTTTCTGGGTGGCAATAAGGTAAAATCCGACGACCTTGTTATGTTCACACGCCAGCTCAGTGCCATGGTAAGTGCCGGTGTCCCCCTTCTTCGTGCGCTTAGCTCCCTCCAACAACATAGTGAAAGCCCGGCTCTTAAAAAAGTACTTGCAACAGTCATTAAAGACGTAGAGGGCGGCGCACCTCTGGGTGATGCTTTAACAAAGTACCCTAATACCTTTAGCGATGTTTACGTGAACATGGTCCGTGCCGGTGAAGCCGCAGGTATTCTAGATGAAATTTTAAAACGACTAGCTTTGCAACAAGAAAAAAACGCGACGATTCGTAAAAAAGTAAAAAGTGCCATGACCTATCCGATGGTTCTGATTTTTATTACCGTTATCGCCTTTTTTGGACTTATGATATTTGTTATTCCACAAATTGGTAAAATCCTCAAAGACCTCGGCGGACCTGATGCGGAGCTGCCGCCGCTAACACAAGGGAGATGCGGAGCTGCCTCCATTAACGCAGGGGATGCTGTCAATCAGCGGATTTATAACCAGCTATTGGTATATTGTCTTCCCGGCGCTTATTGCCGGCGTTGTCTTTTTGGTTCGTTACATAAAGACGCCAAAAGGTAAAAACCAATTTCATCATCTTATGTTAAAAATGCCCGGAGTTAACACTATTGTTAAAAAGCTAGCCGTCGCCCGTTTTGCGCGCACCTTCTCGGCATTAATGGGAGCTGGTGTCGCCGTGCTTGAAGCCCTGACCGTCACGTCGCGGGCGGTAGGAAATGTCGTCTATGAAAAGGCTCTTCTTGATGCAGCCGAAGCCGTTAAAAATGGATCGACCCTTTCGTCGGTCATTGAAAAGAACCCGCTGTTTCCAGCCATCGTTGCGCAGATGCTTTCTGTGGGTGAAGAAACGGGTCAAACGGATATCGTCCTCGTCAAAGTCGCGGATTTCTACGAAGAAGAGGTCGACGTAGCCATCGAAGGCATCAGTTCAATTATCGAACCGGTTATGATCGTTCTTATGGGTGGAATGATCGGGTTGATCGCAGCGAGCGTCATGGGCCCGATTGCCGGCCTTGCTCAAAACGTCAAATAGGGGTGGAAATACCTGTCAAAACAAAGTGCTCATGGTATACTATTAAGCAGTAATCTTAGTGGGCATCAATGGCAAAATTATTCTATAAAGACAAGCCAATTATCGGACTTGATATCAGCCAAACCGGTATCAAGGTCATGGCTGTGGACCCAAAAAAGTGGTCCGTTTTAGGATACGGTTCGATTGATCTTGACCCGGCCAAGGTACAAGAGTCACTTGATAGTGACGATACGTATCTGAGCGAAAATATCAGTTTGTTACTAGGCGAAAAGCTCATCGGGGAACTACCTAGCAATCATGCGATTATCGGTATCCCTACAAGTCGAACTTTCTCCCGGACGTTTACCGTCCCGGCAAAGGCAGAGAAGACTCTCGCGGATGCCGTCGAAATTGAAGTTGATCAATATATTCCTATCCCTATGAGCGCGCTTTACGTGGATTACGAAATCATCGAGCGTACCAAAGAAAACCTGACTATTATCATGTCCGCCGTTCCAAAAGTATTAGTAGACAGCTGTATGGCCGCATGTCTTGCCGCCAATCTAAGGCCAATCATGATAGAGCCTGGAATCAACTCCGTCGCCCGCGTTCTTGAAACAACCGAGGAAGGACACTTGCCTACCTTGATTGTTGATATTGGCCCAGCAAGTACGGATATTGCCGTCCTTGATGGAGGTGCTATTCGCGTGAGTGGGGGTGTCGGTATTGGTGGAAATACGTTTACGCTCGATATTGCTAAAAAGTTAAATGTTGCGCTTGAAAATGCCCATCAGCTAAAAGTCTTAAACGGACTCAGCACGGGCCCTAGACAAGCCAAAATAAACGGCGCGTTAGGACCTAGCCTGCAACGAATCGTCACAGAGATCCGTAAGGTTATCCGTTATTACAACGAACGTCTTAACGATGACCGCAAAATCGAACAGGTCCTCGTCGTAGGAGGTGGTAGCAACGTACCCGGTATTGGAGACTACTTCACCAACGAGCTCGTCATGGCTGCGCGAGTCGCAAGCCCTTGGCAGAAACTTGATTTTGGTAAATTACCTCAACCTAGCAAACAATTCCGCCCTCGTTACATAACTGTCGCCGGCCTTGCGAGTGTCAACGAGAAAGAGGTCTGGAAATGATCAACCTTTTACCTCCAGCCAATAAACGTCAGATAAGAGCAGGTCGCAGCAATACGCTGCTTGTCCGCTATAATTTCTTTTTGCTTGGCGCGTTAGGGTTTCTTTTAATCGCAATCGGTTTTGTTTACTTCTACCTCGTCAATACGAAAACAAGTGCCGAAGCGGTAGTCCAAGAAAACCAGACAAAAGTTACCGACTTCCGACAAGTTGAACAAGAGGCAAACGAATTTAAAAACAACCTCGCCGTCGCTAAACAAATTCTTAGCAAGGAAGTTGTCTATACGAAAGTCATCCTCGAAATCGCCGCACTGATACCAAAAGGCGTCGTGCTTGATAACCTTAATCTTGATGCCAAGACATTCGGTACTGAAACAACTCTGACGGCTCGTGCCAAGACTGTTGATGACGCAATTGCTCTTAAAAACTCGTTCCAAAATTCACCATCCTTTTCTAATGTCCATTTTCAAAGTATTGCCACTGCCGAAGCAGGAGGTACATATCCTATTAATGTCAGTTTAAACGTTACTATCAATAAGGATGCAGCCAAGTGAAAAAACGTCAGTTAACCGCTACCGCCCTACGCCTTATCTTAACGACTAGCCTGTTCGCTACTGCAGGAATTGGCATTGCCGTGTTCTCAATAGCCGACAAAACGTTAAAAGGTACCGCGGTAGCAACCAGCCATTCTGTTGCCGACGCCAGTGCAAGCCAAAATAACCTCCAGAACCTACAAAAACTCCAACAAGACCTTATTAATAAAAAAGATGTTGTCACACGAGCAGAAAGTATCGTGGCCGAAAGTCGAAGCTACGAGTATCAAAACCAGATTATAAATGACCTTAACGATTACGCCGCCCGAGCTAAGCTTAGTATTACCAACATCACCTTTAACGCAGCTGCTGCGGCAGGTGGCGCGGCAACAACTCCCGCGACGCCAGCTCCATCAACGACAATCGTTAACGGTGTGAAATCAACGTCCGTATCAATTACCCTTAAAAATCCTGTCGACTACATTAGTATGCTCAAGTTTATTAAATCCATCGAGCAAAACCTTACTAAAATGCAGATATCGAACATTGCCCTTTCACAGAGCACAGACGGCCAACCCGGCATTTCCAGTGATACATTAAACATTGAAGTATATATTAAGTAGGAATTATATGAACATATCTCTTACCAGTATTAAAAAACTCATCCTCGCATTACTTCATCGTTTTCACGCTATTATCTTTGTCGTTGTAGTTGTTGGCGGCTTGGCCGCAGTAGTACTTTTGCTTAACAGTATTATCGTGTCGTCTAGCGAACAAGGCGACTATGTTCCCCCCGGCAGCAATCCGTCGTCATTCGACCAAACGACAATTGACCGTATCGAGCAACTAAAAACCCGGACTGATTCGACAGCACCTCTTGATCTTTCGAAAGGTCGGACTAATCCTTTTGTTGAGTAGTTACACGAAAACGTTTATACTAAAAGTATGTTACTCGCTGGATCTCGACTCATAGACGCACCCGTTTTGGGATTACAGACAGGCAGCGAACTTGCAAGGACTAGCCGCCCTATTATCGACCCTGCTAAACTTGAAATCATCGCCTATGAAGTAAATGGCCCGCTCCTTGACCTTCACCCTTCACTCCTGCGGGTCGCGGACGTACGAGAGTTTAGCGATATTGGTATTATCGTCGATTCAAGTGATGAATTTGTCACACCTGACGATATTATTAAGCTTGATGAAATATATAAGCTTCATTTCGATATTGTTGGTATGCGTGTCATTGATGAAAAAAGGCGAAAGCTTGGTAAGGTCAGTGCCTACACTATTGATACGACTGGCTTTTTAATTCAACAACTAAGCGTCAAACGACCTCTTCTAAAAAGTTTGAACGACACAGAACTTTTGATTCACCGGTCGCAAATTACCGAGATTAACGATCATGCGATCGTGGTCCATTCACAGGCAAAAATTCCTCAGCCTGCTATACCTTCGGTTCGCACCGCATATGTTAACCCATTTCGTAAAAGCGCGAACGCGGAACAAATTGATCAAAAATAACTTTATTCTTCGCTTTCGGCAAGAGCCTGCTTTATATCGTCATAGCTAAAACCCTGCCTAGCTAAATATTGCATGAGTTTTTGTGCGTCCGGATAGCGCGCGCGCTTCTTGGCAATAACCTTCTGTAATTCGTCTGTATCATTTCTAGGGGATTGGTCAACAAAGTGTTCGATAATTGATGATTCGACACCCTTGCTGCGAAGCTCGGATATAATCTTTCTTTGACTGGCACCTTTTGTAAGATTGCGATTCTCTACCCAAAAACGTGTGAATTTTTCATCATCGACATAGCCTTTTTCGAGCAAACGATCAAAAACTCGATTTGTTAGCTCTACACTGACGCCTTTTTTAATTTGGCCGGTCTTCGTTCTGGCGTCGCGCGTCTTACGATATAGATAGTCGCGAACTTCACGCATACTATGAGGCCGCATCAGGCTATATTCGAGTGCTCTTGTATATAATTTTCCAAATTGGCTCTCGGTCTCTAGTTCCAGTAGTTCTTCGTCGGTATATTCTTTACCTATGCGAATACCTAGATCGGCCACCTGTAGAATATCCAGACTGAATCGATACTTGCCGTCGACCATCACGTTGACGCGGTCCCTGTCTTTCTGCTGTGCGGTAATGCCAGTGATCTTCATTGTCTCAGTATAGCTGATATACTAAAGGCATGACAAAACCCAAACAAACATCAAAGGCTAGCTGGAAAATGAGTAGCGCCGAACCACCTACGTCTAAATACACGGCTTTTTACCTCATTTTACTTATTCTTACCACAATAAGTGCTATATTTGGCCTCACTGGGTTTAGCGGAATAGGTGATTCCCTACGCTATGTTCACGATGCCCCGATCCTAACCTGCATCACGTTTGGTCAGTATATCACCACTCTATTGATGATAGCCGGGGTTGTATTTCTTTATAAAAAACAAAAGGACGGTTTGTACCTTTTGTTTGGCGCATATGCCTTCACTATCATCACAATGACGGTCCTGCCCTTTGCATCCGATCCAATTATCCTTGAGACAGCCAGACAGCTTACTATCCAAGAAGGTGCTAAGATTAGCATGCAGGACGCCGAAACTTTTGCTCGTATTGCCTTGAATATTATCGCTGTGCTTAACATCATTTCTAGTCTTCTCTTTGCCCTATTGTGGCAGCTTGCCTGGAACAAGCAGGCCAAGAGGGATTCTCTCGTTAAATAAAACGGGTCTCGTTACGAGACCCGTAGTTTTAAAGTGAGCGCACCAAGAGCTTTTTAGGCGGCTTCTTCAGCAACCTTTACGCGAACCTTTTTGTCGATCTCCGCAAGAACTTTAGGGTTTTCTTTCAGATAGACTTTGGTAGCTTCACGGCCTTGGCCAATTTTGGCTTCGTTATAGTCGAACCATGCGCCAGCTTTGCCTACAATGCCATGCTGGACGGCTAGGTCAAGTACGTCACCAGTGCCCGAGATACCTTCGTTATACATGATATCGAATTCAGCAATACGGAATGGAGGGGCAATCTTGTTTTTCACCACCTTCACCTTAGTCCGGTTACCTACTATATCTTCGCCCGATTTAATCTGGCCGGTGCGGCGGATATCCAGTCGGACTGATGCGTAAAATTTAAGCGCATTACCACCCGTGGTCGTTTCGGGGTTGCCAAACATAACACCAATCTTCATACGAATCTGGTTGATGAAGATGACGGTTGTTTTGCTTTTGCTGATAATACCAGTTAGCTTACGGAGCGCCTGGCTCATCAAACGAGCTTGGAGACCCATATGGCTATCGCCCATTTCACCGTCAATTTCAGCCTGAGGAACCAGGGCTGCAACCGAGTCAACGACAACAAGATCAACAGCATTTGAACGAACAAGCGTTTCAGCGATCTCTAGTGCTTGTTCGCCGTTATCCGGCTGTGAAACAAGCAGGTTATCCGTATCAACGCCTAGTCGCTTTGCATAGGCTGGGTCAAGTGCGTGCTCTGCATCGATGAACGCTGCTGTTCCGCCAGCTTTTTGCACTTCAGCAATAGCATGCAGGGTTAACGTTGTCTTACCTGAACTCTCAGGTCCGTAAACCTCAATGATACGGCCTTTTGGATAGCCACCACCAAGGGCCAAGTCAAGGCTCAGTGCGCACCACCAAGGGCCAAGTCAAGGCTCAGTGCGCCCGACGAAATTAATTCGACATCTACTTTGTGCGCTTCACCTAATTTCATAATTGAACCATCACCAAATTGTTTGGTGATTTGATCCATTGCAAGACCAAGTGCTTTTAGTTTGCCTTCATTGGTCGTCGATTTTTCAGCCATTTCTGGTTTTTCAGTCTTTTTAGCCATATTCTCCCTCTCTTATCTATATCTATTATACGCTAGAGTTTGGCAAAATTTGCTATAATGGTGACAATGAAACACTCTAAAGGATTTACCGTTATAGAGCTAATCGTCGTGATTGCCGTAGTTGGCGTCACCGCAGCTCTTTTACTCATACAGAAAAACAACCTAGCCGCAACCGAGCGTGATGATAACCGAAAAATTGCGATCAACGCAATGTATTACAACCTTGAAGAAGTATTTTTCGAAAAAAACGGCTACTACCCTACCACCATCGACAGTAAGGT
>Ga0193716_1000732_pt1 | contig 19699 bp, 21 predicted proteins | sample U2c1metaG_FD_145901 | JGI IMG/M metagenome (GOLD analysis project Ga0193716, IMG submission 145901) | Soil microbial communities from a riparian zone of the East river system, Colorado, United States - U2c1 | ecosystem: Environmental > Terrestrial > Soil > Riparian zone | place: USA: East River...
GACGAGCGAGAGCAAGGTGGCAGTGGTCCTGCCGGCCGGGAATTCGATGGCGACCCGCCTCCTCGAGAAGTCACCCTCATCGTATGGCCGAGGCGACTCCTACGGGTACACACCCGCTACCTAGACTTCCCGGGGTGACTCCCGCCGCACTTGCCGACCTGGTCCGCTCTGTCGCAGTGGACGTGCTGACCAGCCGAGACCTGGACCACTCCGCGCTCCCGCCGTCGGTCACCATCGAGCGACCGCGCAACCCGGAGCACGGCGACTACGCGACCAACCTCGCGTTGCAGGTGGCCAAGAAGCTCGGGGTCCCACCGCGCGAGCTGGCCGGCTGGCTCGCCGAGGGGCTCGTCGGCCAGGACGGCGTGACCTCGGCCGACGTCGCGGGTCCCGGTTTCATCAACCTGCGGATCGCCGCGGCGGCGCAGGGCGACATCGTCCGGCAGGTGTTGCGTACGGGCGAGGCGTACGGCCACGGCGACCTGATGGCCGCCCGCAAGATCAACCTGGAGTTCGTCTCCGCCAACCCGACCGGCCCGCTGCATCTCGGCGGCACCCGGTGGGCCGCGGCCGGCGACGCGCTCGGCAGGCTGCTGACCGCACAGGGCGGCGAGGTCACCCGCGAGTACTACTTCAACGACGCCGGCACGCAGATCGACCGGTTCGTCCGGTCGCTGATCGCCTCGGCCACCGGTGCGCCGCCGCCGGAGGACGGCTACGCGGGCACCTACCTGTCCGACGTGGCGGCCGAGGTGCTGCGCAGGGAGCCCAGCGCGCTTTCGCTGCCGGCCGACGAGTGCGCCGAGGTGTTCCGCAAGATCGGCGTCAACCTCATGTTCGACGAGATCAAGCAGGATCTGCACAACTTCCGCACCGACTTCGACGTGTTCTTCCACGAGGACTCGCTGCACGCCTCCGGCGCGGTCGGGACGCTGGTCGAGCAGCTCAAGAAGCACGACCACATCTACTTCGAGGACAACGCGTGGTGGCTGCGCACCACCGACTACGGCGACGACAAGGACCGGGTCGTCATCAAGAGCGACGGCAACCCGGCCTACATCGCGGGTGACATCGCCTACTTCCGGGACAAGCGCGAGCGCGGGTTCGACCTGTGCATCTACATGCTCGGCGCCGACCACCACGGCTACATCGCCCGGCTCAAGGCCGCCGCGGCCGCGCTGGACGACGACCCGGACACCGTCGAGGTGCTCATCGGGCAGATGGTGAACCTGGTCAGCGACGGCAAGCCGCTGCGGATGAGCAAGCGTGCCGGCACGATCGTCACCATGAACGACCTGGTGGACGCGGTCGGCGTGGACGCGGCCCGCTACGCGCTCGTCCGGTCGTCCACCGACGCGACGATCGACATCGACCTTGACCTGTGGAGCAGGCGCACCAACGACAACCCGGTGTTCTACGTGCAGTACGCGCATGCCCGGCTGGCGTCGCTCACCCGCAACGCCGCGGAACTGGGGCTCGCGGTGCCGACCGAGGACACCGAGCTGGACCTCGGGCTGCTCACGCATCCGCGCGAGGGTGACCTGATCCGCACCATCGGCGACTACCCGAAACTGCTGCGCACGGCCGCCGACCTGCGTGAGCCGCACCGGGTCGCGCGCTACCTCGAGGAGCTGGCGAGCGCGTACCACAAGTTCTACGACGCCTGCCGCGTCCTGCCACAGGGCGACGAGGAGGCTACGCCGCTGACCACCGCGCGGCTCGCACTGTGTGCCGCCGTGCGCCAGCTACTGGCCAACGGCCTCGGCCTGCTCGGCGTCGAAGCCCCAGAGCGGATGTGACCACATGAGGGCGCATCCCGCCGGACCTCGGCACGCAGACGGCCAGATTCCCGGTAACACCGCGGGTCCGCGACCCGCCACGCCGGCCGAGCTGGACCACCTGCTGCCGGAAGTGTGGCCCCGCAACGTGTCCAGGGCCGACGACGGCGTCGTGCTGCTCGCTGGCGTCGACGTCCGGGAGCTGGCGCGGGAGTTCGGCACGCCGCTGTTCGTGGTGGACGAGGCCGACTTCCGGTCCCGTTGCGCGGAGCACGCGCGCGCGTTCGGCGACCCGGCGCTCGTGCACTACGCGGCCAAGGCGTTCCTGTCCGTGCAGATCGCGCGGTGGGTGGCCGAGGAGGGCCTCTCGCTGGACGTGTGCAGTGGCGGCGAGCTGGCGATCGCGTTGCGCGCGGACTTCCCGCCGGAGCGGATCGCGTTGCACGGCAACAACAAGTCGGTCGACGAGCTGACCACGGCGGTCGAGGCCGGGGTCGGCGCGGTCGTGCTCGACTCGTTCTTCGAGATCGCCCGGCTCGACAGGGCCGCTCGCGACCGTGACACAGTGCAGCCGGTGCTGGTGCGCGTGACGGTCGGCGTGGAGGCCCACACCCACGAGTACATCGCGACCGCGCACGAGGACCAGAAGTTCGGCTTCTCGCTCGCCGGCGGCGACGCGGCGGAGGCGGTGCGCCGGGTGCTGCGCTCGCCGGGGCTGCGCCTTACCGGGCTGCACAGCCACATCGGCTCCCAGATCTTCGACGCCAACGCGTTCGAGCTGTCCGCGCACCGCGTGATCAGCCTGTTCGCCGAGCTGCACAAGGAACACGGCGCCGACGCGCTCGCCTCGGTGTCCACTGTGGATCTCGGCGGCGGTCTCGGCATCGCCTACACGGCCGAGGACGACCCGCCGCCGCCCGCGTGGCTCGCGGAGCAGCTGCGCACCATCGTGGCGAAGGAATGCGAGCACGAAGGTCTGGCGATGCCGAGGATCGCGGTCGAGCCGGGCCGGGCGATCGTCGGGCCGGGCACGGTGACGCTGTACGAGGTGGGCACCACCAAGGAGGTGGAGCTCGGCCACGGCACGGCGCGCCGGTACGTCAGCGTCGACGGCGGGATGAGCGACAACATCCGCACCGCGCTGTACGACGCGCTGTACGACTGCCGGCTGGTGTCGCGGGGGAGCGACGAGGGTGAGCGCGGCTCCGACGCGACCCTGTCCAGGGTGGTTGGCAAGCACTGCGAGTCCGGCGACGTGGTCGTGCGCGACTGTTGGCTGCCGGAGAACCTGGCGCCCGGTGACCTGATCGCGGTCGCCGCGACGGGCGCCTACTGCTACGCGATGGCCAGCAGCTACAACCGTCTGCCGAAGCCAGCGGTGGTTGGCGTCCGCGACGGGCAGGCGAAGTTGTTGCTGCGCAGGGAAAGCGTGGACGACCTGCTGCGCCTGGAGGTCTCGCATGAGTGAAGCTTGCGGAGCGAATCATCGATATCCAGGACGCCACCTCGTCTGCGGAGGGTGCCGGTGGAGCGGAGCTTGCGGAGCGTTCCGGCGCCGCGTAGCGGGCGAGGGGGCGTCATGAGTGAGCGAAAGCCCATCCGGGTGGCGATGTTGGGCTGTGGCACCGTTGGCGCGCAGGTGATGCGGTTGCTCACCGAGCAGGCCGGCGACCTCGCCGCCCGGGTCGGCGCGCCCGTCGAGCTGGCGGGCATCGCGGTGCGCCGCCCGAACCGGCACCCGGAGATTCCCGCCGAGCTGCTGACCACCGACGCCGAGGCGCTCGTCGCGTCCGAGGTGGACGTCGTGGTCGAGGTGATCGGCGGCATCGAACCGGCCCGCACGCTGCTCCTTTCCGCGCTGCGGGGCGGAAAGTCCGTCGTCTCCGCGAACAAGGCCCTGCTCGCAGAGCATGCCGAGGAGCTGTTCGCCGCGGCGAAGTCGTCCGGGGCGGACCTGTACTTCGAGGCCGCGGTCGCCGGCGCGATCCCGTTGGTGCGCCCGCTGCGTGAGTCGCTCGCCGGCGACCGGATCACCCGCGTCATGGGGATCGTCAACGGCACCACCAACTTCATCCTGTCCGCCATGGACTCCACCGGCGCGGGTTACGCGGAGACGCTCGACGAGGCGGCCCGGCTCGGCTACGCGGAGGCGGACCCGACGGCCGATGTGGACGGTTACGACGCCGCGTCCAAGGCCGCGATCCTCGCCTCGATCGCCTTCCACACCAGGGTGACCGCCGGCGACGTGTACCGCGAGGGCATCACCGCGGTCACCCCCGCCGACATCGCCGCGGCGAAAACCCTTGGCAGGACGATAAAGCTGCTCGCCATCTGCGAGCGCATCGACCACGACGGCACGGAGTCGGTGGCGGTCCGCGTGCATCCGGCGATGATCCCGCGCACGCACCCGCTCGCGGGCGTGCACGGCGCGTTCAACGCCGTGTTCGTCGAGGCCGAGGCGGCCGGCTCGCTGATGTTCTACGGCCAGGGCGCCGGTGGCGCGCCGACCGCGAGCGCGGTGCTTGGCGACCTCGTCGCCGTGGCACGCAACCGGGTGGTCGGTGGGCACGGGCCGGGGGAGTCGTCCTACGCCGAGCTGCCCGTCCGGCCCATCTCCCAGGTGAACACGAGGTACCACGTCAGTCTGGACGTGGCCGACCGCGCGGGCGTGCTGTCCTCGGTCGCGTCGGTGTTCGCCGAGCACGATGTGAGCATCGCCGCGGTCCGGCAGCAGGGCCGCAGCACCGACGCGAGCCTGGTGATCGTCACGCACTCGGCGCCCGACGAGGCCCTCCGGTCCACTGTGGACAAGGTGGCCGGGCTGCCCGCCGTTCGTGAGGTCGTCAGCGTGATGCGGGTCGAAGGAGAATAAATGGCACCGCAGGCAAGTCTTGGCGTGCGTCCGGCGTGGCCGGGTGTTATCCGGGCGTACGCGGACCGGATCGAGCTGCCGGACGGCGCGCGGGTCGTGACGCTGCAGGAGGGCGGCACGCCGCTGCTCGAGGCGCCACACCTGTCCGAGCGGGCCGGCTGCCGGGTGTTCCTCAAGATCGAGGGCGCGAACCCGACCGGGTCGTTCAAGGACCGCGGCATGACCGTCGCGATGACGTACGCGCTCGCCTCCGGCGTCGCGGGCGTGATCTGCGCGTCCACCGGCAACACGTCCGCCGCCGCCGCCGCTTACGCCGCCCGCGCGGGCCTGACCTGCGCCGTTCTGGTGCCACGCGGCAAGATCGCGCAGGGCAAGCTCGCGCAGGCGGTCGTCTACGGCGCCCGGATCCTGCAGATCGACGGCAACTTCGACGACTGCCTCGAACTGGCCCGCAAGACCGCGGTCGAGTACCCGATCGAGCTGGTCAACTCGGTCAACCCGGTGCGGTTGATCGGTCAGCAGTCGGCCGCGTGGGAGATCTGCGACACGCTCGGCCGCGCGCCGGACATCCACTGCCTGCCGGTCGGCAACGCCGGCAACATCACCGCGTACTGGAGCGGCTACCGGGCGTACGCGCGGGACGGCGTGATCGACGCGGTGCCCAGGATGTTCGGCTTCCAGGCGGCCGGCGCCGCGCCACTCGTGCACGGCCGGCCGATCAAGGACCCGGACACGATCGCGACGGCCATCCGGGTGGGCAACCCGGCGTCCTGGACCGGCGCGATCGCGGCCCGCGACGAGTCCGACGGCCTCATCGACGCGGTCACCGACGAGAAGATCCTCGAGGCATATCACCTGCTCGCACGCAGGGAAGGCGTGTTCGTCGAGCCCGCGTCCGCCACCAGCGTCGCCGGCCTGCTCGCCACCGCGGCCGACGGCAGGCTGCCCGCCGGCTCGCTAGTGGTGTGCACGGTCACCGGCCACGGCCTCAAGGACCCGGACACCGTGCTCGCCGAGATGCCGCCGGTCGAGCCGATCCCGGTGGAGCCGCACGCGGTGGCGGCCGCTCTCGACCTGACATGACGGAGGCAGTTCGGGTGCGGGTGCCCGCGTCCACCGCGAACCTCGGGTCCGGCTTCGACGCGTTGGGCCTGGCTCTGGCGTTGTACGACGAGGTCGACGTCATCGTGACCAGCGGGGATGTCAGTGTCGAGGTGTCGGGGGAGGGCGCGGGCCGGGTGCCGACCGACGCGTCGCACCTGGTCGTCCGGGCGCTGTTGGCCGCCTGTGACGCGCTCGACCTGCCGCTGCCCGGGGTGCACGTGCGCTGCCGCAACGCGATTCCTCACTCCAGGGGGCTCGGCTCGTCGGCCGCCGCGATCGTGGCGGGGGTCGCCGCCGCCTACGGGCTCGCCGGCAAGGCGCCCGACGACGGCGCGCTCCAACTCGCGGGCGAGTTCGAGGGCCACGCCGACAACGCAGGGGCCAGCCTGTACGGCGGACTGGTGCTCGCCTGGTCGGAGGGCGCGCGGTACCGCGCGGTCCGCCTCGAGCCGCACGCCGCGCTGACGCCGGTCGTGCTCGTCCCGGAGACCCGCAGCGCGACGTCCGTCACGCGTGGCCTCCTGCCGGCGCGGGTGCCCCACGCCGACGCCGCGTTCGCCGTCGGCCGGTGCGCGCTCGCCGTGCACGCGTTCACCGCGCGGCCCGACCTACTGTTGTCCGCGACCGAGGACCGGTTGCACCAGGACTATCGGGAGAGTGCGTGGCCCGAGACGATGCGTCTGGTCCGCGCACTGCGTGACAACGGTGTGGCCGCAACGGTTTCCGGCGCCGGCCCGACCGTGTTCGCCGTGCCGGACGGTGGCCGGTTGCCCTCCGGAATCGACACGACGGGCTTCGCGGTGCGCGCGTTGCCGGTCGATCGGGTGGGCGTGACAGTCGAGCCGAATGGGCCGAACGGAACAAACACCAGGTAGTGAGCGTTCTGAAAGTTAGCCACGCCGTTAGACCCGGTTGTTGCACCCGGATCGGTGTGCGTCTACCCTCAGGGGCGTTCAGTCACCGCGCGTACGGGCGCCCGGTGTCGTTCCCGGGGTTTCTTTCTCGGGTCGCATCTTCCGTTCATTCGGCGGCTCCTCCTTAATCAAGGTGGGAGTTGGCGTTGACGGATACCGAAAGCCGTGGTGACCGATAACAGCTTCGCGCTGGCGACCACGTCGTCCGCAGGGCACAAATGCCAGGTGCGCCACTGTCGTGACTAGGGTCGACCTGCCGGAGAGACGCCGATTCGTTCTGTACGAATGGCGGTCCGCTGGTTCACGGGTCCACCTCAGGAGGCGGGGACCTGGTCAGAAGGGACATGAGTGAGCAACACTGATCTGCTGGGCAGTCAATCTGCCAATGGCACGGTCGAAGGTGCGGAGTCAGGCGCCGCCGCGACCGAAACAACTCAGCGCACCAGCGCAAACGGGGGTACTAAGCGTCGCGCCGGGCTTACCGGCATGGTGTTGGCGGAGCTGCGGGGCCTCGCCGGCGAGCTAGGCATCACCGGCACGGCCGGCATGCGCAAGGGCGACCTCATCGCGGCCATCAAGGAGCGCCAGTCCGGCGGCTCCGGCGGTGGTTCCGACGCTGGGTCCGGCACGCTGCCGCTCGGCATCGACGACGCGCCGAAGGCTTCGAAGCCGGCGCGCTCCGAGAGGCGACCGGCCGCGGCCAAGGCCGAGGCGCCTGCCGAGCCCAAGGTCGAGACGGCCGAGGAGCCGAAGGCCGAGACGGCCGCCGAGCCGAGTGACGGCGAGGAGGGCGGCCGCCGCGACGGCAACCGCCGCCGCCGTGGCTCGACCCGTGCCGCGGGCAGCCCGGACCAGGGCGAGAAGCGCGAGGACAACCGCGGCGACAACCGTCCTGACAACCGCGCCGACCAGCGGACCGAGGACAAGCGGGACGACCGTCAGCAGGGCGGCGGCCGCAACACCGAGCGCAACGACCGGACCGAGCGCAACGACCGCAACGACCGGGGCGGGCGCGGCAACGAGCGCAACGACCGGAACGACCGTGGCGGCCGGAATGACCGCAACGATCGGAACGATCGCAACGACCGGGGCGACCGCAACACCGGGCGCAACAACAACGACCGCGACAACGGTCCGGACGACGACGATGACGACGACCGTGGTGGTCGGCGGGGTCGCCGGTTCCGCGACCGGCGTCGTCGGGGCGGCACCGGTGGCAGTACCGGCGGCGGCGGTGGCGGCGGTGGCCGTAACGAGAGCCCGGACACCGAGGTCCGCGACGACGACGTGCTCCTGCCCGTCGCGGGTGTGCTCGACGTGCTCGAGAACTACGCGTTCGTCCGCACGTCCGGCTACCTTTCCGGGCCCAACGACGTCTACGTCTCGCTGTCGATCGTGCGCAGGTACGGTCTGCGCCGGGGCGACGCGATCACCGGTCAGGTGCGCCAGCCGCGGGAAGGCGAGCAGGCGCGGCAGAAGTTCAACCCGCTGGTGCGGGTCGAGTCGATCAACGGGTTGGACCCGGAGCAGGCCAAGAACCGCCCCGAGTTCACGAAGCTGACGCCGCTGTACCCGAACGAGCGGCTGCGCCTCGAGACCGAGTCGCACATCCTCACCACCCGCGTCATCGACCTGGTGATGCCGGTCGGCAAGGGGCAGCGCGCGTTGATCGTGTCGCCGCCGAAGGCCGGTAAGACGTCCGTGCTGCAGGCGATCGCCAACGCGATCACCACGAACAACCCCGAGTGCTACCTGATGGTCGTGCTCGTGGACGAGCGGCCGGAAGAGGTCACCGACATGCAGCGGTCGGTGAAGGGTGAGGTCATCGCCTCCACCTTCGACCGCCCGCCGGGCGACCACACCACGGTCGCCGAGCTGTCGATCGAGCGTGCCAAGCGTCTGGTCGAGATGGGCCACGACGTGGTCGTGCTGCTCGACTCGATCACCCGCCTCGGCCGTGCGTACAACCTGGCGGCCCCGGCGTCCGGCCGGATCCTGTCCGGTGGTGTCGACTCGACCGCGCTGTACCCGCCGAAGCGGTTCCTTGGTGCGGCACGCAACATCGAGGACGGCGGCTCGCTGACCATCTTCGCCACCTCGCTGGTGGAGACCGGGTCCGCGGGTGACACGGTGATCTTCGAGGAGTTCAAGGGCACGGGTAACGCCGAGCTCATCCTCGACCGCAAGATCGCCGACAAGCGCACGTTCCCGGCGGTCAACGTCGACGCGTCCGGCACTCGCAAGGAGGATCTGCTCCTGCCGCCGGACGAGCTGGCGGTCACCGTCAAGCTGCGTCGCGTGCTGCACGCGCTGGACAACCAGCAGGCCATCGACCTGCTGCTGACCCAGCTCCGCAAGACCCGCACCAACATCGAGTTCCTGATGCAGGTGGCGAAGAACACTCCCTCAGTCAACGACGACTGAGTCGTCCGGTCGTTCCTGCCGGCACAGGTACCCCAGAGTGCCCAGTGCCGGCAGGCCGACCAGGATCGCCACCTGTGTCGGCACGGTGACGCCGCCGACCAGCAGTCCGGCCGTGAACACGGCGGTCGGGTAGCAGACGCGGACGCACACCCGCCGGCAGCGCGGCCACTCGGGACCGACGCCGATCAGCGCGGTCACCGCGGCGGCCGAGCCGAACAGGGCCGGTGAGAGCGTTGCCAGCCAGTCCGCGTCGATCAGCACGCCGATGATCGCGGTCAGCCCGAGCACGGCGGCCGCGAACAGGATCGGGACGGCCAGCCACGCGCGGAGAGGCAGCGGCCGACCGCCGAGGATCAGCACGCGATCGAGTCTGCGTGCCGGGCTCGCGGCGCGCGTCACCCGATCGGTGGGAACGAGATTTCCGTCGACGGGAGGCCGTCGGGGCGCGGCGAACGGTTCGCCGACTGACCAGTCGCGCGGTCTGGAATATCCCCTGATCGGGGCATGTTGAAGAGTTCGCCAGGCCATCTGGCAGACTGTTAGGTCGAGTCCGGCTCCGGTTCACCCCAAGATCCCTTCGGGGACCCGGCGGCCACTGAGAAAGGGCAAGATCTGTGAGGACTGGAATTCACCCCGAGTACGTCGTGACCGAGGTCAGCTGCGGGTGTGGCAACACGTTCACCACCCACAGCACCAAGAAGTCGGGCAGCATCCACGTGGAAGTCTGCTCGAACTGCCACCCGTTCTACACGGGCAAGCAGAAGATCCTCGACACCGGCGGCCGGGTCGCGCGCTTCGAGGCCCGCTACGGCAAGCGGGACAAGACGGCCAAGTAGCTTCGTATTCGGCGCTCGAGCGAGGGCGAGGTGTGTCCGCGGAAAGCGCGGACCATTTCGCTCTCGCATCATGTTGGGGGGCCGAGCCCCCCAAGCCCCCCACGGTGCGGCTTCTCTCGACCCAGCGTGGTTGCGGTTTCGTGCCGCATCATTTGCTTGGAAGGAGCGCTGTGGACGCGTCATCGCTCGGTGAACTGTTGAACGAGTACGACGAGCTGGAGCGTTCGCTCGCCGACCCCGCCGTGCACGGGGACCAGGACAAGGCCCGCAAGCTCGGCCGCCGCTACTCCGAGCTGACCCCGATCGTCCGGACGCTGCGTGAGCTGGAGTCCGCCCGCGACGACCTCGCCGCCGCCACCGAGATGGCAGAGGACGAGGCGTTCGCCGCGGAGGCCGCCGAGCTGACCGACAAGATCCCGCGGCTGGAGACCAAGCTCACCGAGCTGCTGCTGCCACGCGACCCGCACGACGGCTCCGACGTGATCATGGAGATCAAGTCGGGGGAGGGCGGCGACGAGTCCGCCCTGTTCGCCGGCGACCTGCTGCGCATGTACCTGCGGTACGCGGAGCGGCACGGCTGGCAGACCGAGGTGCTCGATGGCACCGAGACCGAGCTCGGCGGGTACAAGGACGCGACCGTCACCATCAAGTCGAAGACCGCCACGGTCGACGGCGTCTGGTCCCGGTTCAAGTTCGAGGGCGGCGTGCACCGCGTGCAGCGGGTGCCGGCCACCGAGTCGCAGGGCCGCATCCACACCTCCGCGGCCGGCGTACTCGTGTACCCGGACGTCCAGGACGCGGTCGCGGACGTTGACATCCCCGAGAAGGACCTGCGGATCGACGTGTTCCGCTCCTCCGGCAAGGGCGGTCAGAGCGTCAACACCACCGACTCGGCCGTGCGCATCACGCACCTGCCGACCGGCATCGTGGTGTCCTGCCAGAACGAGCGCAGTCAGTTGCAGAACAAGACCCGCGCGATGCAGGTGCTGCGGGCCCGGCTCGCGGCGGCCGCGGAGGAAGAGGCGCAGAAGCAGGCGTCGGCCGCGCGCGCCAGCCAGGTGCGGACCGTCGACCGGTCCGAGCGGGTGCGCACGTACAACTACCCGGAGAACCGGATCTCCGACCACCGGGTCAACTACAAGGCGTACAACCTCGACCAGGTGCTCAACGGCGACCTGGACAACGTGCTCGACGCGTTGGCGATGGCCGACCGCGATGAGCGGCTCGCCGCGCACCAATCCGTCTGACCAGTGCGAAACCCTGCGAAGGTGATCGCATGACTTTCTCGGCGACTCAGGCTGCGGCCTCCCCAACCGCACCTCAGGGGAACGTGACGCAAACCAGCCACAAGCACGTGACCAAACGGGACCGGGCGTCCTCCAACGTGACCCCAACTTTGAAATGCGGGGAGGCGGACCAGTGACCCGACAGCCGCTGCGCCTTGCCATCATCGAGGCGGAACGCATCCTCGCCGGCGCCGGAGTGGCGTCCCCGCGTGTGGACGCCGAGCTGATCGCGTCGCACGTGCTCGGCGTCGAACGCGGCAAGCTGATGCTCGTGCCGCTGGTCGACCACCAGGTGATCGACGCGATCGGCCAGCTGGTGAACCGGCGGGCGAAGCGGGTCCCGCTGCAGCACCTGCTCGGCTGGGCCGCGCTTGGCGACGTGACCGTCGAGGTCGGTCCCGGCGTGTTCACGCCGCGGCCGGAGACCGAGGTGCTGCTCGAGTGGGGGCTCACGGTCCTCGCGGACGTGCCGAACCCGGTGGTCGTCGACCTGTGCACGGGCTCCGGCGCGCTGGCGCTCGCCGTCGCCGCCGCACGTCCCGACGCCGTGGTGCACGCGGTGGAGCTGGACTCGACCGCGCTGGCGTGGGCCCGACGCAACATGTCGGACAGCCGGGTCCGACTGCGGATGGGCGACGTGACCGACCCCGGTCTGATGGTGGACATGGACAACCAGGTCGACCTGGTGTTGTGCAACCCGCCGTACGTGCCGGTCGGCACCGAGGTCCCGCCGGAGGTGGGGGAGCACGACCCGTTCAAGGCGGTGTTCGCCGGCACCGACGGCCTGCAGGTGATCAAGTACGTGGTAACGCTCGCGGCCCGGCTGCTCCGCTCCGGCGGCGGGGTGGGCATCGAGCACGACGACAGTCAGGCGGAGTCGGTGCCGGCGCTGCTGGCGACCCGCAAGGTCCTGACGGATGTCCGGGACCACGACGACCTCGCCGGCCGCCCCCGCTTCGCGACGGCCCACCGCACCTAGCTGCTGCTGACGTCCGCGCCGACGGCCTCGGAGATCGCGGCCACCGACACCGCACCCTCACGCAGCACCACCGGCTCGTCGCCGGTCAGGTCCACGATCGTCGACGGCACCGGCTCGCCGGACGGGCCACCGTCGAGGTACACGGCGACCGACTCACCAAGCTGCTCGCGTGCCTCGCCCACCGTCGCGGCCGGCGGATGCCCCGAGCGGTTCGCGCTGGACACGGCCATCGGGCCGACCTCGCGCAGCAGCTCGATCGCGACCGGGTGCAGCGGCATGCGCAGCATCACCGTGCCGTTGCTGCGGCCGAGGTCCCATGCGAGCGACGGCGCGTGCGGCAGCACGATCGACACGTCGCCGGGCCAGAACGCCTCGATGATCAGCCGCGCGGGCCTCGGCACCGACAGGACCAGCCCGTCGATCGTCGACCAGGACCCGACGAGCACGCCGACCGGCATGTCCGGCCCCCGGTCCTTCGCGGCGAGCAACGCACGCACGGCCGTCGAGGAGAACGCGTCCGCGCCGATGCCGTAGACCGTGTCGGTCGGCACCACCACGAGCCGCCCGGCACGCACCGCACTCGCGGCGGCCGCCAAGCCGTCGGTCCGATCCTGTTCCCGCGCACAGTCGTACACCACGCTCACAGTGCAGAACTGTATCCAGTGCCCCGGCCCGGCCCTCAGCCGAGGCCGGCCGCGAACGGCGCCGTTGGGACACTGGATGCCCTGAACGCGCCTTTCCGGGCATCGCTAACTAGACACCCGGTTTCGCTATGTGCGGGGCCATCTCGTCCGCGCGGCGGCGCCACGTCTGGCGGCGGAAGCGGTGCACGATGGCGTACAGCAGCGCGCCGCCGGCCACCGCGCCGACGATCACCAGCACGATGTTGTCCAGCAGCCCGCCCGCGACGACCGTGATCAGGCCGAGCGCCACGGTCAGCACGGCGAGGCTCACCGCGATGCCCTCCGGCGACCAGGTCCAGCGCCGCCCGGCGGCGACCTCCACCAATAGCTGCTCCGCGCCGCGCTCCAGCTCCTCGTCGCCGGTGTCGAGCGCGTGGATGCGTCTGCCGGCGTCCTCGCAGATGCGTAGCTGCTGCTCGCTCGTGATCACCAGCACTTCCTCGTCCGTGCGGGCACGGCACTGCTCGGCGGCCGAGAACCACGCGCTCGCGAGGTAGTACCGCAGCGTCGGGTCGGCCGGCCGGTCCGCGACCAGCAGCTCGAGGTCCGCGACCGCGCTGGCCGCCTGTCCCTCGCCGACCTTCACCTGCGCGAGCCCGAGCTGCGCGAGCAGCGCGCCGAGCCCGCCGGTCACCAGCGCGGACCGGTACTGCTCGGCCGCGGCGCGCCAACCGCCCCGCGCGAGGTAGACGTCGCCGATGCCGACTCGATCGAGTGGATCATCACGGAGACTCGCCGCCGCCTCGAACTCCGCGAGTGCGGCGTCCAGACGTCCGGCTACCAGCGCCGACCGGGCCCGATCCGCGTGCGACACCGCCGCCGGCAGGTCGACAGGTTGGTCGTCCGGCACGAGCTGCCATTTGACGATCACGTCCTGCCACGCTCGAAGCATTGGATCACCTCCGCGGGCACGTTACTCTCGGTATACCCGAGTCGGGGGTAGTCGAGGTGAATCTGGTGCGGAGCGTTCGTTCGCTCAGCTCGCGGTGGCTCGCATGGGCGATGGCCGCCGCGTATCTGGTGGTGAGTGCGGCGATCGGCGCCGCGCTGCTTGCCATGCCCAAAATCACCGACGCCGAGGGCGGCAGTCCCACCACCTACATCGCGGACAACACCCTGCGGGACCCGTCGACCGACGTCGTGCCGAGCCAGGTGCCCGCCGGTTTCCAGTTCGTCGACGGGCCGGTGCGCCTGCGGACCGTGATCCCGTCCGGCTGGCAGGTGGTCACCGCGGGCGGCCCCGGCGCCATGCGCGCGGTCGACCCGTCGGACGCGGGCCGGATCGTCGGCTACGGCGGCGCCAAGGCCACCTCGCCGGACCTGGTCAGCGTGCACGTGGCGTACGAGGGGCGGTTCGCCGACCGCACCACCGGGTACCGCAGGGTCGACCTGAACAGCGCGACCTACGGCGGCCACCCGGCCGTCGAGTGGGAGTTCCTGCACGAGGACGGCCGCGGCACGCAGCGCGTGCACGCCCTGTACTGGCTGGTGAACGACACGGAGTACTTCGTCTTCGCCTCCGGCCCGGACGCCCAGTGGCCCCGCATGACCCCGATCTACGACGCGATGGTGGCCAACTCGCGGCCCTAGTGTCCTGAGTCAGTACCGTTTCGGCACCCAGCGCATCGAGTCCTTCGGCGGGCGCTCGTAGTCCGGGTCGGCCGGGCCGCGCGGGGGCAGCGCCAGCACGGGCGGCGCCACGTCCTCGTACGGGACCTGGGAGAGCAGGTGCGAGATGCAGTTGAGCCGCGCGTTCTTCTTTGAGTCCGCGTCGACCACCCACCACGGCGACTCGTCGACGTCGGTGTGCGCGAACATCGTGTCCTTCGCCTTCGAGTAGTCGAACCAGCGGCGCCGCGCCTCCAGGTCCATCGGCGAGATCTTCCACCGCTTGGTGCGGTCGGCCATCCGTTCCTGGAACCGTTTCTCCTGCTCCTCGTCGGACACCGAGAACCAGTATTTGACCAGGATCATCCCGGACCGGATCAGCAGCTTCTCGAACTTCGGCGCGGCGCGGAGGAAGTCCCGGTACTCGGCGTCGGTGCAGAACCCCATCACGTGCTCGACGCCCGCGCGGTTGTACCAGGACCTGTCGAAAAGCACGATCTCCCCGGCCGCCGGCAGGTGCGTGGCGTACCGCTGGAAGTACCACTGCGACTTCTCGCGTTCGGTCGGCGTGCCGAGCGCCGCGACCCGGCAGACTCGAGGGTTGAGCGGCTCGGAGATCGGTTCCTTAAACGGCGGGACGCTTCTCGCGGTGGGTGATGACGCCGCCCTTGCCGGCCGCGTCGCGGCCCTCGAACAGCACCGCCACCCGCAGGCCCTCGGCCTTGACCCAGTCCTGCAGCTTGACCAGTTCCAAGTGGAGTCCGGCCAGCTCGGCCTCGTAGTCGGCCTTCTTCAGCTTGGTCACCACGAAACCGTAACCCCGGGCGCGGTAGCCTGGCGCGGCAAAGCGAACGCCACGCCGAGTGGAGAGAAGCAGCAGGGTGAACACGCCGTTCTGGGGCCCGGACTTCGATTCGCTGGCGAGCACGGATCCCGAGATCGCAGAGGTGGTGCTCGGTGAGCTGGACCGGCTCCGCGGCGGCCTGCAGCTTATCGCCAGCGAGAACCTGACCAGCCCGGCCGTCCTCGCCGCGCTCGGTTCGACGCTGTCGAACAAGTACGCGGAGGGCTACCCGAACCGGCGGTACTACGGCGGCTGCGCACAGGTCGACGCCGCGGAGGAGATCGGCATCGCCCGCGCCAAGGAGCTGTTCGGCGCCGAGCACGCGAACCTGCAGCCGCACTCCGGCGCGAGCGCGAACCTCGCCGCGTACGCCGCGTTCTGCCGTCCCGGCGACGTCGTGCTCGCGATGGACCTCAAGCAGGGTGGCCACCTCACCCACGGGTCGAAGGTCAACTTCTCCGGCCGCTGGTTCGAGCCGGTGTCCTACGGCGTCCACCAGGACACCGAGCTGATCGACTACGACCAGGTGCGGGCGCTGGCACTCGAGCACCAGCCGCGGATGATCATCGCGGGCGCCACGGCCTACCCCCGGCTCATCGACTTCTCGGCGTTCCGGTCGATCGCCGACGAGGTCGGCGCGATCCTGATGGTCGACGCCGCGCACTTCGTCGGACTGGTGGCCGGCAAGGTGATCCCGTCGCCGGTGCCGTTCGCCGACGTCGTCACGTTCACCACGCACAAGGTGCTGCGCGGGCCGCGCGGCGGCATGATCCTGTGCCGCGAGGAGCACGCGAAGGCCGTCGACAAGGCGGTGTTCCCGTTCAGCCAGGGCGGCCCGCTGATGCACGCGGTCGCCGCGAAGGCGGTCGCGCTGCGCGAGGCGGCCACCATCGAGTACCAGGGCTACGCCACACAGGTGGTCGCGAACGCCGCCGCGCTCGCCAAGGGCCTCGAGAACGAGGGCATGCGCGCGGTGTCCGGCGGCACCGACACCCACCTCGCGCTGCTCGACGTCCGGCCGCTGGACGTCACCGGCGTCGAGGCGGAGCGCCGTTGCGACGCCGCGCGGATCACGCTCAACAAGAACGCCATCCCGTTCGACCCGGCGCCGCCGTCGGTCGCCTCGGGCATCCGGATCGGCTCGCCGAGCGTGACCACGCAGGGCATGACCGAGCCGGACATGGCCGAGATCGCCCGGCTGATCGGCCGCGCGGTGCGGGCCGACCAGGACACCGAGGCCGGCGCCGCCGAGCACGCCGCCATCGCCGACGCGGTCGGCGCGCTCGCCGCGGCGCATCCCGCGTATCCCAGGACCTGACGCGTGGACCTGGCGCAGAACTTCCAGCCGGCTGGGCTCCCGATCCGGGAGTACCTGCTGGTGGGGCTCACGTCGGCGGTGCTGACGTTCCTGTTCACCGGTCTGATCCGGCGCTTCGCGCTGCGCTGGGGCGCGGTGGCCCACCCGAGGCAGCGCGACGTGCACACGGTGCCGATCCCGCGGCTCGGCGGCCTCGCCATGTACCTCGGCGTGTGCGGCGGCATGCTGCTCGCGCACCAGTTGCCGGTGCTGCGCCGGGGGTTCGAGTACACCCTCGAGCCGACGGCCGTGCTGCTCGGCGGCGGGCTGATCGTGCTGGTCGGCATGCTGGACGACCGGTTCGAGCTCGACTCGCTCACCAAGCTCGCCGGGCAGACCACGTGCGCCGGCATCCTGGTGCTGTTCGGACTCCAGTGGATCGTCTTCTGGGTGCCGTGGGGCGGCGAGGGCGCCGGCGGCTCGCTGCTCGTGCTCGACCAGAACCAGGGCGCCATCCTGACCGTGCTGCTCGTGGTCACGATGATCAACGCGATCAACTTCGTCGACGGGCTGGACGGGCTCGCGGCCGGCATCGGGCTCATCTCCGCGACCGCCACCTGCGCGTTCGCGCTCCACCTGCTCGACCAGTCCGGCGGCGACGTCATCACCTACGCGCCAGCGCTGATCGCGGCGACGCTCGCCGGCGCGTGCCTCGGTTTCCTGCCGCACAACTTCCAGCCGGCCAAGATCTTCATGGGCGACTCCGGCTCGATGCTGATCGGCCTGATGCTGGCCTCGGCGAGCACGTCGGCGTCCGGCAAGGTCGCCACCCCGAGCGGCGCGGAGACGATCGCGCTGCTCTCGCCGCTGCTGGTGGTGGCCGCGGTGCTGTTCGTGCCGCTGCTCGACCTGCTGATGGCCGTGGTCCGGCGCACCCGCAAGGGCCTCTCGCCGTTCCACGCGGACAAGATGCACCTGCACCACCGGCTGCTGGAGATCGGTCACTCCCAGCGCAGGGCCGTCCTGCTCATCTACTTGTGGGCCGCGGTGCTGGCGTTCGGCGCGGTCGCGCTGAGCCTGTTCGACGTGTTCGCGGTCGCGTGGGGGATCGGTATCGGCCTCCTGATCGCGTTGATCGTCTCGGTCGTACCTAGACTCAGGTCGCGATGAACGAGAACACAGCGAAAACTGAGAACAACGACACAGTGGCGGGCACCGACGGCACCGTGAGTGCCGAGGACCTCGGCATCGACACCGACCAGCCGCGCACGCACGCGGAGTCGGTGACCAAGCTCGCGGACGCGATGCTGCGCTATGCGGTGTGGCCCGCGACCGCGACCGCGCTCGTCGGCATCGTCGTGGCGAGCGTCATGTACGGCGCCAACGGCGGGGTCGCCGCACTGATCGGCGGGCTGGTCGCGTTCGGGTCGTCGCTGGCCACGTGGTGGCTGATGCGCAAGACCGCGGCGCTGAACCCGATGATGGTGATGACCGGCGCGCTCGGCGGGTTCGTCGGCAAGATGATCATTCTGTTGCTGGTGCTGATGGTCCTGCGTGAGATCACCTGGCTGCACACCAAGTCGCTGGCATACACGATGCTCGCCGTGGTGATCGTCTGGGCAGTCATGGACACGGTCGCGTTCCGCAGGACGAAGCTCCCCACCTTGATCGTCGACGGCGATGACCGCTGAGTGGTCGCGGTGACCGCTAAGTAGTACGCGCGTCCTTCAAGCCCGGGAGCGGCTGATATGGTGCGCGCGTGGCCCTGGCGCCCCTCATGAGCAGGGGTGCCGCTGTCAGGTGCGCGGGGTCGCTGATGTACGTTAAGTCCTGATCGTGACGATTCCCCCGGTGATGTTTCTGCCGGCCGGGAGAACCGGAAGGAGCCCAGTTGCGGGCGCTGTGGCTAGCCGAGGGTGGCGAGTTCGTCCCGCCGGGAGCGGGCGACTTCAACCTCCCACCAATTTTCTTGGGTATCACCAAGCCGATGGTGCTGGTGGTGCTCTCCATCGTCATCATCAGTGTGTTCTTCCTGATAGCTTCGCGGCGGCTCAAGGTAGTGCCGAGCCGCTTCACGTTCATCGCCGAGTCGGTCTACGACTTCGGGCGCAACAACATCGCGCGTGAGCTCATCGGGTCCAAGGACTTCATGCCTTATGTGCCGTTGATTGTCGCGATGTTCACCTTCGTGTTGGTGAACAACCTCTTCGGCATCATCCCCATCATCCAGTTCCCGACCCTGGCGCACATCGGTTTCCCGATGGCCCTGTCGGTGCTGATCATCTATCCCCTGTGGAACTACATCGGGATCCGTAAGCACGGGCTCTTCGGGCACTTCAAGCACCAGCTCGTGCCGCCGGGCGTGCCGAAGCCGGTGCTCGTGCTGCTCGTGCCGGTCGAGATCTTCGTGAAGTTCATCATGAACCCGATCACGCACGGCATCCGAGTGTTCGCCGCGATGTTCGCCGGCCACCTGATCCTGCTGGTGTTCACGCTTGCCGGGGAATACCTCCTGCTCGAGGCGGGCGGCGCACTGAAGCCCGTTTCGGTCATCTCGTGGGCCTTCGCCATCGCGATGACATTCCTCGAGGCGCTGATCCAGGTTCTGCAGGCGTACATCTTCGCGTTGCTGGCCGCCAACTTCATCGGCTCCGCGCTGTCCGAAGAGCACTGAGTTCACTAACTAACCGAAAAGGCATGCACGGATCCGTGAATCCTTCGCGGACCGAGTTGGAAGGAAACAAATCGAGTGAGCGCCATTCTTCTCGCCCAGGAAGCCAGCCTGAACCAGGGTCTCTCGCTGATCGGTTACGGCCTGGGTGCGATCGGACCTGGTATCGGCGTCGGTCTGATCTTCGCCGCGGTCATCAACGGCACCGCCCGTCAGCCGGAGGCCCAGAGCAAGCTCATGGGTATCGCGTGGCAGACGTTCGTGCTGGTCGAGGTGCTCGCCCTGATCGGCCTGGTGCTCTTCTTCATCGCGTCCGCGAAGTAAGTCTTCTCCGACGCTCCGGGAGACACCATGTTGAACACCATGATCGTGCTGGCGGCCGAGGAGCCGAGCCCGGTCCTTC
>Ga0193716_1000733_pt1 | contig 19693 bp, 16 predicted proteins | sample U2c1metaG_FD_145901 | JGI IMG/M metagenome (GOLD analysis project Ga0193716, IMG submission 145901) | Soil microbial communities from a riparian zone of the East river system, Colorado, United States - U2c1 | ecosystem: Environmental > Terrestrial > Soil > Riparian zone | place: USA: East River...
CGACCCCTGGCGGCACCGGGCGCATGTCGTCGTCGAGCACGTAGAGCTGCGTGTGCGGGTTGGGCCTGCCGATCGAGGTGGCGATCCGCTCGGCGGTGTCGCGGTAGATCACATGGGAGACACCGATGGTGGCTTCGGCGGGGCCATAGCCGTGATACAGCGTCGTCGAGAGCTGCTGACGGAACCGCGCGAAAAGCCCAGGGGTGAGGACCTCGCCGCCGCACCACACGTGGCGAAGCGACTGCAGCGAGCTGGGCGCACCGTCAACGAGGCCCAAGCGGTCCAGTTCGAGCAGCGTGTCGAGCATCGACGACACCAGGTATACGAACGTCACGCGCTGGGTGCGGATCAGATCGAGCAGGTACTCGGGATCCTTCTCGCCGTCGGGCTCGGCCACCACCACGCGGCCGCCGCTGATCAGCGGCAGCAGGATTTCGTTGACCGAGATGTCGAATGACAACGGCGCCTTGAACAGTGCCGCATCGTCCTTGCCGAAGTGCAGGATGTGGTCGCGCTGCCACAACAGCCGCTCGGCGATGGCGTCGTGGCGGATCATCGCGCCCTTCGGCTTGCCCGTCGAGCCGGAGGTGAAGATGACGTAAGCGAGCTGTGAGGGCTGGACCGATACCGTCGGTGGTTGAGTCGGTTGCCCGCCGTGGCGCCAGTCGTCGAGGTCGACCACCAGAGTCGGTACGTCCCAGTGGGATTCGTCGTCAGCGGCGACGAAGGCGGCGGAGGCGCCCGCGTCGGCCAGCACCTGACCGCGGCGATGGTGCGGCCACGTGGGGTCGAGCGGCACGAACGCCGCCCCGGCGACCATGGCGGCGAGGACGCAGACCACCATCTCGGCGGAGCGGGGCACGCCGACCGCGACCATGCTCTCGGGACGGAACTGGTTGTCGTGCAGTGCGTTCGCCAGCTGAGCGACGCGCTCGCCGAGCTGTCGGTAGGTCAGTCGGCGGTCGCCGTGCACCACCGCAACGGCATCGGGAGTGGCCGCACACTGGGCGGCGAACAGCGCGGGCACGGTGGACGTCCACTCGGGTGTCGAGTGGTTGTTCCACTGGTCCAACAGCTCCGCGATGTCCAGCGAATGCGTGGTCACGTACGGGCAACCTCTCCGTGGGTGTTCAGTTGTGGGTGCTCCACGCCCGCCACAGCCGCGCATAGCGGCCGTCGAGCGCGATGAGCTCTTCGTGGGTGCCGCGCTCGACGATGCGTCCGTCGTCCATCACGGCGACTTGGTCGGCGGTGGCGGCCTGAGTCAGTCGGTGGGCGACGATCAGCGTGGTGCGGCCCTTGGTGGCAGCGGTCGCCGCATCTTCCAGTTCGGCGGCATGCGCGCTGCCCGCCTCTGCGGTGGCCTCGTCGAGCACCACCACCTTGGGGTCGGCCAACACCAGGCGGGCCATGGCGATGTGCTGGGCTTGCGCGGCAGTCAGCTGGAGTCCCTGTTCACCGACGAACGTGTCGAGTCCGTCGTCGAGCGCCTCGACCCAACTCGCGGCACCGACCGTGCGCAGCGCCGTCCAGATCTCGTCGCTCGTCGCGTCCGGCGCGATGAGGCGCAGGTCGTCGATGAGCGGACCGGAGAAGACATGCACTTCCTGGGTGATGGTGGCCACCCAGTGACGAAGCTGCCCGCGATCGATGTCACCGACGGGGACCCCGCCGATGGAGGTCTGCCCGCGGGTGGGGGCGAGCAACCCTGCGACGACGGCGGCCAGAGTGGTCTTGCCCGCTCCCGTGGTGCCGACGAGCGCGCACCTGGTGCCCGCAGGGATGGTCAGCGAAACATCGTGCAGCACTTCGGGTCCGGCGCCATAGGCGAACGATACGGCGTCGACTTCCACGTCGGATCCCGCAGGGATCGACCGTGGGGCGGCGGAGTCCTGGGTGTGGGCAGGCGTCGGCAAGTCGACCACCCCGACGAGGCGGGCCAGGCACGCCGCGCCCGCCTGGATCTCGTCGAAGTTGTACATCATCATGCCGATCGGGTTGAACAGGCGGTGGAACATCAACGCCGCCGCCGTGGTTTGCCCAACGGTGACGGTGCCTGTGCGCACCAGAAGGAACCCGGCCACCAAGGTGGCCGTGAGTCCGATGAATTCGGCTCGATTGACTCGTCCGACGAGACGGGTGAACAAGGTGAAGACCCCGACGGAGATGTCACGGGCGCGCGCCGACTCGCGATCGATGTCGGTGAGCCGCCGTTCGTGGATCTCGTAGGCGGCGATCGTCCGCGCTCCCTGGACCGACTCCACCGTGGCCTGGGCGCGGGCGGCGAGCGCCACCCGCTGCTCGGCGTACCTCGGCGCCGACCGCGGCAGATACCACCGCAACGCAACGGCATACGCCGGGATGGACAGTGCGCCAGCAAGTCCGAGCCGCCAGTCGATGCTGGCCATGCCGGCCACGGTCACGACGCCGAGGAAGAACGCGTTCAGCATGTCCGGCAGCACCTGGGACACCGCCTTGGCGACGGCCCTGACGTCGGCACCGACGCGGGACAGCAGATCACCGCGGCCGGTCTCTTCGATCATCGTGGCAGGCAGGTTGAGCGCGCGGTCGAGGACCTCTTCACGCAGATCGGCCACCGTGTATTCGCCAAGCCGGGTGATCAGGTAGGTGGAAAGGCCGGTGCCAAGTCCTCCGACGAGGGCGGCCACCGCGATCACGACCGACACCCCGACGAGGCTTGCGACGGCGTCCCCGTCGCTGACCCGGTCGACGAGGGTGCCCAACAGATAGATCGGCACGGTGGCCACGGCTGCGGCGACCAGGCCGACGAGGATCGCGACGACGGTGGCGCGGCGTCGGCGGCGCAGATCGTTGGTGAGCCAGGACCAGGTCCGTGCGGTGGTCGCGACCGGCAGCACCGGTGGCGTGAAGGATTCGCTGATGGTCACCTTGCGACCGCCTGCCGGTATCCGCTGTGCCCATCGGCCAATTCGCTGTGTGAACCCTGCGCCTCGATGCGACCGCTGCTGACGAGTACCACCCGATCGGCGGCGGCGAGTAGTGCGGGACTGCTGGTCAGCACGATCGTCGTCCGCTTGCCATCGCCCCGCAGCCGGCGGATGCCGTCGGCGATGGCCTGTTCGGTGACGGCGTCGACGGAGGTCGTCGGGTCGTGCAGGACGAGTACGTCGGGGTCGGCGGCCAGCGCCCTGGCCAGGGTCCAGCGTTGCCGTTGACCACCCGAGAGGCTGGCGCCGCGTTCGACGACCGGGTGCTCCAACCCGTCGGGGTGCAGTTCGACGACGTCGGTCGCGCAGGACGCTTCCAGTGCGACTCGTATCGCCTCGGGATCCGAGGTCCCCGACACGGAGAGGTTCGACTCGAGGGTGCCGCTGAACAGATCGCCGTTGTGGTGCTCGACCAGTAGGCAGGATCGCCGTTGGCCCAGCGGGATCTCACCGATCCTGCGGCCACCGACGCGTACGGTGCCTGCGTCCGTAGACCTGACGTACCCCGACAGCAGATCGATGAACGCCCCGGCGTCACGCGCATCGGGGGTCAGCACGGCGACGAATTCGCCTGGCTCGACGTCCAGGGCCAATCCGTCCAGGCTCGCGTGCGCGGCGTCGCGGATCGTCAGATCCCTCGGGTCGACGTCAGCGGGCACGGGGAGCGCTGCTTCGGATTGGTGGCGGGCGGGCGAATCCAGGACCTTCGCGACCCGGTTGGCCGAGCCGCGGGATTCGGCAACCTCGCTGGGCGCAACGGCCAGTAGCGCGAACGGCTCGGCGAGGAACTGCGCCAACCCGATCACGGTGATCAACTGACCGATCGACAGATCGCCACGAAGCGCGAAGTACGTCGCCGCGACCGCAACGGCCATCGCGGCCAGTGCACCGGCAGCCGCGGCCGCGCCGGTGTGCACGCTCTGGATCCGGCCTGCCCGCAGTGCGGCGGTCAGCGATCGGCGGCTCGCGACGCGGTAGCGGGCGGAGGCATTGCGCTGCGCGCCGATGCCCTGCAGTGGGCGGTGTCCACTGATCAGATCGGTGGCCAGCGCGGTGGCCCTGCCGATTTCGGCCTGCTGGTGTTCGACTCGGTCGGCGATGATGGGAGCGGTCAGCTGCAGCCCGGCGACCACGATCGGCACGCCGATCAGCACCATCAGGCCAAGCGGCAGATCGATGCTCAGCAGGAGCGCCCCGCAGGCGATGGTCGCGACGATCGCTCCGGCGATGCGGGCCAGATAGTCGATCAGGTAGCCGGTTTCCTCGGCGTCGCCCGACGAGATCGACAGGAGTTCGCCGACCTTGTAGTCGGTGTGGATCCCCATGGGATCGAGAATCTTGGCGCTGAGTTCGACGCGCAGCAGGTGCGATTCGCGGGCGATGGCGAACATCAGCAGTCTGGCGCCGAAGCGGTACACCAGCGTGAGCACCAAGAACAGCGCGGCGAGCACCGCGATCCATTCGACGATGGCGCTGACACTGCCGGTTGCGACGGCCTTGTCGACGATGATGCCGATCAGTACAGGGACCGCCACCTCGCAGAGTTGGTGCACCGAGATCAACGCGGTTCCCGGAATCAACCAGCGCAGGTTTCGCGTCAACGTGCGGCGCAGTACCGATGCGCCGGTCCAGTGAATCGAGTTGTCTGGCGGGGCCTCAGGGCTCACTTGTGCGAGGTAGCGTCGGCGGCAGCGCCGCTCATGTGTTCCCTGAGCGAGCGGGGACGCATATCGGTCCAGTTCTCGTCCACATAGCGCAATGCGCTGTCGCGATCGGTGCCGTCGGGCCCGCCGAACCGCACCGTCCAGCCTGCCGGGACGCCGGTGAACGTCGGCCAGAGGGAGTACTGCTCCTCGTCGTTGACGAGCACCAGAAAACGGCCGTCCTGATCGTCAAACGGATTGCTGGACAAAGCACTCCTCCCGTACTTCAACCGTCATCGTGTTCGTGCGGACGCCTCGACGTGTGGACATCTGGACCGTCGTGGGGCGTCGTGCGCAGCGTGGGCTTGGTACCCACCGCGGTCAGCAGGCATGCTATCAAAGGTAAGGCTAACCATTGTCGGGTAGCCATCGGAATCGGAGGTCTTCGTGCGGGTCGTCATGCTCGGGTATCAGACGTGGGGACATCGCACGCTTGCGGCGCTGCTGAAATCTCGCCACGAAGTATGCATGGTCATCACCCATCCGGCGAGTGACCATGAGTACGAGTCGATTTGGGCCGATTCGGTCGAAGACCTGGCACGCAGCGAGGGCATCGAGGTGTTCCTGGCCAAGCGTCCAACGCCGGAGTTGATCGAACGGGTGGCCGCCGTGGCGCCCGACGTGATGGTGGCCAACAACTGGCGCACCCGGTTGCCGGAGGACCTGTTCACCATCCCGACCCACGGCACTTTGAACCTGCACGATTCTTTGCTGCCCAAGTTCACCGGGTTCTCGCCGGTCATCTGGTCGCTGATCAGTGGTGCCAGTCAAACCGGGCTAACCGCGCACATGATGGACGCCGAACTGGACACCGGTGACGTCCTGGTGCAGCGCGCCGTCGACATCACGGCAAGCAGTACGGGTACCAGCCTGGTGCTGGCCACGCTCGACCTCGTTCCGGAGGTGCTCACCGAGGCTCTGGATCAGCTGGAGTTCGGCACCGCGGTCGCGGTACCGCAGGACCTCAGTCAGCGCACCTTCTTCCACAAGCGCTCGGACCGCGACAGCGTGGTGGACTGGGCGTGGCCCGCGGCCGACATCGAACGCTTCGTGCGCGCCCTGTCCGATCCATATCCCAACGCCTACACCTACTTTCGCGGCCAGCGGCTGCGGCTGATCGCATCGCACGTGTCGCGGTGCAACTACGGTGGGACGCCGGGACGTGTATTCATCGAAGAGGGTGGCGGCATGGTGATCGTGGCCGGAGCCGACGCCTTCCGCGGACAGTCGCCAGGGCTGGTGCTTGACGTGGTCCGCACCGACGGCGGCGTCGACCACGACGCGCTGGCCTTCTTCGGGCACGGTGGCGGGTACCTCACCAGCGAGCCGTGAACAACCCCAGGATGTTCAACTCGCGAGAAACCGGCCGGGACCATCTCGCGCGATTGTGACGTCGCCGCCGCCAGGACCTGCCGAGCCCACAATCTCGACTGTTGCGCTGTCGAGATAGAAGAAAACGTAGTAAGCCTGACCCGGCTCGAACAAGAGGTCGCCCACCGCAACGGATTCGGCGAGGCCTTTCGCTCAGCGTGGTTGGGGCCATGTCGTCGGCAGATCCGGCCAACTCCTCCGGATGCCGTCATCTAGCAGCAGGAAAGCAGCGAATTGCTGAGCCCGACAACGGCTTCGGTCGCATCGATCGCGGCAGGGCCGTGAAACGTCCTCGTCCGTTCTGGCGACATACATGCGCCCTGGGTTACACCCATAGGGTGGACCTCCACGTGCTGCGCTCCCGGATCGCGGCGAGGTCGCGGTTCATCACCCCGGGATACTTCTTGCCCGGATACCAGGGTTGCGCCGTGAGTCGGTCGAACCCGGGCATGGCGAGCAGGTGGTCGAGCATCCTGGTGCGCATTCCCGCATCGGGCAGCGGGCCTTGGCAGGCGGCCATATTGTCGGAGAGGTGGTCGGGGTTCGAGGTCGCCGGTAAGGCGACGGTGACCGCTGGATGCGAGATCACCCATTTTAGGAAGTACTGCGACCATGTCAGGATCCCCATTTCGGCGGCGAAGTCGGGCAGTGGTCGGTCGCCGACGAATTGGTGCAAGCGGCCCTTTTCCAACGGCATGTTTACCGTGACCGCGACGCCGTTGTCGGCCGCCAACGGCAAGATGCGTTGCTCGGCGCCGCGTTCGGCGATCGAGTAGCGGGTCTGCACGAAGTCGAGGTCACCAGTCTGGATCCACGCAGCCATCGGCCCAAAATAGGCGGGGTCGTGGTGAGTGACGCCCAGTCGGCGGATGCGCCCCTCGGTCTTCCAGGCGTGTAGAACCGGAACGATCATGTCGACGTTGACCAGCGCGTGACATTGCATGACGTCGATCGGGGCGGTACGGGACAGCCGCTGCATCGAGTTGTTCAAGCTAGTCTCAGCGTGCGAGTCATCCCCGAGGTAGTCCCCGGTGGCCCATACCTTGTTGGTCACGAAGAGGTCGTTCTGAAAACCGTCGGCCACCGCGGAGCGGGCGATGTTCTCCTCGGCCAGACCATAGAGCGGCGAGGTGTCCACCACTCGCCCCCCAGCAGCCCAGAACCGGCGCAACACTTCGTCGCGGACTGCGCGGGCTTGTTCGGGGATGGCATCGAAGGTCTGGAAGGTACCCAGTCCGATGGCGGGCAGGTCGATGTCGGTCCCGGGTATCTGCTTACCGATCAGGCCAGCACCGACGGGTGCGGCGGGCGCCAGGATCGGGCCGCTTCCTGGCCCGGCGACAGATGGAGCGAGACTCGGAGCCGGTCCCCCGGCGGCAATCGCCGCGAAGGCGCCGCCGCCGGCAATGGTCGCGGCCGCACCCAGCTGGAGAACGCGGCGGCGGGAAAGCCTCCACCCATCGCGATCGGGACTCACTCCATCGGGGTCAGTCACGTCACCTACTCCTGAGATTCGATCCGTGGGCGCTCGTTGCAGGCGCGATGATCTTTTTGATGAGACGTAAACCGTGGTATGGCAGACCATTTGGCCGCTTTCGGCGCGGGAACTGGGGGTCCATCGAGCAATCCGTCGCGCCGAATCCACATTCGGAACGGTGCAGAACCGGTCTCGGCGGGGGACTCTGGCTACCGTCGTCCCGGCGAGCCACCTCAGACTGCATGTGCGCAACGGTAGGCAGCAGCGAGCCGCTCAACCAGGGATCGGTAGTCCCTGGCACGCCGCTGCACGCCGCGCGACAACTAGAATCACCGGCCAATGGGACACATGGACCGTGACACGCTGGCCGAGTTCTTGCGCGGGCGCCGCCAAGCGCTCACCCCGACGGATGTGGGGTTGCCGTCAGGCGCGGGGCGACGTGCTTCGGGACTGCGCCGCGAGGAGGTGGCTGAGCTCACCGGTATGTCGGCGGACTATTACGCTCGCCTCGAGCAGCGCCGCGCGCCCCAGCCGTCGGTAAAGATGCTCGCGGCGTTGGCACGTTCGCTGCGCCTCTCGCGCGACGAGCGCGACCACTTGTATCGTCTCGCCGGTCATCACCCGCCCGAACGCAATGCGCCTACGGAAGATCTGCGGCCGGCGCTCATCCATATGCTCAACAAGCTCGATGACTGTGCGGCCTTCGTTGTCTCCGACTTGGAGGTGATGCTGGCCCAGAACCGTCTCTCGATACTCCTCATGGGTGACCTGCGTGCGCCGCCCACCGAGGCCGCGTCCAGCATGACTTGGCAGTGGTTCATGAATCCAGAGAGCCGGGATCTGTACCCGCCCGAAGACCACCAACAGCAATCCCTGATTCGGGTCGCCGACCTGCGGGCCACTTGGTCACGGCGACGCCGTGATGCCGACGTGGCAGCCATTGTCAATGGGTTGGTGGACCAAAGCAGCGAGTTTCGGGTCATATGGGACCGCCACGACGTGGATGTCCGCCACGCCGACGACAAGACATTAGTGCATCCGAAGGTCGGTGCCCTGACCGTCGCCTGCGAGCTCCTTGCCACTCCTGACGATGGCCAACGCCTAGTCATCCTCAGTGCCGCGCCAACCTCGGAGTCTTACGAAAAGCTGCAACTGCTGAGCGTCGTGGGCAACTAGAGAGCCTAGAGCAGCACAAAGCCAACGGTAGTGTGTTCTCGATTCCTGTTGTGCAGCTTTGCCGTTCGGCTATGAAGTCCTCGGCGCGGACCGGCTGGATCTGGATCAACCCGACCGTGACGAGCGCAGCGAGCGCGCGTTCCGTGTCCTGTTTGACATCGCCAGGCCGAAATCGGTGCGGCTGAGACAGTCTCAGTTTCGTCAAGTGAATTGGCTCGCAACATGATTGGAATTGTTCAGCGGTAGGCGTGCGCATCGATGACCCGGCTGACGGTGCCGAGTGCTTCGCGCAGGGTGCTCAGGCCGGTGGAGCCGAGGGCCAGTCGGATCGCGTGCGGCACCTGCGCAGAGGCGGCGAACGGTTCAGCGGTCGAGACCGACACGTGCTCGGCCATCAGAGCCGACGCGATCTGGTCGGCACGGACCCTCTCGGGCAGGGGAAGCCAGACGAAGTACGACGACGGATGGCCGACGTGCGGATAGTCCGCCAACACGTCACGGGCGATGGCCTGCCTCGTTCGAGCGTCGTTGCGCTTCTCGGTCTCCAACCGGGTGACGATGCCATCGTCGAGCCACCGGCACGCGATCGCCGTCATCACCGCAGGCGTGTTCCAGGTGGTGGCGCGGATGGTGCGCTCGATCGCAGGCACCAACGTGGTTGGGGCCACGATGAATCCGAAGCGCAACCCGGTCGCCACGCTCTTGGAAAGGCCGGAGACGTAGACGGTCGTCTCCGGTGCGAGCGTCACCAGCGGAGGCGGTGCCTTCTCGGCAAGGAAGGCGTACGCGGCATCCTCGATGATGAGAAGTCCATGTTTGCGCGCGATTTCAACCAATCGCTCGCGATGGCTTGCCGTCGTGACCCATCCCAGCGGGTTGTGCAACGTCGGCATCGCATACACGGCACGGATCCGCCGCGTCGCACAAAGGTGTTCTAGCGCATCGAGATCGGGCTCGTCTCCCGCCGCCGGAAGCGCTGCGAGTTCCAGGCGGAGCGTTTGGGCGAGCACCTTGAATCCCGGGTAGGTCAAGGCGTCGACGGCGACGACGTCTCCTGGTTGCAGCGTCGCCATCGCGGTGGCGGCCAAGCCGTGCTGGGCGCCGCTGACGAGCAGTATCTGATCGGACCCGGCACGTACCCCGCGTTGCCTGAGATGGCGAGCTACTGCGGCTCGCTCATGCCTGCGCCCGGCATGTGGCTGGTAGCGCAGCAGGGCCTCGAGGTCACCTGCCGACGCGAGCTCGCGCAGTGCCTGACGCAGCATGTCGGCCTGACCGGGCAGCGACGGGTAGTTGAAGGTCAGATCCACCACGTCGGCGGCGGCCACCTGCTGGTCGATGCCGTGGGTGGGCGATACCGCCGTCTCGCGAACGAAGGTGCCGCGGCCACGTTCCCCACTGATCAGCCCCATGGCTTCGAGCTCGGCATAGACCCGTGATGCGGTCACCAGGGCGAGACCTTCGCGCGCAGCGAGCTGCCTGTGCGTCGGCAACCGCGTGCCCGACGGCAGCCGTCCGGCGCGGATGTCGGACGCCAACGCGTCCACGACGCCCTTGTAGCGGGAGGTAACCATGCACCGATTGTATGCATGACAATTCTTTGATTGTCCCGGTTCGCGCGATCTACGATGTGGTTTCACCACCGTGAAAGGCCACTGCCGTGCACATCGAAAGGCCACTGCCATGCACATCGCCATCCTCACCTTCGAGGGCTACAACGAGCTCGACTCGCTGATCGCCCTCGGCGTTCTCAACCGGGTACAGAAGTCGGACTGGCGTGTGTCGATCGCGACCCCAACGCCGAAAGTCCGCTCCATGAACGGCGTGGTCATCGAGTCCATGGCCACTCTCGAGGAGGCCAGCGCCGCGGACGCGGTGATCGTCGGCAGCGGCCGGATGACGCGCGAGGTCGTTGCCGACCCGGAGTTGATGGCGCGGCTGAAACTCGATCCGTCCCGGCAGTTGTTGGGGGCCCAGTGTTCTGGAACGTTGGTGCTTGCCAAGCTCGGACTCCTCGACGGCGTACCCGCGTGCACCGATGTGACCACCAAGCCGTGGGTCCAAGCGGCAGGCGTCGAGGTGCTCAACCAGCCGCTGTTCGCCAAGGACAACGTCGCCACCGCTGGCGGCTGCCTGGCGTCGCACTATCTCGCGGCCTGGATGATCGCCCGCCTGGAGGGTGTCGAAGCGGCCGAGAGCGCGCTGGACTACGTGGCTCCGGTGGGGGAGAAGGACGACTACGTCGCGCGCGCGATGCGCAACATCTCCCCGTACCTACACGCGGACCTCGCCACGGCCTGACTCCGAGTTCAGGTCCGCGCGCGGACGTGCGGAGACGCGCGCGGCACCACCAACGGCGTCCCGGTCTGCGGATCGTCGATGATCTGGCACTTCAGGCCGTAGACGGCCTCGACCAGCTCCTCGGTGATCACTGACTTCGGATCGCCCTGCGCGACAATGCTTCCGGACTTCATCGCAATGATCTGATCGGCGTAGCGGCAGGCGTGGTTGAGGTCGTGCAGCACCGCAACCACCGTGCGGTCCTGCTCGCGGTTGAGCATGGCGAACAGGTCGAGCAGTTCCACCTGATGGGCGATGTCGAGGTAGGTCGTCGGCTCGTCGAGCAGCACCAGCGGAGTCTGCTGGGCGAGCACCATGGCCACCCAGACCCGTTGGCGCTGGCCACCGGACAGTTCGTCGACCAGCCGGCCCGACAGTTCGGTCACCCCGGTGCAGCGCATCGCCTCGGCGACGGCCTCGTCGTCGCTGCCGGACCACTGGCGCAGCACCTTCTGATGCGGGAACCGGCCGCGCGACACCAGATCGGCCACGGTGATGCCCTCCGGCGCGATCGACGTCTGGGGGAGCAGCCCCAGCCGGCGGGCCACCTCCTTGGTGTGCAGGCTGCCGATGTCGTGCCCGTCCAGGATTACCTGGCCCCCAGACGGTTTCAGCAGCCGGGCGAACCCGCGCAACAGCGTGGACTTGCCGCACGCATTGGGTCCCACGATGGCGGTGATGCGGCCGTCGAGAACCTCGACCGACAGGTCGGCGATGACGGCGGTGTCCTCGTAGCCGATGGAGAGGTGGTCGGCGCTGAGGCGTGAGTCGCGTTGTCCTGTCACGGGATGACCACTTTCTGCTGACGTCATCGTTGGCGCGCCTGTGAGATGAGCAGGTAGATCAGGTAGGCGCCGCCCAGCGACACGGTCACCACGCCGACGGGGAGCTCGCTGCCGCTGAAGACCTGCTGGGCGATGACGTCGCTGACCAGTAGCAGCACCGCGCCCATCACCGCCGACGGCACCAGGCCGACACCGGGGCTGGCGGTGAGCCGCCTGGCGATCTGCGGCGCCGCAAGCGCGACGAAGGAGATCGGTCCTGCCGCAGCGCAGGCAAGGGCCACCAGACCGACGCCGACGACGAGATAGGCCAGCCGGGCGCGGTCGGGCTGAACGCCCAATGCGCCTGCGGCGTCGTCACCCATCTGCAGCACGGGCAGCTGCGGTCCCATCGCGACCAGAATGGCGGCCATGACGACCAGGCAGACCGTCATGGGCAGCACCTGCGACCAACTCTGCCCACTGAGGGTGCCCTGTTGCCACACCGATGCGGTGACGGCGGTGTGGAGGTCGATCTTGATGATGATCCATTGGTTCACCGAGTTCACCACCGCGCTGACCGCGATGCCGACGACGATGAGCCGAAAGCCCGCCAGTCCGTTGCGGTAGGACAGTGCGTAGACGAGGACCGCGGTGACCAGGCCGCCGATCAGCGCGCCCGCGGCCACTGCGTAGTAGCCGCCGCCGATCCCGGCGATGACGATCAGCGCTCCGGTGTAGGCGCCCGAGGTGACGCCGATGATGTCTGGGCTGCCAAGCGCATTACGGGTCAGCGCTTGGAAGATGGCGCCGGAGATGCCGAGGGCGGAGCCGATCAGCAGCGCCATCAGCATGCGGGGCATCCGCCATTCCAGGATGACCACCCGGTCGAACGAGGTGTTGCTTCCCGTCAGGACGCCGAGTACGTCGGCCGGTGCGACGGTGTACTTGCCGAGGCCGACCGCGATGACCGCGATGACGAAGGCGCCGACCAAGAGCGCCGCGACCACGATGATCGCGCGCCACGACGCCCGAGCCGACACGTTGCCGATCCGGATCACGCACTGGCGTCGGCCGAATGTCACTCCGGCCGTGTCGTTCTGGGTGATCGTCATGAGCGGTCAGCCCCCCGCTTGCGGATCAACCAGATCAGCACCGGCGCGCCGAGGAACGCGGTGACGATGCCGGCAGGCAGCTCGGCGGGCCGGATGATGACCCGTCCCACGATGTCGGCCGCCAACAGCAGAGCCGGTGCGACGGCGGTGGCGTAGGCCAGGATCCAGCGCCAGTCCGGGCCGGTGAATCTCCGCACCGCATGCGGCACCATCAGGCCGACGAAGCCGATCGGGCCTGCGCCGGCGGTCGCCGCGCCTGCCAGCAGGGTGACGGCGATCAGGCTGAGGATCTGGGTGCGGGCGACGTTGCCGCCCATGCTCTTTGCCAGGTCGTCTCCAAGGGCGGTGATGTTGAGCGAGCGGCCGACGACCAGGCACAGCACCGCGCCGACGGCGATGAACGGCGCGATCGCGGCGGCCACCTCGAGTGGGCGAGCGTCGAGCGCACCTGCGTCCCAGAACCGCATGTTGTTGAAGGCCTGCGGGTTGCGCAGCCGGACCGCGTAGCCGACGCCGTCCATCACCGCGCCGATCGCCACGCCTGCGAGCAACACGCGGACCGGCGTGACGGTGGCTCGGCCGGTCATGCCGACCAGGTAGACCAGCAGCATCGCGAACAGCGCGCCCGCGAAGGCGAACCAGATGTAGGTCCAGATGCCGGTCATGCCGAGGAACGCGATCGCGGAGACGACGAACAGCGCTGCGCCGGAGTTGATCCCGAGGATCTCGGAGTCGGCAAGCGGATTGCGGCCAACGGCCTGGATCAACGTCCCCGACAGGCCGAGGGCCAGCCCGACGAGCAGGGCGAGCACGGTGCGCGGGATCCGCAGGTCGTGCACGATCCACTGATCCCCGACGTCGTGGTAGTCGGTGACGGCGTGCCAGACCGTCGGCAGTGAGACGTTCTCGGTGCCGACGGCAAGGCTGGCGACGCACGTCAGGGCGAGCAGCGCCACGGCGACGAGCAGCCCGATGACCCGGTTGCGTTGCGTGAGTTGCGCGGGCGGCTCCACCGGAGATGAAGTCGGCGAAGGGGCTGATGGTGCAGGAGCGGTCACGGTCGTCTAGAGGCCGGCTCGTTCGAGCGCTTCGTCGAACTCCTCGTCGGCGACCCTCTCGCCCTTGCCGTCGGCGAGTGCGCGTTCCCATACCGCGACGACGTCGTCCTGGACGAGGGCGAACTTGGCGTCCCAGGTTTCGGAGTCGAACCGCCAGTAACCGGTGACGTCGAGCTGTTCGACCGTCCACCCGTTGCCGCGGAAGTGCTTGCGCACGGCGCGTGATTCGGCGGCCTCCGCGGCGAACCAGCAGTAGCCGCGGCCGTCGGGCAGTGTCAGCTCGCGGACCAGTCGAGCGAGCCGGCTTGGGGCGTGGCCGTTTCCGGTGCCGACGCTGGAGACGACGGTGACGTCCGGATGCGGCGGCAGATACTCCAGATCCTCGGAGTCGGCGACCTCGACGACGACGGTGACGGGCACACCGCCGGGCAACTCGGAGATGATGCGGGCCGCGGCGGGCAGCCCGGACAGATCGGTGACCAGCAGCTGCCAGTCGCTCGTCGGCTCTGGCCGGTACCACGACCGGGCGTGATCGAGCCCGACCCGGTCGCCTGGGCCGGTGGAGCTGGCCCACGCGGTTCCTGGTCCGCGGGCGTGCAGGATGACGTCGAGGTCGATCCGGTCACCGTCATGGGCTCGCACGGTGTAATTGCGGCCCTCGGATCCCGACTCGGGGTCGACATAACGGCCGCCGTCGGCGCCGGTCACGGTCGGCGGCGCGGTGCGTTCACCGTCTGGGCCGACGATGGGGAAGTAGACACCGACCGCAGAGTCGCCGCCCGGCTTGACCTCGAGTGTTTCGGGGTCGTCGACCTGCAGCGTGATACGCCGCAGGCGGGGGGTCAGCTGAATCGTCTCGATGACGGTCGCATACGAGAAGCTCATCGGACGTTAGGCTACCCTAAGCGTCTTTCCATCAGCTGGCAGCCGTGTCGTCCGCAGATGCGACCCTTGTGGTGCGCGATGCATCCAATTAGTTTCCAATCACGATGAGTGAACGCATCAGCGAGTTCGCGAACGAGGGCTACACGTTCCCGGTGAGGGACGAGGGACCCACAGACGGCGAGATCGTCGTTCTCCTGCACGGGTTTCCGCAGACCTCGAAGTCGTGGGATGCGGTGACGCCGGGTCTGCACGAAGCCGGTTACCGCACCTTGGTCTTCGACCAGCGTGGATATGCGCCGACAGCCCGCCCGCGGGGACGCTTCGCGTACCGGATCAGCGCACTCGTCGGCGACGTCGCCGCACTCGTCGCCGCCGTGGGGTCACCGGTACACCTGGTCGGCCACGACTGGGGCGCCGTCGTCGCGTGGGCGACTGCCGCAGGGCGCCCCGAACTCCTCAGGACTCTCACCGCGGTGTCCGTGCCTCACTCGAGGGCGTATCTGCGGTCGCTGCTCCGCAGCACTCAGGCGCTGAAGTCGTACTACATGGCCATGTTCCAGATTCCCTGGCTGGCCGACACCGTGCTGCGCCGCTTCCCGAGGCAAACCGACCGAATGCTCGCCAACAGCGGAATGGATGCGGTAGCCCTACGCCAGGTACACACCGACGTCATCGACAGTGGTGCATTGACCCCGGCCATCAACTGGTACCGGGGGATGCCCTTCTTTTCCCGGAGATACCTCCAAAGGGTCTCGCTACCAACCACTTACGTGTGGAGCACCGATGACGTCGCACTCAACCGCCGGTGCGCCGAGCTGTGCCAGCGCTACGTCACCGGCCCCTACCGGTTCGAGGTCGTCGACGGCTCGCACTGGATCCCCGAGGAACATCCAGACCTCGTACGGGACCTGATCGTGGATCGCATCAAGGCAGGCTGAGGCGATGGCGGCGGTCGGTGGGCAGTACCCCGAGGTGGGTCAAGACTCGCTGCCGGTCAAGGACGTCGGCCGATTGTTGTTGCGCTGCGGCGACCGGCCGGGACTGGTGGCGGCCGTCAGTGCGTTCCTGGCCGATGCCGGGGCAAACATCGTGTCGCTGGATCAGCATTCGACCGAACAGTCCGGTGGAACGTTCGTGCAGCGCACGATCTTTCACCTGCCAGGACTGACCGCCGCGCGTGACGCCCTGGAACGTGATTTCGGCGACCGGGTGGCCACGCCGTTCGAGATGGACTTCCGGTTCACGGAGGCAGCCAAACCGAAACGTGTCGCGATCATGGCGTCGAAGGACGACCACTGCCTCCTTGACCTGCTGTGGCGGAACCGTCGCGGTGAACTGGACATGTCGGTGGTGATGGTGATCTCCAACCATCCTGACCTCGCCGATCAAGTCCGCCCGTTCGGCGTGCCGTTTCTGCACGTGCCGGCCACCAAGGACATTCGGGCACAAGCAGAACAGCGTCAACTCGACCTGCTGCGCGACAACGTCGACCTGGTGGTGCTGGCCCGCTACATGCAGATCATCACGCCTCAGTTCCTGACCGACGTCGGTTGCCCGCTGATCAACATCCATCACTCGTTCCTGCCGTCGTTCATCGGCGCGTCGCCCTACCGGAGGGCCAAGGAGCGCGGCGTCAAACTCGTCGGGGCGACCGCGCACTACGTCACCGAGGAACTCGACGACGGGCCGATCATCGAACAGGACGTCGTACGGGTGGACCACCGCCACGGCGTCGGTGACCTGGTCCGTCTCGGTGCCGACGTCGAGCGGGCCGTGCTGTCACGCGCGGTCCTGTGGCATTGCGAGGACCGCATCATCAGATATGGCAACCAAACCATGGTTTTCTGACGGGACCGTCGACGTCGACGTCGCTGACCTGGGGCGGCGACGCACCGACGGACACGACGCGCGGGCGCGCCTGCCGGAATTGCGCGCGATCTGACGTTGGGCCTTATTCTCTCGCTGTGCCTGAGATAGATCGCCGCAACTTGTTGTTCATGTCCGGGGTGGGCCTGCTCGCTGCCGCGCTTCCCGCACCATTGGCAGGGGCAGCACCGGCAAGCCCGGTGACCCCGCCAACGGCACCGCCGCTGACCGGCGCGACCCCGACCTACCTGTTCCACGACGAGTTCGACGGCCCGGCAGGCTCGGCCCCCGACCGCTCGAAGTGGACGCCCGCGAAGGCGCGGGAGACCATCAGGAACCCCGTCTTCTGGGACAAGCCCGAGAACATGGGGCAGTACCGCGACGATCGCCAGCACGTCTTCCTCGACGGGAGCGGCAACCTCGTCATCCGCGCGACCAGGAACCCCGACGGCAAGTACGTCAGCGCCAAGCTGGTCGGCAACTACTGGGGCGGCATCAACACCACGTGGGAGGCGCGCATCAAGTTCGACTGCCTGACCCTCGGGTGCTGGCCCGCCTGGTGGCTGTCGAACGACCACCCCGAGGTCGGCGGTGAAATCGACTTGGCCGAGTGGTACGGAAACGCGAACTGGCCCTCGGGAACCACCGTGCACGCCAAGTCGGACGGCACCTCGTTCGCGACCAACCCGTTCCCCATCGACAGCGCGTGGCACACGTGGCGAGTCACCTGGAACGACGCAGGCATGTACTTCTGGATGGACTACGTCGACGGCGCGCAGCCGTACTTCGAGGTTCCCGCGTTCTCGCTCGACGGGTGGCCGTTCAACCTCCCCGACTACCGGGTGTTCCCAGTGCTGAACCTGGCGGTCGCCGGTTCCGGCGGTGGAGATCCCGCAGGCGGCACCTACCCGGCCACCATGCTCGTCGACTACGTACGCGTCTGGTGAGTCACCGCGTGGCCGCGACCGCCGGGGCTGGCTGAGCCAGACCCAGGTGATCGCGCAGCGTGGTGCCCTCGTAATCGGCCCTGAAGACGCCGCGCTCCTGCAGTAGGGGCACGACCTTGTCGACGAACGGGTCGAGGCCGCCAGGCGTGACGTGGGGGACCAGGATGAATCCGTCGCTGGCATCGGCCTGGACGAGGTGATTGATCGTCTCGGCGACCGTGCTTGGTGAGCCGATGAAGTTCTGGCGGCCGGTGACCTCGACGATCAGCTCGCGGGTGGTCAGGTTCTCGGCCTCGGCCCTCGCCCGCCACTCGTTGGCGGTCGCGATGGGGTCGCGGTGCATCCGCACGCTGGCCCGGCCGCGCGAGATGGTGTTCTCCCCGACGATCGGATCGACCGATGGCAGGGGGCCATCCGCGTCGTGATCGGACAGGTCCCGGTTCCAGAGCTGCTCGAGGAACTTGATCGCCGTCGCCGGTGACACTTGCGCAAGGCGGACGTCGTGGGCGATGTCGGCCGCTTCGGCGTCGGTGTCGCCGAGCACGAACGTCGCTGCGGGCAGGATGAGCAGCTGGTCGGGACGACGCCCATGCGCGGCGAGGCGGCCCTTGACGTCGGCGTAGAAGGCTTGGCCGTCGGCGAGGGTTCCGTGCCTGGAGAAGATCGCATCGGCTGCGGCTGCGGCGAACTCGCGGCCATGGTCGGAGTCGCCCGCCTGGAAGATCACCGGCCTGCCCTGGGGGCTGCGCGGGACGTTGAACCGGCCGCTGATGTCGAAGTGCGCGCCTCTGTAGGTGAACGCGCCCGCGGCGGGATCGGACAGGAACACACCGCTGTCCTTGTCGGCGACGATCTCATCACCGCGCCAGGAATCGAACAGCGTGTGTGTGGCCTCGAGGAAGTGTTCGGCACGCTCGTAGCGCTCGTCCTCGGCCAGGAACCCGCCGCGGCGGAAGTTCTCGCCGGTGAACGCATCCCACGACGTGACGACGTTCCACGCGGCACGGCCCTCGGAGAGATGGTCGAGCGAGGCGAATTGCCTGGCCACTTCGTAAGGTTCGTTGAACGTCGAGTTGATGGTGCCGGTCAGTCCGAGCCGGTCGGTGACGGCGGCCAGCGCGGCCAGAATGGCGAAGGTGTCCGGCCGTCCGACCACGTCGAGGTCGTAGATCTCGCCGCCCTGCTCACGCAGGCGCAGGCCCTCGGCGAGGAACATGAAGTCGAACTTGCCGCGTTCGGCGGTCTGCGCGAAGTGGACGAACGAACTGAAGTCGATGTGGCTGCCCGAGGCGGGGTCGCTCCACACGGTGGTGTTGTTGACGCCGGGAAAGTGCGCGGCGAGGTGAATCTGCTTGACTGGCTTGCTCATGCGCGTTCCTAGACGTTCGAGTAGCGGTTGGCGGGACGCGGCAGATCGAGTGAGCCGCGCAGCGTGGCGGCGTGGTAGGCGTCGTGAAACGCCCCGCGCCTTTGCAACTCGGGGACCAGACCGTCGGTGATCTGCAGCAGGTCGTGGGGCAGCGTGGCGGGGCGGAGCCGGAATCCCGCAGCGCCCGCCGCGTGCCACTCCTGCAGCACGTCGGCCAGCCCTTGTGGCGTTCCGACGAAAACCTCGGCGTCGCTGATGTATTCGCGGCCGAGTATGGCGTCGAGGCGCTCCCGTCGCGCCGTGGCGGCGGCGACGGTGTCGTCGAGGAACACGACGAGGTCGGCGAACACCTTTGCCGGTGCGAGGTTCTCGGCCCGATGCGCTGAGATCGCGTCGACGATGGCCGCGGTTTCATCGGCGCTGTGGGGAGTGACGAAGCCGATGTCGGCGCTCGTCGCGATCAGGCGGTAGGCGACGTCCACGTGGCCCAGCGCGGCGACGATCGGCTGTCCCTGTGGCGGCCGTGGCGTGATGGACGGGCCCTTGACGGAGAACTTCGAGCCTTCGAAGTCGATGTAGTGCAGCTTGGTTCGGTCGATGAACCGACCGGTGGACACGTCGCGGATCTCGGCGTCATCCTCCCAGCTGTCCCACAG